>ERZ746981.59-NODE-59-length-104682-cov-13.711276_pt1 | contig 104682 bp, 58 predicted proteins | sample MGYA00374948_ERZ746981 | MGnify/ENA primary metagenome ERZ746981 (study PRJEB28757, sample SAMN06711160) | food metagenome | host: microorganism | place: China:Harbin | collected 2017-01-30 | study: EMG produced TPA metagenomics assembly of the Analysis of...
CTATATCCTGCTAAACTAGTTACCAGAAGATTCTTTAGAAATCTCGAAATCCTTATTTGTAGCACAGCCTTAATTTATGCTTTCTGAACACAACTCTCATCACAAAAAGTATAATCGGTGTAGGGATGCACATGAAGGAATATGGTGTTCATCTTATGATTATGGCATTACAGACATAATATAGGCGTCAGATGAACGCCATAGTGTTCAATAATGGGACCTTTATATATATCTGTGCATCTAACAAAGAATTTTTATTTTCATATTGATAAACTTTCGAAGCTGTTTCAGATTTATGTGCAAACAAAAGTGATATCTTTTCTGCGTAAATATATATATATATATATTTTTTTTTTTCCCCCCCCCCTCCAAAAAAAAAAAAAAGGCACATAAGGTATATATAGATAGAGGAGACGTATTTGCTTTAGTTGTCTTTTGTAGAACATCTGGATAACGAAGACGAGAGCGAGAGAAATCATTACAGCGTGCACTTAAGTAATTATAAGGCAATTTTCTATATGAAAACGATACCATTTTTGAAAGGGAATCTGCTGTAAGACCAGTGCTAAAAAAAACACGCCAATTAAGCAAGACTAAAGAAAAGCATTACATCCAGTGATAATGCCAGGAGAATACAATTCGAATTATTCCAGAAGACCTGGAAGCTCCTCTGGGCCGCCAGGGTCTTATCGTGGAAGTAATTCCGGCTCTTATCGTTATAACGGTCATAGAGGGCGGAATAGGTATGGAGGATATAGACGTGGCTATAGTTCTGAAGGTTATGATCGTTATAGAGGTTCTTACTACAAGGATAGGAGAGAATACGGTGGAAATAGAGAACGGACAAGATATTTGGGGTCACCCTCGAGTTCGAGTACTAGCGGCGATTATAACACTTTGAGACGTGGTCAATCTTATCAAAATACGCCAAATGACGATTCAAATGTACTGTCAAACAATGGTAGGAAGTCTTCCGAGGCAAATTCGAGTAAAAGTGAAGCATATGATGGGCGCACAAGATATTCAAGAGGATTTGCACCACATTTTGGGCATTCGCAGGAAGCTCAGGATAGAACGAAGAACTTAGGAAAAGCAATCCCTAGAGGACCAGCTCAACTAAACCAAGAGGAATCTCCACAGGGCAATGTGCAGAATGAGAAACACAAGTCTCCAAAGGATAGAGATATGAAAGTAGAGGTGGCTAAATCAGGGAAGGTGGAAGTTTCTAAGAATGACCCAAATGTGAGATCATCACATCCAGAGAGTAGGAAGGATGTAGACAAGGAACAGAAACCGCTTGTACGAAACTCGACCTTGAATGTTGAAGGGGAAAATACCTCAGATAATGCTAAAATAAGCGGGACGTCCAACGTTATACCCACTGAGAAATCTATAGATGCTATTAAGGAAGTGCAGGGAAATAATGCGAATGATAAGATATTCAAACCTGAAGAGCGCAACGAGAGCAAGTCGGAAATCCATCCGGAAACAAACAAGCTTGCTTCTAGTGAGGATCTTGAAAAAGTTATGATTAAGAAAATCACGAAGGGATCCATTCTGAAAAAAGAGGGTGCAGAAAATACAGATAAAGTTCGTAACACAAGGTGTGATACCACTCAAGTAGAAGGACCTACAAAAGAAGAAAACTCAGAGAAGAAAACAGAGAAGTTTGCCAAAAGAAGTGTGGATTTGGCGCACGAGGAGAAAAATGAGAAGGATGAAGGAAACGAAAATCCAGGAGTGAATGAGAAAGGAGAAAGTAACGTAAAAATTTCAATTCAAAAGAATTCAGAATTGGCTAGGGATGAAGACCAACCAATTTTAAACGGTCGCAAAAAGCATAGTGTTATAATATCAGATGCTGACGAGTCGGAGGCAGATACAGAAGTAGAAGAAAGTTTGCCAGTGCCTTCCAGACGAACCAGACGAATTCACAGGCTCATTAGTAGGAGAGACCAAGCTGATGATAGCAGTAGCTCGTCAGAGAGACCAGAATTTCTTAGCAGTAAAATGAAAAAAAACAAATCTCAAGGAACAAGAAAAGTTTCGGGAAGGCATGGAAGAGATGCATCAGGGAGAACGTTGCTCCAACGAATATGTGCACGTGGAAACTTTGAAGATGCTAAAAAGCTTATTAGCTCGGGTGCCGATGTTAATGCAGCCGATTATGCTGGAAACACACCTTTGCACGAGGCTGCTCTGGAAGGATACCTTGAAATTGCAACATTGCTACTCGACAACAATGCAGATATTGACAAACAGTCCGGACAGATGGATCGTGATACACCGTTAATTGATGCAGCGTCAAACTTGCATTATGATGTGGTAAAACTTTTCATAGATCGAGGTGCAGACCCAACAATTGCAAATGCACAGGGTGACACCGCTTTAGATTCTCTGGAGGATGAAGACGATGAACTCGATGAGGATGAATTAAAAATTAGCAAGAAGTTGAAGCGTTTGCTCATTCATTATACAAAAGATTGGAAAAAGAGTCATCAGCAAGAACGAGTTCGCAGTGGAAGTGCTCCAGCAACAGAGCCAGAAGATAGTATTACACAAAGAAGAAATAACAATACATTTTTTGACTTTTTCACCAGAGAGGGTCGGAGTGAAATATACACAAAGGTGTCAGAAAATGATGTGACGTATGTTCTTAATTATTTATCGAATCTTGCAGGTAGCAGAGTTCCTCCAGATTTGCTAACGCTGGCGGCTCGGCATGGACATACAGATATTGCCAGCTTGCTTCTGGCGTTTGGAGCAAAAGTGAACTACCATGATAGTAATGGACGTACTCCTTTAATGTATGCAGTTGGAAAAGATCATATGGATATGGTGAAACTTCTTCTTGAAAATGGTGCAAAGATAGCTTTGAAAGATAAGGAAGGGAAGACCGCTCTTGAATATGCGAAGGAGAGCGACCTGTATGACGAGGATGAGATTGCATTGTTGAACGGTAAAATTCCGGAGAGAAATACAGAAGAGAATGACAATGACAAAAAATACAGTATTTCCCATAAACAAAATGGAGAGCAACAGAAACTACGGAAAACAAAGCCATCAAAAAGTCGTTCTAAGAAACAGAGAAAGGTAGTCCCCGAAAAAGAACCCCAAAATAGTTTGAAAAAGGAAGCCAACACTGAAATTAAAAAAGAACCAAGGCACTCCAAGGAAGAAGCTAAATTGCCGGAAGCTACAAAAGCTCTATCATTTGAACACGAAAAAAGCAGTAGTCCTGCTGCGGATAGAAACGAACCTATTGCTGCTCCCAAGATGGTGAAAAAATCAAGCAATAAAATTGTATCACTTTCAGCTCCTGTGGATATAACAGTTTCAGAACACAGAAGGAAATCCATTGTCGAAAATTTAAGTGGAAATGCTGTATCTGAAGCAAGACATAGAAGTGAATCAAGATCACGTTCTGGTACGCCGGTGGTAGAATTAACCGAGAAAGAACTAAATTTAAAGAAACAACGTGAGGAAGAAGCAAAAATTGCAAGAGAGAAGCTTGAGAACGAAAGATTGGAGCGTAAGCGCATAAGGCAGCAGCAGATTGCTAAGAACATCGAGGAAATGGAGAAGAAACGTGCTGAGGAGGCTAAAACGGAGCAACTGAGAAAGCGTAAGCTAGAAGAGAAGGAGCAGGAAGAATCTGCAAGAAAAAGAAGAGAGTTGGAAAAGATAGAACTTGCTGAAAAGAAAAAGTTGGAAATAGAAAAGAAGAAGCTTATTCGAAGCTACTATCCTTACGGAGTGCGTATAGCACATTTTGGACGCGTACCAACTGCAGAAGAAGTCACAAGGTATTTACCTTTGTACGTGTTTGATATTGATGGCATTAATTATGTTGTCGATGTTCAAGCATGCCTTGTCCTTGGCGTGGAAAATATGTTTGCTGATTATCCGGAATTAGACAAAATTTCTGTTTCCCTAGATCACAAGTCTCTGGTATGGAATTTCTTATGGCCGATGATCGGATCTTTTATCAAGAGGTCTGGGGGTGAATCGGACAACGTTCAAAATTTGATAACAATGTATGAGGCAGAATACAACAATTTCAAAAAAATGATGGTTCATTGGATCAGACTTGATCAATTTTATAACCTTGTTGAAAGAACCCCAGCGTTAAAAGAGGTAAAAACTTTAATTCAAAAGATTGGCACCTGCAACATGAAGATTGCATTGAAGGGTCCCCAACAGAAAACTTCTTCACTGCCTCCATCAGCTTCTAGTGAGCATAATACCGTTGACAGCTTTGATTCTTCATTTAGTTCTTCAAAAAGTGGTCTTCCAGCCCCACTACAGTTTAAAGCTTGTAAGGTATTTCAGATGATTCGAAAGAATATGTGGTGAGGATAAGATTGTGGTGCTGCATTTTTTGAGAGCGGCAATCTATCATTATTCGATAATGTTATGTATTTTAGGATTAATGTGTATATAATGGCTCTTAATTAATTCGGAGACATCCGTTCGTACGACAAAAAAAGTAAGAACGCGAAGTAAATAGTCGCGACGTTTTAAGGGCGGAAATCTTCACCGATGAAACAGAAGGAAAACAATGCGCGAGGCGGTACAATTAAAAAGTTCAGTCCAATTCAATGGTCGAAATAATTTGCAGAAAGAAAAATATGCAGTTTAAAGGAAACGCACAGCAAAGTAATAAAAGTAAGCAAAATGGTCCACAAAAATAATTTTGTCAGAGAAAAAAAAAAAACAATCCCGCAAGATAAGATCGATGCTTTACCTGCTTACGAGATCTCCATCTTTGTTAGTTGATGTGGTAGCGGAACAGTAAATTGAGCCTTTACATTGAAGACATAATAATATCTAATAGCACTAACACGGAAGCTTTGAGGGGCTAAGAAAATTTGATTATTAGGAGCTTTTTGTTAAAGGAAAGTATTGCTAACTAACAGTTTTTCACTCGTCCTCCATAGCCACTTGCTATAAAAAGCCTTACTAAAGAACCATAGTGCATCTGAGATATTCAATGAACGTGGCACCATATAAAAGCTCACCAGGAACTCCACAGTTTCAGGGAACACAACATATATACCAAGGGGGTGTTTCTGGATATGGTGGTCCTATGAACAACGATCCCTATTATGGACAACAACAGGGTAAGGGTCCAGGGGAGGGTTTAAACCCATCAAAATTGATGGCTCAAGGCATGTACAACAATTCAATGGGGCAACCAGCACAAATGGTGCAATCTCAAGGAACCCCAGTTAACCACCACACACAACTTCAAGCCTTGCAACAACAACTTCAACAGATCCCCGGTACTCCACAGCAGCAGCCTCAAAATATGCAGCCAATACAGGGATATTCAAACATGCTTTCACAGGGACAGCCAAATCAACATCAAATTCAGCAACAGCAGATTTTACAGCAGCAAGAGCAACAACGTCAACGGTTGCAGCAGAATATTTCACAAATGACACAAACTGGGACGCCTCAACACGCATCTATTAATGTTGACTCCTCAATAATGGGTTCGACTCACTGGCAACACCAGATCAAGCTTGAAAAAGTTTCTCAGGCTTCAAACTCGCCCCATTTTTATGCAAGAAGTGCCGCCTCTGCTTCGAGATCACCTTTGGAAGCTGTAAACAACAATGATCCAAACGGCCTCCAACAAGGTTCTACTCTTATCGAGATTACAAAGTCAGTTTTGTCGAGTGTAATTGTCGAAGAAGAGTTTACCACAGGAAATAACGAGCATAGAAGACCAATACCAGCACAGCGTGAAATTGACGAAGAGGAAGAGGACCAGAAGAACAGAATTAGAGAGAACAACGCACAGCTTTGGACAGGTTTGGATCTAAGTGGCCAACAACTTTCATTTGTTTCACCCAGACTATTTAATTTACAGTTTTTGAGGCGACTCTTTTTGAACGGAAATATGCTCACAGAGGTTCCCAGAGAGATTTTGAATTTGAAATCACTTAGAGTTCTTGATCTTTCTTCAAATCTTCTCAAGTCGGTGCCTCCTGAGATGGGTATGCTATTCAATTTAAAGTATCTATATTTATTTGATAATGAATTGGAGAGTCTTCCTTGGGAATTTGGAAACCTGGAGTCCTTGCAATTCTTGGGCATTGAGGGAAATCCCAATATCGATCAGAAAATTGTGGCTACGTTGGCAAAGAAAGGAACTAGAGGATTGATTATTCATCTACGTGATGATGCACCTCGCTTGGAACCTCCGGAAGCAAGAAAATGGATACCAATAGGAGGAGACGGAGAACCTGAACTCAAGGATTCGAAGCCCTCTACGGAGATTGACCTTTCTCAGAGTGGTGATTCTGAATTTACGTTAATGAGCTACAATACATTATGTCAGCACTATGCTACAGCTAAAATGTACAAATACACACCATCGTGGGCACTTAATTGGGAATACAGAAGAAACAAACTTACTGAGGAAATTCTGGGATATAAGTCACAAGTTATTTGTCTTCAAGAAGTCGAGACGATGACATATGAAGATTACTGGACTCCATTGATGGAGAAAAATGGATACAAAGGAGTGTTTTACTGTAAGGGAAGAGCAAAAACGATGAGCGAGAAGAATGCGAAGAAAGTGGACGGATGTGCAACATTCTTTAAGGTCAGCAGTTTCAAGCTAGTTGACAAAAAATTGGTGAATTACAGTGGTGTCGTTATGACCGAAGATAAGTTTAAGAAAACGGAGGATTTGTTCAACAGGTTTGCTAATAAAGATAACGTTGCTTTAATTTTAGTGTTGCAACATATAACGACGGGTAGCAAGGTGCTGGTGGCAAATACTCATTTGCACTGGGATCCAGAATACAATGATGTGAAAACAATGCAAGTTGCTGTTCTTCTGGATGAACTCCAAAGAATGGTCAGAAAGTACAGTAAATCAAGGGATGATCTGAATAAAGTGCCGATGGTTATATGTGGTGACTTCAACTCTCAAACAAATTCGGCAGTTTATGAATTGATATCACAAGGATCAAGTAAAAACCACGAAGATATGACCGGACGAGATTACGGAAAGTTCACATCTGAAGGATTCGCTCATCCGTTCCACCTCAGCTCGGCATATGATTGTCTGGGGGAGTTACCATTCACAAACTTTACTCCAACATTCACCGAAGTTATAGATTATGTTTGGTATTCGACCCAACCGCTTAGTGTGAGAGGTCTTTTAGGAGAGGAGGATAAGAAATATACCAAAAAGGTCATTGGTTTCCCAACAGGAGATTGCCCATCTGATCATATACCTTTGATAGCTAGATTCGAGATTAAAAAACAGCTAGCAGCAGGAAAAAAGATCAGGGTGGACTTTGGATCTGGCGGCTATTCAAGAAAGACATGAATCTGTCGGTAATGCCACGATGATGCTATGATAAAATACGTATGAGATGCATCACAATTTTTTGTTTTCTTCTTTATTTTTTATATTCCACATTTCCCTTTTGTGCTTTTACAGTATTTCCCTGTTTTACTGTTTGTTTAATACATGTCAGTTTTGAAATTATATTTCTTCCGTGAGAAATTTATTTTTAAAGAAAGATTGACGATGACGATAGGCCCGGCAAAATTTCATATTTTCACTTTACGTAAGAGTATTTTTTTACTTTGTTTGGCAGAAACCGTTTCTCTAGACGATGGATGGGTTCTCCGCCTGTTAGATTGAATCACATTGAAAATTTTTAGAGTACAACTTGATTCAGTTCTATTATACTTATTTCTAATTCTCCGCAATTTTGGTAAAAAATTACCCCCCTTAGTGATATTTATACGCACCCCCTCTTTCCTGAACCGACAATAGAGAACCAATACTTTAGAATAAAGAGCGAAATGAACAACTACAAAAAAAAAAAAAAAACATAGGAAAAAGGAAAGACCGGTTGTAGAATCAAGAATCAATGAAACCTTACTGAATCCGACGTCAATTGTATATAATGTGTAGCATACATATAAATATACTTAAATTATCCACGTAATTTATCATTTTTACTCAAGAACCAGCACTTGTCGGATATTCAATTATATTTTGATTATTTTCCCTGGTCTTATCTGATGAGATTCGAATATATTATTTTTAAACTGATCCATTCTGAAAATACAAAATGAGATCATTACGGAACGTCCTTACATATACAAAGACAAAACCATCACGCCAATTTTCGACAAGTATTCCTGCAAGATGTGAACTTTCACACAATGATATACTAGATAAGCCGAACAATTCAGTGTTAAAACATCGTGAAATTGTTCAGCTACATCCGGTTAATGACTTACGACGGACGGTTACGGTATCGTCATATAATATTCTTTCCCGACATTACATGTGGCCTTCAATATATGGATATCTTCCTGCCAAGGATAGGACATGGAAGAATCGCCTTGAACTTCTCAATCAGAACTTTTTGGACCTTTCAAAATTCTCTGATATAATGTGCTTCCAGGAGATGGAGTACAGCGTTTACCGGAATGTCTGGGAAAAGCTGATGAGGGACCGAAACTTTGGGTCAATATTTGAAAGAAAGCTGCGACCTGGATACTGGGACAAGACGTTGACTATGATGGATGGTGTCTCAATTTTTTACAATCTGAATACGTTTAGAATGCTTAATTATCAGAGAGTGAAGTATACCGCATTTTTCAAGGAACCATCCTTTTTTGATCAGACAAAGGACACAAAGGAGAGATTAGTTACACGAAATAATGTTGCCTTAGTTGCTGTGCTACAACATCTAGCTACAAATGAGATATTTTTTGTTTCAAACACGCATCTCTATTGGTCGCCAAGACACGAAGACGTAAAATTATTACAAGCTTACGTTCTCACAAAAATTATTCAGAAGGCTGTACAAAGACATTTCCAATGTTCAAAAGAGCAGATGAAGAAGTTGATGGATGGTCCATGTGGCGTGAATATTATTTTAACTGGTGATTTAAATTCTTCTCCTAATTCTATGACTTACAAGTATTTGACCCATGGTTCAATAGATATAGAGAAAGAGGAAAAGTTTGCAGGCTATAATTATGGACATACTATTAAATCACCTCTTGTAAATCCATTAGGAAAACTGAACTCGCCTTACAGATCATTGTTTGAGAATAATGAATTTACAAGGACCGCTTACTTACCGAAATTCAAAAAAATCATTGATTATCTTATGTACAATGAGAGTTCTGCCAGAATAAGGCCAACGAAAGTCGTGAATGAGCTTAAGGATAATTATTTGAACAGTTATGAAGGATTCCCAAATTCCGATTATCCTAGTGACCATTTACCTATCATTGGCCAATTCGAGATTATCTGAGGGCCAACTAGGAAACAAAAAATCAAAGTGGATAATAATTAAGTTGAGCCTCCCTCAAATCCTATAGATAGATAGTTAGATAGATTACATTACATAATATTCTTGATACCCTTAAATTTGTTTCATATGGATTTTGCATAGTAAAACTTTAAAAACGTATTGTGTTTTGAACATAGTGTGTAAATTAAATTACTGTATGGTTGACCGATTAAAAGAAAGAAACTCACGAATCTGTTGAATCAAATAAATATTATCCGCTCTTCAGGGAAACAAAAAAGCTACGAAAAAAAACCCATTATGTGTTTATGCCATTCGTCTAATTACTTCGGAAATGATAAGCAGGGGATGACGGATACTATGATTCTATGATTAGTCGACAGATATTGAAAATGACTGTCTCAAAAAGCAAGTATTTCAGTCACAGGATGACAACAAGATCAATGGGGAAGAGATCTTCTGAACAGGGCAGTGAAGTGAAGCAAGAGGAAAATTATGAGAGTTTTCAGGAAGACATTAGACGGGTGGAATCTGTTCCAAAAAGAAGAAAACTGCCCAGAATAGAGGTGAAAATAGATCCTGATGATTTAGTAATTCCCAAAGAAGATCACAGAGCAATAAAAAAAACCAAAAAGAAAACAACCAGAAAGACTAAAAGGAAGAAAGCTAGGAAGCCCAGAAAGAGTGCAGCGAATCAAGACGATAACGACATTCCATCACAACCGCCTGCAAATTTCTGGCCGATGTATAATTTAATCAAAAAAATGAGGGCCAAGGTTAAAGCTCCCGTTGATAAGATTGGATGTGATCATATAAGTACTGCGGTTTCTGGGTTAAAGGAAGGTCCTGTTTGGAGATTCCAAGTGTTAATTTCACTAATGCTTTCCGCACAAACTAAGGATGAAGTAAATTACCAGGCCATGAAGAAGTTACAAGACTACTTCATCTCACATGGGTATAAGAATGGACTATCCATGGAAGCGATACTTGATACAGATCAAGCAAAACTAGACGAACTCATATACAAAGTTGGATTTCATCATAGAAAGGCCAATTTTATAAAAAGAACGGCTGAAATGCTCAAAGAGAAATATGACGGCGAAATTCCTAAGGATGTGAAGAAGATTATGGAATTTCCCGGGGTGGGACCAAAGATGGGCTATTTATTCTTACAGATTGCTTGGGGAATTTGTAGTGGAATTGGTGTAGATACCCACATGGCCAGGATGGCAGGATGGTATCATTGGGTTCCAAAATGGCAAAAAGGGAAACCTGAACCTGAATACGTTCGGAAGTGCTTTGAAAAAATGTTAGCGGATCACAAGGAAGAATGGAGTGTAATTAATCCAACATTAGTTGGCTTTGGGCAAACAATATGCTTGCCGACAGCACCACGTTGCGATATTTGTACCATATCACGAACAGGTCTTTGTCCAGCTGTTGATAAGGCCTTACTACGTCGAGTCGAAATGAATAGAAAAAGTGGTGTGAAGTCACCACAGAAGAAAAGTCGGGGTGACATATCGGGCTTGCTACCGAACGAATGATGAAAACACACACATACTTCATTATTTTGCGTTCATAATTATTTATTTGTTAAGAATGATTTCTGTGGATGATAATAAATTCCACTTGCGCGCAGTATGTTATTTCTATATGAAAAGCATTAATGTAAAAATACACGATCGAACTAAAAGTACATTTCTCTATGGTATGTTCTCTGGCGTTCCTGGGTTGAGAGTTTCCTCATGGGAGAAAACAAGAACTTGATCAGATGATAACAGAGGAAGATGATATCTAAATGAACCTTTTATAATAAGTCTAAACCTTGAATTTAGGATCTTGTTCCATTGATCAGGTGAAAGTGGCGCCCCTTTGTACTTGAAATCCTTTCCTGGCCATTGTATCTTAACCTGACCACTGGTGTTTTGTCGTAATACGTATTTTTCACGGAAGAGTCTACTCCAGAACTCTTTGAAAGTTGGAAAGAGAACGGTAGAGTTCTCCTCATCAGTGTCTAAACTAAACAGACCCCTGAACTTTAAAGGCGTAGTAAAATCTAGGCTATTGCCTAGGAAAATAGTGATATCCTCATCGACGAGGGGATATTTGGAAACTGAGTTTTGAAATACCCCGGATCTGGTTTTCATTAATACATCGACATCCATTTTCCAGATGTCAACGCTTTGCATATTCAGGTTTCTTGCAGAAGCGTTGATGTCAAAAAGCAGCATCTCGCTGCTCACGAGAACATTTTCTAAATGATCAAGGGTGAATTCAACAAGGCCGTTGTCACAGTACTTAAAGATGAACAATCTGATGGCCATTAGAAGGAAAATGATTATAAGAAAAGAATAGAAAAGCCTCTTTAATAAACATTTAATCATTTGAATGATTAAGCCCCTCCTGCAATATGTAGACTTGTAGTTGTGAGGAGAGCACGAATGCAGCTCAACATCCTCACTAAACCCACTGCTTTCCTCCAGAAAGCAAGGACCATCTCTCTCATAATAGGATGCAATATCAGGAGATGTCAATTCATCTGCACTTCCATAATCTATTATCGGAGATAAAACCGACCCTGCTCTGACTTGTGTATAAGGTGTAAAAGGCAGAGATGTCTTATGAGGCATAATCGTGGAACATGCTCTTGTGGGAATCATATCCGACACACCCATGTACTTTTTCTCTTTGCTGAATATTCTCCTGGATATCTGCCGTACGTGAGAAAACGAGTTCTTTCTAGTATTGATTTTGGGAGAGGAAAGATCTGACGGCGACAAATTGTCACCAGCTATCTTGATAAACTCAGCATCATTGAAATTAAGCCTTGTTGGACTTTGAAGTCTTCTACCTCCGTTGAGCAAGGAACCTGCTTCAGGGGTTGGAGTTCCAGATACAGTGTTCAAATCATGATAAATAAATGATTCCTCCTCACTAGAGGATTCTTGCCGATGAAAACTTTTGGTTCCTTTCTTTTTCTGTCCATACATGTTATGCGATACACTTGAAAGTATGCTGGCATCTTCAGAGGGTGCGACAAGAGAGAAATCATGTCCAGTCCTTTTTTGGTATCTATAAAGGTAATTAGCGTTAGAAGCTGCTATTGATGGTATATCCCCTTTAAAACTAGGCATCTGCAACTCATTTCGCCCAGTCCTACCAATGATACCATAAGATGAGAGGTATTGGCTACCAGATTCCATATTATTATTGAAATTAATACCTATCGGCCCATTGTTTGTCAGTCTATCCAACATGAGGCCCTTTAAAGATCTTGAATAAGTCTCAGACCCTTGAACATTGTCCTCATCCTTGCCAAAAAGTCTCCGATCCATACTGCTATCGCTTCGGTTGTCTAGTATCAACTTACTTTTCAAGTTGACGCTACGAACTGCACTGCCAGGAACAACCGAAGAGTCCGATTTGAGACCACGAGGTTCAACCAAAGTAGCATCAATCAAATTATTATCATCACCAATACTATCATCATTACCAGCATCATTATCACCATTACCACCATCATCCTTCTTCGCATTACCCTGTTCACCATTCTCACACTGAAAGTTTATAGATGATAAAGATGATGTTATTGTCAACACTGAGGAAGTAACCGAAGACGATAAAACCTTTGCACCACCCGAAGCGGTGCTCGTCGGGCTGCGTGCCATATTCTGCTTAGATCTAACCAACTCTCAGCTTATGGTTCAGATCCTTCTTTTTTGCTTTGCGTAACCAACAGCATATTGAGAAGCATGAGATGTTGCACAGGAGATAACGTCCCGCTCATCAAACATACTCATTAATTAATTAATTACTAATTAATATTCGTTTATTTTCTTGTTCCCGAAACCAAATTGGTCACCTCAGAGTATTCTTCTAACTATCGAATGCTAAAATTATTAGTGTTCTTATTGTTAACCTCAATTTTTGTCGGCTTCTGCATTATTTCTATTCACTTTTTCATTTCTTCGATTGATTTTTTGGAGCCTCACTTTTGGGAACTCAAGCACCGTGCGGCTTTTTTTTCAAAGGTATCTAAGTTATCGATAAAAACGACAGTAAGTAAGCATAAATGGTGGATTGAGATTTTCATGGGAAAAGCGCAGGAAAAAATAAAGAAAAAAAAATAATATTCGCTTTAAGATACATTATCTGAAAAGTACTTGATTATTCAGTTGCATTATTAGGGAACGTTCTCTTTTAAAAGGTAAAGTGATCTTTAAATACTATTACTGTATTAATTATAATTAAAGCGTCTACATGCTTGCCTGGAGTGCATCAGAGAGGGAGAAGAAGGACAAAACAAAACAAAGTAAAAAAATAATAGTAATAACATAAACTAACATACAATGTTCCTCCCTAAAATGATTACCGCTTTTTTTCCCCTTTAAAATTTTCCAGACTAACATTTGAGAAGCTTCAACATATGCATGGGAAATCTCAATTGATACCATGCGATGAATTGTTAATATTATTTCTCCAGATTGCAGATTTTCCAAGAACTATTTTATTCTTTCCTAACCCTTTCCCCAAATTTAATCATCAGGGCTTTGGTCATTAAACCCAGATTCATACTTGCTTCTGATAGAATGACTATCCGAATTACCTATCTCGGCAGCATCAGCCAAAAACGCATTACTTCTAGTTGATACTATTCTGCGCTTCGTATTCACTCTGTGTTCCGAGTCATCGGAACCTCCATACGTAGAGGCATCGCTGTCATCAACAGAATTCCGCCTTTTTCTTGTACCTACGATACTCATACTGCTGATATGGCCACCAACTGTAGAGGTGGACAATGACGGAGAAACGGCTCTATGCTTATTCCATGCTTCATTCGCCTTGCTTATGATATCGTACCGCTTCAAGTTATCACACTGTGCTGGAGGTGGGCCTTCTGCTGAAATGGAAGTATCACTATCGGAAGAATCCTGAGTTGAGTGTAAACGAGTAGCTGAAGCATCTTTGGTAGAAGTTAAAGGCAGCACCTTATTGTGAAGAAAGTACCCAACCCGGTTTGATTTCATAGCTGATGTAACAAGTGACTCGTGCTCTAGTTCCTGATCCAGCGGGAACATCTCAAAGCGCAGATCGTTGGCTACCCGATTAAAGGCCTTCATCTTGGGCTTCATAGTTGAAGAAGTGCTTTTAAAGACAAGCTTTGGTGGTACTGATGAAGAAGATGACAGACTTCTCGGCTTTGGACCGCCAGTTACATGGGAGTTGGCGGTAATCCATTTGCGAGTTCGTATTTGTTTTGAAGCTGTCGAGGACGAGGCCTTTCTGTTTCTATGCTCTGTGAGGGCCTCAAGCGAAAGAGGTGGGGCGGGCTTTTGTGGCGAGGGTAAGGACGTGCTGGTGGAGGTAGTGAAATGGAATAATTTTGGGAAAAGCGACTGCGGGGAGTTCGAACCGGAGTGGGCACTGTTAGCGGGACTCTTATGCTTGTGATAATTCGATTCATTGTGTCTTCGGGAAGAAGACGACGAGGATACGGTCGCTGATGGAAGAGGCGGTGCAGTGTACACAATACTGGAAGCAGTATCCGAATCCGAGACCACAGCCGGGTCGTCTATGCTATGCAAAGCCACGAGCATTGAAGATGTTGCAGCAGTACGCGATTTGCGTAATGCACTTGCCGAATAAGACTTGGAAAAGCTATTTCTTGGAGAGTCGAAGAAACTACGTCCATGCTTTGCATTGGGCCCCGGAGCAACTGGCATTGATGTGGTTGTACTACTGGTTGTGCTGCAAATGCTATTTCGTCTCACTGGAGTCAGGAACCCGCTTGAAGCCAGCTTCGGCGTTGTTATACTTGGAGTGAGAGGAACTTGGGGCGAATTGGACCCATCTGTTGATGCTGCCAATGCTATCGAAATTGGACCAGTTGGAAGATACGGTAGCTTGGTATTTTGCATTTTTGGATGTGCAGATGTGGAGGTGATGCTCGTCATTGAGATATTTGGAATATCTCGGCTGAAAGTGGAAGATATGTCAATATTGTTCTGCTGCTGTCCACAGTTACCCGGAATGTCTTCTCGGTCCGACCCCATCCCACCGTTATATGCAGAAACCTGCATCATCGACGACATCGATGAGGTGTTCGACATAGGTGCTGCGATAAGGGAGGAAACTGAACATTTTCGAGAAACGTATGGTGTTGAGGAGAGCGGAGTCTCATTTTTTGGCGGTTGTGAACGATGCTGTTCTGCTTGCTGGTACCTTTGCAAATGTTGTGCTGATTGCGATAAATCTGAATGAAGCCTTTCGAGGCCAGACTTGCGTTCTTGATGTGTTGTGTCCAAATCCGAATTCAGACTGATAGTACTGGTGATGTCATCAGATGGCGATACAACCAATGAAGTTGCGCTGTTACAACCACTGTCAATGTCCGCGGATCTTGCTGAAAACATTGCAGAGCATGTACATGAACATATATGGGGTTGTGTATTTTGTTGTTTGAAAATTTGTTATTGTCAGGAGTACGAGACTGTGAACTAAAGGATAAAAAAAAAAGATGGGGAAAAAATATTGAGGTGATAAGTCGCGTCGGAGGGTCATGTGGCTCAACTGGGAGTCCGAAAAAAATGTTAGATGCCATTCTGAAACCTGGGAGTAGCCGAATAATGCGTTTATGTACACGCCTTTTTTTCTTCTTTTTCTCCGAGTCTGTTATCAGCCAGCGACAACGGCATTCTCCGACTGAATTAGGAAAATCACCGTCGTTTATGAAATTTTATGAGTGCTAACGATCTCCAGTTCAAATTTCCATATTGACAAATTAAACTACACGCAGTTATTTTGCATATGGAGATGTAATTTTTAACGGCTCATTTATCTTATCATAGAAGGCTATCTATCTTATTTTGTGGTCTTCAATTCAAGCCCATAAATATTTGTTCATCTGCAGCTAGGTCGGATATGTAGTAGTTCCCTACTTTCTAACTATTTTCAATTAGCTTCAAGCTACTCAGATGCATCTGTTTCTTGGCAAGATGGCTATGGCTTATGCAAATCATTTTACACTTTATGTGCAATTACTTATTTTATTTGTTAATACCACAGGCATTACTATGACTTCAAATTACTTATTCGAGTAATTGTGCAGCAGGCGGTAAATTTAGTTTCTAAAATACACCATAGGGTGCGGGGTAGCAATTTCTGCTTGTCTAGTAAGGAAAAGAGCAAGAGAACAAAAAATGCCAAAATAATGCAGAGTCGGAAAACTGTTACGTTGATCCCCGCGTGGGGCAAGGAGAAAAACTATTAGCGAACAAACGGAAAACAACCAAAAAAAAAAAATTTAAATTAAATAAAATAAAATAAAAAAAATAACCGCAGCATCACAGGAAGTATCGCACAACAAATTCTTATAGCCATTTCTAACAGATTAGACAGCAGAAAACAAATCACATTTTCAGAATTGAAAAAGTTTGACCTTGTGTGTTTAGTGGGTGCCGAAAAATTCATTACGATTCAGCATGAACTCCATCTTCGTTCCAACCTTTAAAAAAGGATCCTCATCTTTATCCTTTAGACTGCTGCACAATTTTAGGACCATGGGTACTATTACTGCTAAAGCAATCGTTTATCCAGGATACGGCGAACCGGAGGATGTGCTAGAAACACATTCGTACGAAATTCCATCACCAGAGGCTTTAAAAAATGACGAGGTGCTCGTTAAGACTTTGGCCTGTCCTTTAAATCCGTCTGATATCAATCAAATTCAAGGAGTGTATCCTTCAAGACCTCCAATTTCACAAACTTCACTTCCAGGCTTGACCAAGCCTGTTGCAGTTTGCGGCAATGAGGGTGTTTTCAGGGTTTTGGGTACTGGACCAGGCGTCACCTCTCTAAAACCTGGTGATTGGTGTATTCCAAGTAAGGTGAACTATGGAACTTGGAGATCACATGCTATTTCGGCCGAAGCAGAGTTTCTGCGCATTCCAAATGATATTCCACTCAAACAGGCAGCAACAATGGCTGTGAACACGTCATCGGCGTACTTGATGCTCACCCAATTTGAAAAATTGCAGAAAGGTGACTGGTTCATCCAGAATGGTGGAAACTCCCAGGTTGGCAGATGTGCTATCCAGATTGCCAAGAGCCTTGGAATTAACTCCATCTCAATTGTCAGAGACCGTCCTGAACTTCAGAAGCTAATTGACGAATTAACTGCTTTGGGTGCCACACATGTTATCACAGAGAAACAGAATACTTCGAAAGAATTTGGCAAGACAATTAAGGGATGGACTGCTGGACGACCAATAAAACTAGGGCTCAATTGTGTTGGCGGTCCAAATGTTGCTGGAATGTCGAGGAAACTTGGCAAAAATGCTAAACTGGTCACATACGGAGGAATGTCAATGAAACCTGTTATGCTTCCTACATCACTTTTCATTTTCAAAAACTTAACTGCTGTTGGCTTTTGGATTACCGAGATGACCAAGAAGGATCCAGAACTCAGAGAAAAAGTCATCAACAAAGTTTTGGAATTAATCAAGGAAAACGCATTGGCCGATATCAACTGCACTTTGAACAAAGTGGAGCCGGAAAAGCTTACTGATCTTGAATTTACAGATGCGTTCAAACAGGCCTTATGTGACTCTAAAAGTAATGGTAAGCAGCTTATTACATTCGAATGACTTTGGTTTATATATATGCAGAATGATGTTTTACATGACTTGATTTATGGCTTATTATTGATTTTTTTGTTCGTATAGTTGTGAAATGTAGTATGGAGGAACAAAGCTTTAATTTAATAAGCGATTAGTGGAAAAGTTTAATTTTTATTTTATTTTATTTTATTTTATTTTCTTGTTTTTGTATTATTATTTGAAGCTCACCAATCAAGCACTATCTACGGTTTTCAGTTTTTCTAAATTCAATTAAAGCAGTTAATTCATATGGAAAACACTTTGAGTTCATAAAATGTCAACCAGAGAAGGTGCATTAAAGGCATACAGGGCAGCATTAAGGGCCATGAATTTGACATTTAGAGGTGACCGAGAGGTTATGACTGCAGCAAAGACAAAGTTGAAGAATGAAATGAAAGCCGCAAAATCAAAGGACCACCCTGAAATGAACGTCGAAGAAAGAATTAATCTATTGAATCAAGTTGCCACCTATTTAACAAAAAATATAGTTCAAGGAGTGAAGGAAAAGGACGACAACACATACATGCTTCGTTTTCATGAAAAAACTGAAACTAATAAAAACATACCTTTGACCAAGCGCAGAAAGGCCACATTGCATGCTGGTCCTGTCACAAAGCAAGGTGGCTGTTGCAGTAGTAAGTAGGAGCTTGCGATTGTTTCTGGAGGATGGAGAACCTTTACTACACCTATTTTATTTATATATCCACAATGATTCTTGCATATAACAGCGTCAGCTACACATATCTGCGGATACATTAGAACTATCTTAGACAAATATACATATGCGTATGTGCATGCATTTTACTTAATCAAACAACGATCTGCGTAATGGTTTTCGTATGTAATGCCAAGCAATAGTGTAAAATATTAGAAAACAATATGCGCTATTCTATCATAATTATAGCACATACTATGCAGTTTCAAACTTTCTGTAATACATTTTCAATGGCGACTTGAAGTCTTTCTAGTGATATGTTGTAGTCTTTGGACTTCCCGGTACCATCCTTCGCCAATATCCTCACCTCTGGTTCCACACTCCCGATCAATATATCCATCAATTTGACAGTCGTTCAACCAGTAATGATTGGATAAACCTGCAGCGTCCATACGCAGCTTTGGATCGGTAATGAGCATACCAGATAGAAAATCGGCTATTTCATGAGCATCTGTTTGGCTGAACTTGTATTTCTCCAGCAGCACATTTTCTAAAGGCCATGCTTGCAAATTTTTAATATTTCTCAGGGTCTGTTGATCTGAGTGGAAAAACCTGCGTCCGTACTTTGAATCTCGAATTAAATGCTTAGGCAATGGTCCCAAGAGCTCTATTATTTGGGCCAAATGATCATCGTCCTTACTGAAGGTTTGTCCATGTGTTGGATCAAATAAGTAGTCACCTGTGAGAAGTTCAAATATCATACAACCAACAGACCAAATATCAGCAGAGCAGCCCCACTCGGCTCCCAGTATAACTTCAGGTGATCTATACTGTCTAGTCTGAATATCGCTTGTGAAATGCTTCCAAATCCAACACGAGTTGCCGAGATCAGCGAGTTTGACCCTTATAACATCATTATCTTCTAACTCATCCTCATTCGGAGGTTTAAGGTCCAAAGGTTCAAAATTTGAATGAAATTCCTGTGACATGGCCTTTAAATTGTCCAGGTATGAGGCAGAAGTATCTACCGATGGCTCAACAGACGATTCTTTTCTTGCTATGGCACGCGCATTAGATGAACCAGAAACGGAATTCGTTGAGCTGAGAAGCCAGGAAGAGCTCGAAGCGGAAACTCCAGACCGGACACGACTTCCAGAGAGTGAAGATTCTCTGGAATAAAATAAAGAATTCGATCTTTGCTTTAGAGGAGAAGGAAGGGGCTGTGATCCAATCACCACACTTGGCCGGCGTGATTTCCTACTTTTCCTCTTAGTGACCACAGAACTTTGGGTAGGATACGAATTGTGTTCGGAATCGGTAGATCCCTTACCCTGTTCCAACTGATCTCTCTTTATTTTTTTCTCGTACACAGAGATCCCAACGTATCCAAGAAGCTTTTCCACATCGTCTATCTTTAGCAAAACATTTTCAGGTTTGATATCAGTATGAATTATCCCGCATTCTCTGTGTAAAAAGTCAACTGCCCACAAAACCTGCTTTGATATTTGCTTGACAAACTTAATAGGCAAACCTCGGTGCTTGTATCTAATCATTAAAGTAACAAGGTTCTCCCCCAACACTTCAAAAACCATGCAAATATGAACACCATTCACCCCTCGGTGATCAAAGTAATCAAGCAATTTCACCAAATACCTGTGTCCGGGATGCTCTAAATCAGTATGATTTATCTTTGATAAGATTTTAATTTCATCTATGGCCGTCAACCGATGCGTTCTTGCACTTTTGATAATTTTCATTGCAACATGCCGATTGGTCTCACGATCCCTGGCAAGCCAAACAGTTGAAAAGTTTCCCCATCCAAGCTTTCTGACCAACACATACTTTCCATTATTATAGAGCTCTCCGATGTAGGCGGGATGATATCCTCCAGGGACATAATCCACCTCATCCTCTTCCTCGTTAGGATTTACCTCCTTGTAGTTATCATACAAGTATGAATCCCCGATAGCTTCATATAACGAGCTTGAATACGAGGGAGAAATCTGGTCACCTGGTATCGATGACGGTTCTTGTGAATTCTCATTAGATTTCTTCCCCTTTATATGCATACCTTCTTTCTTTTCCTCAACAGTTTCTGGCCTACTGCCCTCAAACTCTTTATTTTCTTTCTCTACAGGAATTTTCAACGAAATTCTTGGCTTTCCCAATTTGATGTTTTTCGCTCTAGATGAAAACTTCAAGTTGGCATTGTAATTTCCTGAAATGTGTAACTCATTGACGGACTTCTTAAGCTCCTCACTCAAAGTCCTCGTGTTCGAATCATGGTCCTTGTTTGTTTCCCTATCACTATGCAGCTTTCTTGGAGCAACATGTTTACCTTTTTCCTCAGCCTTAGATTTATCCTTGGTTTTAAAATCGTGAAGTAATGAACCATGCCCACTTTCTGTTCTATCACTAGAAACTTCTCCGGAATTCACATGTTCATGTACAGTTCCATTGGAGATATGTGAACTAGATCGACCAACATCCGATATCAATTTCTCATTCATCTCTTCCATAATTTTTGCATCCTGAACAGAATCCGGTTGATTTACACCAAGAAAACTAGGAGAGGCCTCTTTGAATGCAATAGATAGCTTTGATGCAGTTGGTGCAACCCCTCTTCTCACTCTTTTTGAAGGGGATGTGTCATCATTACAATGCGATTTCTTTTTTGCCAACATACTGACCGTATTTCTTTCAAATTGATCATGTAACGAAGGCACAGGTGAGCATTTTTGAACAGTCTTCTTATTTTTCTCGCCATTACTTTGAAGAAGCTTTTCCTGAGTATTAGACCTAACTTGAGACATGACGCTAGACTAGGTCACAAGCGGATATTCAATCTATCAATGAACGGGGATAAATTGGAGCCTGGAAATATAGCTGGAACAAAGTATTTAGCCTTCGAAATGGCCAATGGTTTATTACAGGATAAATCGTACGGTGGATATTAATTTCTTATCAAGCGTCCTGGAATAACAGAATACGACAAAAAAAAGAGAAAATCAAAACGGAAAGAGATAATTTCATTAGAATTATTTTTGCATCGCCTGCGGAGACAGCAGCGGTTAGGTTAGTTAGCATTGTGCTACCCCTCACACTTTTTTTTTTAGCATCTAGTTTTTCTTCTCCTACAAAATTTACCAAAATAAACGAAAAATCAGTATTATAATCCTCACGAAAACAGTTACTTAAACTATAAAGAGAAAAGAAAAGAAAATAAGAACCAGTAAAGACATTTAAGGGAGACAAAGTAGGATGAGGCAAACATCATATCATCTATACTTGACTTAGTTCATTGGAACATCTCCATCGGAGTCCTTCTTAGCATCCTTCTTGGCCTTTTTAGCCTCAGCCTTCTTAGCAGCCTCAGCCTGTCTGGCCAATTGCTCAGCCATAGCCTTCTGGGCTCTACGCTCCTTCTTGGCCTGCAATTTTTGTCTGAGCTCCTCCTGTTTCTGCTGGTATCTGGCCTTGATCAAGTTTCCAGTCGATGCCAACTCCTCATATTTGGCAATGTACTTTGCCTTGATGGTATCGTAGCCATCCTCATACAACCAGTTCTCGGCATCAGACAACTTCTTCTTCAAAGCCTCCTTCTCACTGTCGGATGCGAAGTCCTTGTACTCCTCATCAAGTTTGGCCCTCAACTCGTAGATGTACTCCTCAAGTGCATTCTTCTTATCCTCGGTCTCAGCAACCAACTTATCATCAGCAACCATCTTGAACTCCTGGTCCAAAGACTCCTGCAAGGCATCCTTTGAAAGGGCATGGCCACTGTACTCGACGTCCAAGTCCTTCACCTTCACGAGTTTCTTGACAATTCTGTATTCTGGCTCAGCCTCCTCCTTCTCATCACCTTCCTTGTCGTCATCACCCTTCTTGCCATCATCCTTCTTGTCGTCCTCCTTCTTGTCGTCCTCTTCTGGTTTCTCAACAAGCTCCTTGAACTCCTTCTCATGGACAATGTAGGCTGCCTGAATAGTGTAGAAGCCAGATGGGTCCTGTCTGACCTTGATCTTACAAATCGCACTATCCTCACCCTCTGGAATCTCAACACCTGTGATCTTCCACGTGGCAACATCCTGGCTCACACCTTCTGGAAGGTCTTCAGCATTGGTGTACTTGGCATTGATCTCAAAGTCAGCACTTCTGTACAAGGTGATCATCTTCGTGGATGGGTAGGCACCTCCCTTAGGGAAGACCTCAAGATGGTCGGTGTCCTCGTCACCTTTATCCCATGAGTATGTAACCGAATATCTGTTAATGTCCTCAAACTTGAATGGCTTGACTCTCATAGTTGGGGAGTGCATAGCACAGATGAAGGCGGCACCTTTGGCAACAGCCTCATCCTGGTTCAATGTGAAGGAAAGAGCCTTTCCAAAGATCTCGGCCAACTTAGTCTTCAAAGCTGGCACTCTGGTACAGCCTCCAATCAACTCAATGGAGTCGATATCCTCGATCTTCAAGCCGGCAATTTCTAATGCCTCCTTAACTGGGGCATCGACTCTCTCCAATAATGGCTTCACCAACTCCTCAAGCTCCTCTCTGCTCAAAGTGGATTGCGCATCAATATCGTTCATCACAGACTCGATGTTGACAGGTGCACTGGTGTTGGCAGAAAGAATCTTCTTCACCTTCTCAGAGGCTCTCATGACTCTCGAGTAGGCCTTGGCGTTACTTCTGATATCAATGTGGTACTTGCCTTTGAACTCATCTGCAAGATGCTCGGTGATGGCTCTGTCAAAGTCACGACCTCCAAAGTTCTTGTCAAAGGCAGTGCCGATAATCTTCATCTCTCCCTTCTTGATGGCGGCAATGCTGCAAGTGTAGGAAGAATGTCCAATATCGATGAAAGCAACATTCTTAGATTTATCCTCAGGAAGATTAGTCTTGAAGACACTGTAGCCAACAGCGGCAGCTGTGACATCATTGACAATTCTCACAGGGTTCAAGTTAGCAATCAAGCAAGCATCAGCAGCAGCGCGTCTTTGCTGCTCTGTGTACCAGACTGGAACTGCAAGGCATATGTCAGAAACATGTGCCTCAGTTTCCTTTTCGGTGACTGCTCTCAACTTGTTCAAATACATGGCAACCAGCTCAGTGGAAGTGAACTCCTTCTCCTTTCCCTGGAATCTGACCTTTGCAGCTGCAAAACCATCCTTGTCGACCAAGTTGTATGTAGCGTACTTCTTCTCAACATCATAGTCAGGGGACTTGGTGGACAGAGACAACAATCTCTTCAAGTTGGCAATGGTATTTTTCAAGTTAGAGTTTCTCTGATTTTCTCCGGACTCACCAATGGCTCTGTTCTTACGGCCAAAACCAACGACCGAAGGCGTGGATCTACTAGAAACCTCGTTAACAACGATATCGATACCTCTGTTTCTTGCAACTGCAATAACAGAGCTGTTGTTACCGAGATCAACTCCGAATGGGATAGAAGCTGGCATTTTTGTTCTGTATTATCTGTCTCTTTAGAATTTGACGTTAAAGTATGCGAAACCCTCTTTGAAACGATACGTATCTTTAAGTGCAAAGAAATGGAGAAAGCTTACGAAGATATATTAAAAAAAAAAAAAAAATAAAAAAAAAAAATTAAACTCGGAATAAGAGGGAACACCTAATACAGCAAAGACTCCCTTCTTGATATAATCTTACGCTCTAACTCAAGACACTTGCTTCCTTTATAGTGCTAGATCCATTCGCTGCCAAAAATTTTTCATACCATCGATGGCTTCACGTTAGTTAGTATTTTGGGTGAAAATTTTTCCCTCGCGATTCCATTCCAAATCGAGAAGCTTCTGGAAGGCCTTCCTTAAAGCTGCCTCCAGATCTAAATATGCCGGTTAATCCTGATCGCGATTTGATCGACTCCAGTCATACTTTTTTTTTTGCTTGCGGTATATTCGATATTGGAAACGTATGAAAGAAAATCAGGGATCACAATAGTCAGGAAAATATTTATCTTTAAATAATAAACTCAAAAAACGTCATTATCGACGCGTCGCTACATCTAGATGAGAAAAAAAGTGTAGATCGCCGCGAGGGTAAACACACACACTCGCTTTATTTTTAAACTTCTATTGCTTGAGAAAATATTCTATACTCATTATATTCATAACGTATTCATTGTAAATACTTCAGTCACGTTGAGGTCGAGTAGAGAAATGTCATCATGCTCCTTTGATAATACTATTGAGGAGATCTCCAAGTGTATTGCCGATCCTTATGCCTCTGAACTCCAGTCTTTACTTGGTAAACTTGGTACAGACTTGCGGGATATACAGAACAGAGCAGAACTTACAAAGGTATCTAATGTTTTGATATTGCTACTTAATTTTTTAATAACAAAAAAGCTCTCTGTGGAATGCGAGATGCAATTATATCGGGTGCTTGCTAATTTCGTCTCTGATATGCCCGGCAATAGAAACTTCTTGTTGAATGATTACAATGGTTGCAAAGCCTTCTTCCAGTGGTCCTTTGATAGACTTCAGAGCTATGACAAAATTGATTCACAATTGCTTTTCTACATATGCGTTTTTATCTACAATTTCATAATCGACGAAAAATCAAACCAGGAACCAGCATTATACATTGATAGATTTCAATATCAATCTTCAAAGAGGAATCACACTTCATGGAACATATTAATAGATCTTTGTGGTCGGATTAGCGACAAAGATGTCGTTGAACTGCTCTTGAATATAATGGATACATTGTCTGATATCAAGGAAGAAGATGCTATTTTTGAGCAACTAGACACGATTTCTATTGAGAAACTGCTCGCCTTTTTTGATAGTGAAATACAGAGGGGTGAAAAGGAGTCGGCCTGCATCACTTTAAATGTCTTAGAAAATATTCTCAACAACAAAAAATTGCAACTGACTCATACACATAATTTAACTCAGTCTTTAGTCGAAGAAATGAAACATTTTTCTGATGAGAGTATACTTACATCCTTGTTTAACAGTGTGATGCTTGTTTCAGCCGTTTCAGCAACAGTCGATGATGGTCTTTCCACATATATTGGTATATGGAAAGTATCGAAGGAGAATGATTTATTAAGATCACTTTCATTAATATTAATAAGCAACACGATAATTTCTGATGATTCCAAAGTAGCATTGATGAAGACAAAGGATGCTCGAAACATATTTGATGACTTTTTTGAACAAGACTACGGTCACTTTTCTAATGACGGTAAACTCAAGCATTTAGAGCTTCAGTCAACTGTTTTAATGAACAAACTAATTACATGTGAAACGGCACTAAAATGGTTCAATAATGATTTTTTGGAGCATTTTTTGACAGACCTATCGGAAACGTGCAAGGAAACAAAATTCAATACCATATTTAAAAACATTCTTCTTTTGAACCTAAAATTTCTTCAAAGGCTTTTAGTGAGTTTCCAGATGCACCCCGAGGTCGACATGTCCAACGATATCTACAAGACTATACTTGCTTTTACTTTGAATACGGGATTGTTCGGCATTTTGTCGGTAGATATTACGTTACAACGAGAAATAGACATGATTAATTTTGCTTTAATAGATAGTATGGCATTGAGAAAAGACGGATTCGATTTGTCTCATACAGTTGATTCTGTATTTGATAAAGCAACAGGTCGGCTGTCAGAAAAAATGGGTCCAATCCCTCTGGAATACTTGATGGAAACTTTTAAATCGGTCGCTTTGGCTATATCCCAAGATGTCAAATTGATTGAAAGGGAATGGTTTGCCAATTTTTTTAGAGTGGCAAATCTTGCTGTTTCTCAGAAACAATCCATGCCAGGCTTGATCAACAACTACAAGTATATTTGTGGAATTATCCTCAATACTGATACAGTATCAAGTAAAGAGCTTGCAGAAAAATATGCATTAATATGATAATGGGAAGCATAATTATGCTCGAACCTTATATCTAATAAGAAGAATAGACCTCATTCCTCTTTCTTTTCAGTGATTGGCTTCAATTGGAATTCAGCTAATGGACCGAACCAGACAAGAGTGTACTTTCTTTGCTCCCCTATAATCCATTTGGAGACGATCTCGTTGTAAAGAATAAAGTAATAAATACCCATTCCTGTGAATATATGCCACCAACCATGACCCTCGGTTAAGAATCCGAAAGGAAGCCCCAAGAAATGCCTCCTGAAGTAGGTAATCGAGGAGCAGTAGACATTGTCTATATTCCAAATGATAAAGCCAAATAGGAATAGCCCAAAAGCGAGTGTCAACATCTTGTACTCGAGCTTTCTGGTGCGATCATCCGTGATGAAACGGCGTACTGCTGATAATGACCTAAATATAAGACCAAAATTTAGAAATGCGTAGAAAATTTGATGGAAAACAGGGTTTCTCCAGATGAAAATGTAGATATAAGTGAAGACGAGTGTGGAAATAGCCGTACCCCACGCACATAGCTTTCTATAAAATGGGCTATAATCGAAACCCAGGAAGTAACCAAACAGAATAGCAGTGGCATAAACCATTGGAAGCTCATCCATCATTTGATATTCATACCTGAGACTCATATGAAAGAGAAAAGAGCCAAATCCGACGAAGCCGAACCCAATGGATGTAAATACATAAAGCCATCCATGATTATTTTTAATGGCCGAGTATAAGTGCTGTAATGCTAATATGACGAAAATAAGGTTTGTTAGGGAGTTCACCATCTCTGCAATATATGGGGAAAACACATAGTTCTCCTCGCACCAATCTATCGTTGATGTCACTGGTCCCCAGTAGCCGGATCCAGGCTCCGGAACAGGCGGATAATTAATAAAAGGAAGCATTAATGAGCCGCTAACTTGATCTTTATAACTGAGTGGAACCAACACAATTGCAAACCATGAAATGCATATAATTGTTAACGGGCCGTAAAGAATACAATCTATTCTTGTTGGTAGAATGTGGAAGGTAAAAAAAGGCGAGATATAAGGTTTTGGCAAGCGGGAATATGGCCGAAATCCGGTGAGGATTTTGGGTAAGGAATTTTGACTCGAAGACTCAACGGAAATTCATCGGGATCGACTTCAAACATTTAAATTATCTTCACGTAGTTATAAGAATGCATTACATTTTTAGTATGGTATTAAGCAGATAAATTCTGGTATTTGATGAAGTGAAAAACATCAATTTGCGAAATATTAACATATTGTTTTTGAGGCTGGGGAAAGCAAATCAGATTTCCAGGGTGTTAATGGATTGTCAGTTTGATGCCCTCGGATTAATTAATTGTGAATGGCTCAAGCGCTTGCTAAATATTTGAGTTACCTATTATGTTTTACAATCGATGGTAAATTTATTATTTATTCTCTTTATCTTTTTTTTTTTTTTTTTTTGGGCAGATTGAAATGTGGCAGGATTACATACTAGACAATAATCGCTTGGCTACGAGTTCACATTTTTGTCTCATCTGCTACACAAAAATACGAAAAATAAATGTCAACAACGGCGTACATAACTCATGTTTAAGAACTATTTTTAGCTGAAACTAACACAAAAAGCGAACGGCGACGAAGTATAGAAAAAAATAGGGGAAAAAAGATAAAAGATTCGTATATATATATAGAAGATTGCAAAGCCTCATTTGGTTTTCTTATCAGTATTGTCTGCATTATCCTTAAGAACCAAGTCGAATGGAACACCGAGCTTGTACTGAATGTAATAATTGTCCTGCCCCTTTTTGAACCAAACGTTCAAAACCTGGGTTGATAGAATGAAATGGTACATAGTTAAACCCATGAAGATATGCCACCATCCATGCAATTCAAGTATGGTACCTAATGGAAGACCAATGATCCTCCTAATTTTGATCCATGTGCTGCAGTAAATGGTGTCAATTTTCCAGAAAAAGAAAGAGAGTGCAGCCTCAAAAGTTGCAAATCCTAGAAGCTTGAATATAAACGAGCGAGCCGACTTGTCAGAAACATACTGAAATGTCATGGTTACCACTTTGTATATGATACTACCGTTGATTACTGCAAATAGGACCTGATGGAGAATTGGATTTTGGCACACAAAGACATAAATTAAGGTGAATCCAATCATACTTAGAAACATGCCTCCATAGATCATATTTTTCTGCTTTTGATGATCCACCGCCAAAATGTATGCGAGCGGAATCCAGCTGAAATAAACCATCGGAAGCTCATCCAAAAGCTGATATTCGTATTGAAGGGTCATGTGAAACATGAACGATCCTATTCCAACAGCCATAAGTCCAAGGGAAACAAGAAGATAAATGTTTCCATGGTGGTTTCTCCTAGTAGAGCGCCATAATTTCACTGCTAGTATCATGTAGATAACGTTTGTCAATGTATTCATCATTTCTGCCACATACGGGCATAGGACATAGTTCTCCTCACACCAATCAATGGTGGCAGTAACAGGACCCCAGAATCCATCACCCTCTGGTACTGCCTTGTACTTAAATGGGGAGATCACGCTTAGAAGAGGCCCGAAAGTAGAATTAGACATTATTTGTAAGTCTATAGAATGATTTTTGCCACTGCCGCTTTTAGTTGTTTGTTGCCTTTGAACAATCAATAGAGGGGGAAAAAGATGGTGCAACAAAAAAGTATTTATATATGCCTTTGTTAGAGCGGATTAAAATTTAAAAGGCTATTTCTTCCCTCCCCTTTGGACCTGATCACAATCTCTATTGAGTAAGTTGTAATAGAAACTGGTTTCTGGATTTATATACCTTGAATTAAATAGCCAACTGCTAAATTGAATATGTTATATCTATCCTGAAATAATTTTTTAGCACATGCCTAAACCCATTTACTTGTCTATTTTAAGAAACTCAGCTAAACAGCGGATCCTCCTGTACCCGTTCCCGAACTGAGGTGCCGAACGGCTGTGTACAAGCATCATTCCCCATACTGCCAATCGTTCCGCCGATTCCCTTCGCGAGTCCTTGACTCAGACACATCTGTACACCGTTAGGTTGACAAATCTTTGAGTCCACGAAAGATCCAGAGTGTTATTTTTCAAAGTTCCTTCGTATTCAAACAAAGTAGTACCTGAGTTATTGACACGTACGTTTCTACAGCAAAAGTATTGGCTACAACAGTGCGTGTTGGCATTATGATTACAAAATTTCTAAGGCAATCTATCAAAGTTTCCATCTCTTATAGCAGACTAGCTGCAAATACATACAGGGTCTCCAGCATAAGCAGCTTTTCAAAATGTGGCATTAAAGCTTTCAATTACAGGAGAAGTTACACAACAGAAGCAGAAGACGAAGATTTGAAAAAATCTGCCGCCAAAATATCAGAAATGTTTGTTAAGGCTCAAAAATATCCCGAAATTGGTCAGCAACTCCAAAAGATCCAGTCCTTGTTTATAGAGAAGGGTCTTGTTGATCCACAAAATGTGACCAAGAAGTTGTCTTGGTCGGCCCAAATGAAAATGCTGACCGATAAGGATCTTAGAGGTGCATTTATGGAATTTTACCGTCTTTTAACGGTTCATAACATACAGCTTACTCCAGAAGATATAAAACTAATATCCAGAAATGCGAGAAGCCTTATGGAAAATCCAACAGGGACAACCAAATCGGAAAAGGCAGATGGAAGTTCTGGGGCTTCAAAAAAGGATTCACAGGACAATTAAATCTGAATACCTGTATATAGTGTTTGGTTAAAGCCAATTCATGGGCTTTTTACATATGTGAAATTTTGTTCTGTAGAATAATTTACGCGAGTTGATTTTTTTTTATCCCCTTCTGAAATTTAATTAGTGCCCAACATAGGGAATGCAATTCTGCCAAAATGATCTTGCATTAACCGAAAATAGATTGCATTTGAATGCTTCCTTAAGCAAAGCCATCAATCAGTACGTTTGTTTGACCTAACTTATGTTATAGCTGAAAAGAAAAAAGCACGTACGTATTAATAATGAAATACTATGGTTTAGTATGATAATAATACGACTGCCATGGATGTGTAAGAGGAAATTTTGCTAATGCATTTTTGTGTTGCTCGTATTACCGGCGGGAAATATTCTTGCTGAATAAAGCGCAAAAGCCCGAGACCTACAAATTTTCAAGTTATTATTTTTTTTTTTTGCAGATTCCTCGCTGTATAATTCTGCTCGAGGTGTCGGATATATTGAACTTCTGCCTATGCTTAGACTTTTTTTTCTTTAAAGGCCTTTATCAGGCACGAGGCAGAAATCAGTATAGTCTGTATTGATAGAGAACTTTGAAAAAAAAATTTAACCTTAGTATAGGCTAACCAGGAACAAGATCTCCGTGGCCATAGATACAATAGATAATTATAGACGGTGATACTTTCAACTTTGACTATACATACATAAAAATTTAAAGAATGTCGGCGAATGAACATTTATTGCAACATTTACTGAATACCTTATCAGCGGATAACGGACTTAGAACAAGCTCTGAGAAGTATTTGAATGAGTTGATCAACAAGCAGCCTGAATCACTGATCAATTTATTAGAACTATGCGCTGATACATCCATACCGTTTCAAATCAGACTTGTCACTGCAACATTTGTGAAAAACAAGGTCAAAGCCTCTTGGTTCATTAAAAATGCCATTAATAAGTATCTGAAGTCCGAGGAAATACCGTTGCAGGTTAAAGAAAATACAAAGAGCAGATTGGTGGAAACACTCCTTAACGTGTCTCCTTTCGATCACTTACCTTTGTTTAGACAGCTTCTTAATTGTCTGGAGATTATATTGAGATTAGAACCAGAATGGGATAGTCAATTGTATCAACTTTCGAAAGGCCTTCTGCAATCTTCGAGTAATGATATCTCCAAGTTATATGTGAGTCTTTCAATTGTTTACCAAATTGCGAAGAAGCATTGCTTTGACACCGATAATTCATTTACGGAGACAATTGCCCAAGATCAGTTCCCAATCTACGAACAAATGTTTGATAGTAACTTATCAAACATAAAGGATTCTTCCACTGCATCGATATTTTACCTCATACTAAAGATTTATAAGTTTTGTACATTTGTTCAGCTTCCAAAGTACCTAATCTCCGATCTGGGAAAGCTCCAAAACTGGTGTAACTATCAGCTTGAGATTATTAAGATGGAACCTGTTTTTATCACTGGAAATAGTGGTGATGGTGCCGATGATGATGACGAAGAAGAGGAGGGCTCTATTTCAGAGCATGATCATATGCTCAAGAAGTGCCAGAAATGGTCATTTGCAAATCTCTATAGGCTTAAGAAGAGGCACGCAAAGCAAAATAACAAGGCTTTGAACAGTCAAGTGATAGACATTCTATTGAAGCGGTTTATTCCGAATATTCTTACACAGTATCTTTCTGTGACGGGCAAGAGATTCACTGATATTTGTCAATATTATCTTATATCCTTTATTACCGATTGCCTGACCGCTGATTCTGTTTATGAACAATATATCAAAGGTAACGTCAATCCTATATTAACGAGCATCATAGTTCCACGGTTAAGTTGCACGGACAAAAAGGTTGAGATATTTGAAAGTGATCCGGTTGAATATATTAATAGATATGTTGATTCGGCAAGTTTAGTCTTAGGCTTTAAGAGTTCCGACATGGCGGCTACTGAGTTTGTTTTTACTCTTTGCCACACACATTTTTCAGATGTTGCAGAACCATTATTTTCTGTGATTCATCATCTCTTTGAAAATAAAAGTTCAAACGTGTATCAGGTTGAAGCCGGATTAAAGCTATTAGATAATTCCTGGTCACAGATGATTAACTCGGGTGGTAATGGTGATGAGGCCGTCAAGTATTTAATATTACCACAGCTCGAGGATGGAAATTATAAATGGTTACAAACTTTGGCTTGTGACACAATTTCACAGATTGATTATCAATTTAAGGACCAGAACTTACTTTTAGAGGTTGCATCAGTTGTGAATCAACTAATAGAACAAAGTTCTGAGAATTTGCCATTGCAATTAGAAGCAATTAATGCGCTTAATTCACTTTCGACCATGCCGGTAATTCAACAACAAGTTTCTCAGAATGTTACCAACGTGATGCAGCTACTTTTAAAACTTAACAACGAGTATGAATTAGAGCTCACGAGCGATCTAATGGATAGTTATATTTTGAAATTCTCTCAGGAGTTGGAGCCATATGCTCTCCATCTTTCGAAAACTTTGAATGACCAGTTCTTACAGGGAGCTCAAGAGTTCTTGTCAAATATGGATAGTAATAACAAAGACGATTTTGAAAAAGAAACAAGGCTATCCCAGTTGCTTTCAACATTATCGTCGATGGTTGTATCGATGAATTCCCAAAAAGAGACAACTGCTAACATGGTGAATACATTTGAGCCAAGTGTAACCTTTGTGCTTGATAATGCCATCCTCTCATTTTTGACCGATGTTATGGGTCTATTGGAAACTTCCAACTTTGTTTTGAAAGCCATGACACCACAGACATGGAAGATATATGACACGGTATTGGATTCTTTCGAGAACTATGGCTTTGAGTACTTTGATAATTATGGACCATACTTTCAGACAGTTGTCAATTATGGCTTCCAAGGACAGAGCATTGGCTCAGATCAGCGCATTCAAAAATTGTTGAAGGCAATTCTCAATTTTTATAACGATTCAAACGGTGATGATGAAATGTTGGAAATGGTTTATAACATCAGCATGCTTATCGTCCTGAACTGCGAGAATGTGGAATCTATCATGGAACCATTGCTCAAGCCTATATTTAAGAGTCTTACAAATATTTCTATCGATGTCCTTCGAGACTATTTAAGACTTTTCCTTGCACTTTTTATAAGGAGGCCAGATTTGGTTAACCAATTGACGGATAACAATGCCTCCGAACTTACACAGTTTGTGAGGCTGTGGTTTGAAAACTCGGATCAACTATTAACCACTGTGTTTGACCTTAAGTTGGAGATTTTGGCCTTGATCAGTATTTTGGAGGGTCAGGTTCCACAGCTTGACAGCATGAAGGAAGTTATGCTTCGTAATTTGCTACAATTAATAGAAAAACTTCCGGCTGCAATTGATAAGCGGGTTAAGTTAATTAAAATGGAGAATGATGGCAGTATGGATTCAAGTCTTCTTGTTGATGGCGATCCTGAATCCTTTGATATCGACGACGACGAATATGCAGAGCTGGATGTTGATACTCCTTTGGATAATGTTAATGTGCTTGACCAATTTAAGAACTTTGTGGAAAAAAACCAACTTCAGTTTTCGTCAGTCATGGATGGAAAGCAGTAAGATTGCATTTTAGAAAAGCATGAATCATTTGTTATGTACAGTAATTAGATTATTTTCTAATTGAATGAATCCCAATGATATATTTTGGCAGTAATTAACAGAAAAAATATCACATCAGTGAATTAAAATACAAATGGATAGCTATAAGATATGGAAAGCCCTTTCGGGATTCCAAAGTATACGTTATCCTTGTGCCTCAAGCGCGCGCAAATAAACAAATAAAACAGTCTTATCATTATCATCATATCGTCTAGTTATTTTGCTGACGAAGCTTATCTCTACTTGCTTTAAACAACTCTTCTTGCTTTTTAAGAAGCTCTTCCTCACTCAATCCACTGCTGCGGAACTTGCTTCCAATCTTCTTCTCCCTAATTTTACTACTAATCTTGAACTGATCGATAATATGGAATAACGTAGGAAGGTACTCGCCAAATCCTAAATTCTTTAACGCAGCAAGTACATGATCCGTAGAAATCGTCTTTTTCAATTCCCTATCTGCAATATCATTCGACTCTGTTGAAACAATCATCAAAAATTCGATACAACATTCTATGAGAGCTTCTCTTGCATCTTTTGTAAAACTGTATCCATCCGGAAGAATCTCCCCGACGATTTTTTGTACGGTAGCCTTCGGAAGCGAGATCTCTTCTTGATCCGGTTCCAGCATTTTCAACTATAGTTTAGGCAAAATTTTAATTGCCAACAATATATTCTGTTATTTAACTGTAATAATTAAAACTGTTGATTCAGTGATTTTAACGCTCACCATTTCTTGATCAGTGACAATTATGCTCGGTTATATATGAACTCCATTTTTTTGTTCTCTGTAAGTTTTCGCGTATATAAAAAAAAAAAAAAAAAAAAAAAAAAAAACATACTCATTAGACGATCGGTAGGTACAATGTGGAGCCAAGTATTCCTTTGAAAAAAATTTTCAGATACTCCCAAGTCAAGCAGAGAACTACGTATCTACTCAGGGAGTTGATCTTTGTAGAAATACATCTTTTGCACCGCGCATTTACATACTAATAAAGAATTTGAGCATATAGCCTGCAGAAGAATGCCTCAAACGTTTGTAACTAGTGCATTTAACCCAACTGGAAGCCATGTTGCATACGTTGTTCAATCTTTAGATGTACAAGTTTTAAAGGTGCAATCCACTTCACAAGATAAATCTGCATCAAATGGTGTTATTGTTCATCCCATCGATAAGAAAGAGTACCCAGGTGTGAAATGTTTAAAATGGATATCCGAGGATATCCTTGCGTGTGTTTTTAACGGCTCGAATAAACTCTTGATACTAGACACATCAAGCAATGAAGTTGTCTCTGTTTTGAAAACGGAACAGCTAATTTTAAGCATTTCTGTCAGTACTATTCAACGGGGAAGGGTTTTTGTTCTTGATTCAAATACAACAGTTATTCAATATCAGCTGGAACCAAGTTTCTCGAGCTGGCGGTTGGAAAAGGCTACTAAGTTAGAAGAAGAAATTAGCTCTACTACAGATATGATCGATTTCGATGAAAGATATCTATTTCTCTTTTCTAATTCGGCATATGTTTTTGATAAGCAGGAAGGTAAGATTTGCGATTTCAAGAACTTGTATATTAGCACTGTTAACAGTGCAGTTAAATATGAAGATCAAAATGGCGTTCCTTGGGTAATAGTATCTGCAAACAATGATCGATTCATAAATACAGTTGGTGTCACCTCGGATGGATTAATAAACAACTCGAAGCAAATTTTGATTACGGAAAACCCAATTTTAGAACTTTGTCATAATAGCATCAGCGATCCAGACATGGAAGTAATAACAGCTCTTACAGAAAATGGAGCCTTGGAGATATTTAACAATCCGTTTGGAACCGAAGATCCATCGTCACAAAATAAAAGCAAGAGAAGGAGAAGAAATCAGGCTGTTAAATCGAAGCGGTCTGATGCTAAAATAGTTCTTGACAGAGTGAATGCCAGTGTAGATAATAAATCAGAGGCTATTTTCATTGAAAATGTGAGCATCGGACCAAGGTATCTCACTATTTGTTATCCGGAAGATTCAAGCTACCTTTCGTTTACTAAGAAGGAATGGTGGACCAGGTCAGACAAGAACTCTGAATGTCAATATTCTGTTTTGAAAGATGTGAAGATTGTGAAGGAAAGATCACTTGGAAATTTGGAAAAGGATAACCAGCATTATAACAGTGATCGATCGAGTGCAAAAGCATACAAGGAAAATTATGCCATAGTTGCAGGGGGTGATGATCTGCAGGATTTAGAAATTGGAGAGGCTGCAGAGAATGAAGCTTTTGGCACATTGGTGGAAAAGCTGCAGTCCACTGACATCAAAGGCTTAAATGCAGATAAAAATAGATCGAAGAGGAAGCTCAATGTTGGATCATTGTCTGTTGTTTTGTCACAAGCTCTTAAGTCAAACGATCACGGCTTACTTGAGACAGTGTTGAATAACTGTAGAGATGAGGAAGTGATAAAGAGCACCATTTGCCGCTTGGACACATCATACATTTTGACATTGCTCAACAGGCTCAGTGAAAGATTGAGTAGAGGCAAAGCATCGAAAAACAAGCAGCAATACCAGTTGCTTGACGCGTGGGTAAAATACATATTGATTTACCATGGCTCTTACTTGATAAGCCTTCCTAACTTAAATGCAGACTTGGGTATTTTAACAACAACATTAAGGAGAAGAGCACGGAATATGGACAGATTAATGGAGTTGAAGGGTCGGCTTAGAATGATTGGTGAATACTCCGCCGCAAAAAGATTTATAGAGCAAGGTCTTTCAGAAAACTATTCTGGTAAAGCCACTGCTGATAAAGAGGAGGAAGCCGCAGTTGAATATGTTGAAGCGTTGGATGATGCGGGATTAGAGAGTGATGAAGATGATGATAAAGATGAAAATACAGATGATTCTGACGCTGCAGATGCAGCCCAAGTTGAAGATGATTCAGAGGATGATGCTGGTTCTGAGATTACAGATAACGATACAGGATTAAGCGATGTGGAGTAGCCAGATGTTTAAATACTTCAAAGTACATTTCTTAAGGTTAGTTAATTGACAATAACCGCGTATCAGAGATCGCCAATCCCTGAATTTCTTCTAGATATTCTGTACACTAATAATGTCAAATTTGGAATGATATCCAAAGTAATATGTTACGTAAAAGTGAAATGATTCGCTTTCCTGATTCATACTGTCGAAAGTATGCGACCAATTAAATTGCGATTGCATTCTTCTCGGAGATGACCATAAATGTGGGGAAAGAGAATATCCAGCTGGACATCCAAAAAATTATCTGGGCCAAACAAATGACTTTAGTTTGTAAAGCAACATGAAGAGGAACAACAAAAAAAAAATAAAAGAATAAACCATAGATAACACAAAGACGCAGTCGAACGTACTATCGGGAAATCACACAGACACATAGATAATGAAATTTATCAGCCCTAGCCGCGGCAAGGTACTCTTTCCGCGGAAGCATTGTTCGAATTTCGTTTTAGGAGTGCAAGTACGTTAGAAAAAAAAGTCAGGAAAAATTTTTTGAACCAAGAAATGTAGGTTCCATCATGCCTTATCCGCTAAGTATACACGTCAAATAGAAACAGGCCATCGGAAATTGAAATTGACGGGATTTAGTCAAAAGACAGATCTCAAAAAAAGGTTTATAATGAATTCGGTCTCCTTTCATACCGGGAACGTTAGGTTGAATGACCATCGCTATGTAATCAATACGTTGGATAAAGTTAGCATGAAAACCGTTGTGAAAAATGGTAAACGGCCGTTTTCAGCGAGAAAGATGCCAAAAATAACATTTTCTGTGGAGAAGTCAACCGGAAACTTATTAGCGCGAAAATTATCTGCACCGATCCAATAGAAGAAATTTCCGACTCAGAGCGTGGTAAAATAATAGGCGAGAGAGGCACAGAAGAATCATAATAATAACGTAACATACAGAACAATTAAATGAAGTTCGAGGGAGTGTCTTGAAAGCTGGTTCTACGTCTTCATTACGCGAGATCGCGGATTTTTTGTCGCTTTGTTCTAAGTATATTGATGGATTCACAACAAGAAATATGGATCTGAAATTTTTCATGTTCGATATTACAGTATAACCAAGCAAAATGCGAAGCAGTGGGAAATAAGCATTGTGCCAATACAGTTAGTTTATTTGAAGCTTATTTGTGGTAAAGTAAAAGTTTGGCATGTAAAACTACCTAGAAATTAGTATCCCTAGATAGTCTTCAGATGCGAATAAGAAATTGAAAGGTTCCCTATCTAATACGATAAGAAAAAATGGACATCAAGCGAGGAAAAGAACATACGAATCTTTATCGATACCCCTCTAACTGCAGCGAAGTAGCAATTCTGAAATGCTTATCTAGAGAAAATGCCCTCTCTACATGACGACTTAATTTTAATGCCTTAAGAAAATGAATGGAATAACGGCTAAATTTATTGGAATAGAAATTTCTGCGGCTAATGTAAGAACCCCCCCAAATTTTTCCAAATCTTGTTTTATATCTTTCAGGAAACTACAGTCTAACAATTTTTGTTTGACGGCTTATGATGGGAGAATTTAGGTAGGCATCGGACAAAAAAGAAGATTATTGGATTTAGCCGGACCAGAGCGAAAAATCTGAGAGTAGGCAAATGCAAAACCGGCGATAAAAAATTTTTTTGACAAGTGAAAAAAAGAAAGGAGAGAAAGTTGAATAGAGATAATGAATGTAAAAATTAATTGAAGTGCTTGAATGCATTGTAATCTAGATAATCGGTGATCAATATCAGGTTGATACACAATACAGCAAAAAAAAAAAAAAAAATCGCGTGTGCCGCAGAGACTCTCGGCAAGTATAATTTCCTTCTTCAATTCTTGAAAGATACGAATACATATATATATGTATGTGCTGTGACTTAAAAAACAAATCGGACCCCCACCTTGATCCTTCCCATTTCCAACTCGAAGGAAGACTCGCCTTTTACCCTTGCCTTTTCACTTTATTCAACTACCCCAGACTTTACCACACTTTAGGCCAGACTTTTCACTTAGTCATCTACTAAAGTGTCAAATTTCTGCATACGTTCGAAAAATTGCTTGGTATAAGGATGTCCACAGGCTCAGAGGGTTCAGATATTAACAAAAAGGCCTACCAGGAGTCATTCTCCGATGGCCCGGTTGTCATTGAGAAGGCTGATGAGGTCGAATCCGGTCGGCTAGGCGGCTTTTATGGCAATTTGATGTCGATGTTCCATGGTGAAACTCGTGGTATCGAGCGTGTTCCTGAGGAGGAAAAGACGCAAACCTCTATTTATACTGCGGGTACCATGTGGCTTTCGGCAAATATGGTTATTGCCACCTTCTCTCTTGGTGCTCTTTCGTATTCTCTTTTCGGATTGGACTTTGGTACTTCTGTGCTTGTCATCTTTTTCTTCAGTGTTCTTGGTGCCTTGCCAGTTGCTTTCTTCTCTGTTTTCGGTGCCAAGTTCGGATTGAGACAGATGATATTGTCTCGTTTCCTTGTTGGTAATGTTGGAATGCGTATTTTCGCCTTTATTAATGTTGTTGCATGTGTCGGTTGGGGTGCCGTCAACATTATGAGTTCTGCCCAGCTTTTGCACATTGTTAACAACGGTGCTCTTCCACCTTGGGCAGGTTGCCTTATTTTGGTCGTCTGCACCATTCTTGTCACCTTCTTTGGTTACAACGTCATTCACACCTACGAAAAGTGGTCCTGGATTCCAAACTTTGTTTGCTTTATTGCCATTATCGCCAGACTTTCCATTGCTCACGTTTTCAAGGCTGGTGTCCAGAACGATGCCGGAGAGTGGGTGACCTGGGGATCTGGAAGGACTTTCGCAGGTGACGTTTTGTCCTTTGGAGGTACCGTTTTCGGTTTTGCTGCTGGCTGGACCACTTATGCTGCCGACTACACTACTTACATGAGAAAGGACTCTTCAAGTGTTAAGATCTTCATGGGTGTTCTTATTGGTTTGTGCTTCCCATTGATCTTCACGCTTACTTTGGGTGCCGCAGCTGTTACCGGAATCAAGACTGATGAGACATACTCGAACTTGTACGATGAGTATTCGGTTGGTGGTCTTGTGTACGCAATTTTGGTGGAGAAGTCACTTCATGGCTTTGGTCAGTTCCTTTGTGTTCTCTTGGCTCTTTCTACCGTCTGCAACAACATTCCAAATATGTACTCTATTGCTCTTGGAGCACAGGCCCTTTGGTCTCCATTCTCTAAAGTTCCTAGAGTTGTTTGGACTATTCTTGGTAATGCCGCCACTTTGGCCATTTGCATTCCTGCTTACTACAAGTTTGCAGCCGTTGTTGATAACTTCATGAACCTTATTGGTTACTACTTGGCTATTTATGACGCTATTTGCCTAACTGAGCACTTTGTCTTCAGAAAAGGCTTTTCTGGATACAACATCGAGGATTACGCTGATTTGAAGAAGGTCAACCCAGGTTGGGCCGGTGCATTTGCCTTCTGCTGTGGTGCGGCTGGTGTTGTTGTTGGTATGAACCAGACTTGGTACATGGGTGTTTTGGCCCAGAAAATTGGTGATTACGGTGGAGATATTGGTTTCGAACTTGCTGCTGGCTTCACTTTCATTGGATATATGATTGCAAGACCTTTGGAGAAAAAGCACTTTGGTCGCTAAAGAGTTATGCTACGGTTTAGTATTGTGTTGTCTTTTATTCTTCGCTTTTCTGTGTTTTGATATTCATTTTTCTCCTGGTATAATAATATAGTCCATCAAGGGACTTCTTTTGATATAATCTCAGAACAATTAATTAATTGCTATTGATAATCTCTGCATCTAGTTTCCTTTTACGTTCTGGAATTGATAGCATAGTTATTACGCATGATACGAATGTAAGTAAAATTTAAAGAGACAATATGTCTGATTGGGAATGCATCAATTAAATTGACGCTGATAAGAAGTTCAAAGAAAAATCACAAAAAATGTCAAAAATGAAATGAAAGCAGGAAATTTGAAGATGGAAACAAATCTAGATAACGCGATTGGGCAGGCTAGGCCAGATGATAAGAAATTATATTGGTTGAAATAACTGCATAGCAGACTTTCTAATAAAAGTATGCCTTGATTTGCAGTTTGTTTTAATTTATTCGGCATCTTTAATTTCATCCTGTAAATAATTAATTAATGATTCGTCATAAAGTAATATAAATGTAGCAGTTGAACTCGGCGCTAATATTCGACATACATTTAAGTGCAAACAATTAATATATGTGTATACTTTGTACGGGAATTCTAAGGTCTAAGTATATTGAACTACTACAAAACGTTAGGTTATATTCTTATTGACTTAATTTTTGAAACAAATCCTTCCTTTCAAGGTTTTGCATTCTGTGGCAGCCCCCTTATTATTTAATAGTTCTACCAGATTGTGGCAACCCCTCTTATTCCTCAGATTCTTTCTGTGGCTGATTGGATTATTTATCAGATGGGCACTGCCTATTTCAGGGTAGAGCACACATTTATATAGCATTTGATTCGTAAGTCTGTACAGTGAACAATAGCAGTTTAAATAGTAAAGTTTTAATTATTTGCTTTGTTCCGTTAGTCATATTTGCCCCCCTATCATTCATTCCTCATCTTAATGTACGCGTATTGTATCCAAGCTTTTTTTTTATCGTTCTATTGTCCAATATTTTCCTCCCCCAATTTTTTTTTTTTGGACTATATAGGTTTGCATTCTGGTCCGCCTTCTTATCACTTTGCCACTATTGGGCTACAGTTTTGTTTTATTCAATTTATCTGATTTTTATATTAACACAGAATCTGTTTGCTCCCACATTCACATTTTTTTTTTTAGATAAATAATTTTTTTATCTAGTCATTTATCTATTTATCTCAATTGTACATTTCTACATCCTCATTCCTTCCTCCCTTCCATCATTTAGTTCTTTCTTACTTTTCTACTATTCCGTACTTCACCGCTCATACTTGCCTCTATAAAGTTATAGAACAATTGCAGGCATAGAGCAATCCATTAACACTTTCAAACATTTTTATAGTACTCCTAGAGTTGCTTTTATAATCATGAAGCTCTCAAATTCTGTTCTTATCTCACTTGCCATATCTTTGGCCGCTGTTGACGCTTTAGTCATTCCAGCCTCGTTTAAGGATTTGCCTACCGAGTTCTCCCTTGTTCCACAGAATGAGGAGAAAACAAAGAAGGTTGGTAAAGAGGTTTCGCCCTCGGTTTCATCGTTCAAAGGCCAAAGCGTCGAGTTTTTGGCTAAGGAGGATGCTCTGCCTCTGATTCAGAGAGAGGAGCCAATTGCCGGAGGATTCATTGTTCTGTTGAAGGACAATGTTTCTAAGGAGTCGTTTGACTTCCAAAGATTGTGGGTTCAGGATGCCCAGATCCAGTCGTTGGCTAAATTAGACTCTTCTGCACAGGCAGAGTTTTCTTCGATTGTTTCTGCAGCCGGTTTCGAGAACGCTAAAGGTGGAATCAAGCATATTTACGACAGTGACTTTTTAAAGGGTTACAGCGGATACTTCACTCCTGAAGTCGTTGATATGTTGAGAAGACATCCGGATGTTGCCTCGGTTGAGGTTGATTCCACCGTCCATGCATTAAAGGCACAAAACCAGATTGGTGCCCCATGGGGACTTTCGAGAATCTCTCACAGAGAAAAATTAGGGCTTGCCAACTTCAACCAGTACGTTTTTGATGGCACTGCCGGGGAAGGTGTCACTGCATATGTTATTGACACTGGAATCCACGTGACCCACCAGGAATTCGAAGGCAGAGCCGTCTGGGGTGCCACAATCCCTACCGATGACGTTGATGACGATGGAAATGGACACGGTACTCACTGTGCCGGAACTATCGCTTCTAAGACTTATGGCATTTCGAAGAATGCCAAACTTGTTGCCGTCAAGGTCTTGGGATCCAACGGTTCGGGTACCATGTCTGACGTCATCAAGGGTGTCGAGTTTGCCGCAAACTCTCACATCAAGGAGGCCAAGGCCGCCAAGAAGAACTTTAAGGGCTCTACTGCCAACATGTCTTTGGGTGGTGGTAAGTCTCCTTCGTTGGACATGGCTGTCAATGCAGCAGTTAAGGCTGGAATCCACTTTGCAGTTGCCGCCGGTAACGACAACAGCGATGCCTGTGATTCCTCTCCTGCAGCCGCCACTGGTCCAGTCACAGTTGGTGCATCTACTTTGTCGGATTCAAGAGCATACTTCTCGAATTACGGCAAGTGTGTTGATATCTTCGCTCCTGGGTTGAATATCTTGTCCACCTACACTGGTTCTGATAGTGCAACTGCCGTTCTATCTGGAACCTCTATGGCTTCTCCACATGTCTGTGGTTTGCTCACATACTTCTTGTCTCTCCAGCCTGAAGACACATCTGTGTTCAAGTCCGGTATTGTGACTCCGGATGAGTTGAAGCAGGATTTGATCGACTTCGGTACCGTCGGTGCCTTAAGCGACATTCCTGAAGACACACCTAACGTTCTTGTCTTCAACGGTGCTGGAAAAGACCTCAAGAGCTTCTGGAACTCAAGCGAGATTGCAGAGCTGGACTCTACAGCCGAGGATGCCGATTCTGCAAGAACTGCAAAGATTGTCGACAGTTCGATTGAGGAGGAGTTGTCCTACGCCAAGGATGTTCTTGAAGGAATGCTCGACAAGGTTTCTTCAGTCAAGAAGTTGATTTCGGGCAACTGAGACCTTGAGTAGTTTGCTAACTTTCCTTTTCTTTCTTTTTTTGTCAATTTTTCTATCACGTTTGCATCTTGTAGGATAAGTTATCTTGGGTTTGGGAGCATTTGGTCGTTTAGTCTTTTTTTCTTTTCTGTTTCAGTGATTTTTTTTTCTTTTATCCTCTTTTCTGATCAGCTTCTGTCTGCTGTTTTGAGGTGTGGCATAAAACGGATTCTATTACCACCGTTAACTTGTCATCTTCATACGCTCCTTTCGAAGCATCTTTTAATAAATATTGTCTGATATATGTTGCTACTTGTAGAGTCTACACATACTGCTGAAGCAATGCTTAATAACCTAATTTAAATAAATTCAACCGGTCCTCTATATTTTGATCCAATTTATATTATCCCAATCTTCACCAGTACCCAGAGAACACTTTTGAAAAGACGGGCAATCACAATGTAGAGCTTAATACCCCAATACATCGCAAGTAGTGAAATTATTCCATCAATCACCGCTATGAGTAAAGCAGCGGGATTTGTGAACTCTGTGTTGTTGCTTTTAGGAATTGCGACTTCTAATACTGCCAGAAACGGCTCGATGTACGATATTATAGGAATCATCGAAAGCAATTTCCGCACATTTGCATGAAATTCTAATATGTTGGCATCGTAATTTGTGTGAAGTATCCCTATGATTTTACCTTTCAGCATGCCAAGATCTGCATTAACGTGAGTTGGTTCACTTCCAAAAGCCATTCTTTGATTTGACCCTCTCACACTGCGAGATTTAGGATGCGATGCCAACTGTGTGCTTCCTCTTCTGCTAGCCCTTGCTCGAGGAGGAGGAATGCTGGGTAAAGCCCTGTTAATAAAGGATGATGAATCCGAAGAATGCCCATTATTAAGCATTGATGACCGCTTATATCCTGGAATGTCAACCCCATTTGTGTAATACTGGAAATCCTTCATTCGTCTTTTGAATAATGAATTGTGGGGTGCCGGTATTCGTTTGTTTTTGTACAACTCTGCTAAATCTGACCCGAACGATGAAGGTTCCTCTGCAAAAGCTCTATTTCGTCTTCTCTTTTCAGTTCTCTCTATAAACTCCTCTTGCACTACCTCCCTCATTTCCCCATTTGGCTTCATCACCCGCTCACTTCGTCTTTGGACATGCCGTATTGGCTGTTGGTTTTCATCGATCGTGGCCTTAGAGAAATGTCCCATATCGGTGTCATTAACGCTATCTTTTGATATACTCCCCTTATAATAAATTGTATCTTCTTCTCCCTCTTCATTTTCATTCAGCCCCCACTGACCATTACTTCTTGAGAAAGAGTTGACCATTGGCATCGACTGAATGTCTGTATCGAACAAATCTAAATCCATGTGTTTACCACTATCCTTGACACCGACCATTTTCTTGAGTCCATCGGCTATCTTCATTTTTTCAGCTGGTGTCAGAAAAAATTGAACAAACTTGTTTGTTCGTGGCCTTTCGAATAGCTTCTGGTCTGCACTCTCGTATGTTACTTTTGGCTTTGGCTTTGCAACGTCTGCAGTAAATGTATAATATTGTTCTGGATCATCCTCCTCTGTTCCAATTTCATCCCCATCACTTTGGATATATTGATCCTTGTATTTATTCTGAAATACATCTTTTTTCTCCTGGTTTCCGGCCTCATCCGATTTTTCTTCGGCATTGTCAGCCATAAACGATTGATACCACTTAGCAAGGGAATTATTGGAAACAGGTACCGCATTATCCTTTTCTGGCTTTTCTTCAATGACTATAGGGTTCTTTTCGCTCTCTCCAGGTTTTGTTTTATTTGTACCATGCTTCCTAATTTTCAGTGCCTTGTATCGCTTTAGAAAGTTGAGCCGCTTAAGTCCTTCTTTGGAATTGTTACTTGTTTCCGAAGTGTTTAACCTCACCACAGTCGGGTCTGCTTCCACACTCATTTTTAGTGCTCTTGTATATGTCTGTGCTCTATGTTCCTAGCATTGATTAGGTATTTGATTTTAAAGATGTGGATCAAAACCGTTGAAATTTAAAGGAAATCAATTAACTTTTATAATTTATTGATCTTCTTGTATCTCGGTGCAAAATTGGGGGGCTGGTTTCTTAGAAACTTCTTTTTTTGTGCATTCCGCGACAGTCTTTTTAGCCTTCTATAATGGGTATTTAAGGATCATCCCACTCCTCGAGACATATTTAATGAGATAACATGCTCTGATTCGTTACACTAATTGTTATTATTTCCCAATGATTTATTGCAAAGATGTCATAAATCAACCACTTACAGCGATAACAAAAATCGACTCTTAAAAAGACACATGTAAGTGTTCATAAAAAATGTTTCACGGGAAAATTTAAAGTTTGTGATGTAATTCGACAAACAACTACTTAACTTATAATATAATTCAAATCATTCGAAATCAAAGAAAACTAATCAGGCTTTCAATGATTGATAGCTTTTTCTAATGTGAAGCAAACCAGCCATCGAAACCTCTGTGCTCTCTAATATTACGTGTCACATCCATGCCGTTAAATCGCTACTCTGTTTTACTCCAAAAATAATGAAAAGAAAAAGTACATTTCATATTAATCAAGAACATAAATGTTAAAATAAAAGTGATATGTCAATCATTAAACATCATAAATGTTTTCACTTCTTGCCGCCGAGGGTATCAGAAATCTTCTGGAACAAACCCTTGTCTTCCTCTCTTTGAGTCTTACCAGCAAGCTTGTCAGCAGTATCAGTAACACCTTCCTTCACTTTCTGCACGTTACTCTTGTCACTATCTGGCTGGATGCCTTCTGAGATCTTGTCACCAAAATTTTTTCTTCCTGAATCAGACATGTTTTATGATTAATTGCTTACCTTATTAGATACTAAACGGAATAATTAACTTTTTACACTGATATAACTTCTTCGAAAGGGCAGAATATGGTGGTACTTATACCCTTGACCAAGTCCAGTGTAAGAGTTTTGAGGTTCAAATTATGGTCAAAAAAATAGCAATCTAGAGGATTGAGAAATGTGGAGAAGCAATAATTGTCACCTCCCCACAATATCCCTGGCTTGAAACGGCAAGCTATTTAATCATGACGCCACATACAAGCCATACTTTGTGTCACAGATAAATTTGAAGATGATGAGGTCATATTAAATACATATATATCAACGTTTCAGTTGTACATGTTTTAATTTAAATATCAAAGGCAAAGTTATACAGAATACAATAATGATGTCATTTTAATGACAATTTCAACCTGTCAACCCCTCACACGAATTTTATAAGTCGTTTTCCCACTATTGCAGTTCTGGACAAAATAAAAAATGTTGTTGCCACAAGAGTCGTGCAACCAGCAAAGATGATCATATTATTATAGTTGTGCACAGTTTGTGCATTAATGAACTGGGAGCCAATAGGCATGGAGATTAAATTTCCAAAAGCAACTATGAAGTACGCAGTGGCATACCTAGAGCCAAATTGTCTAGTTAAGGATATCTGTGAGATCGTAACAGGCGTCATGGAATACGATCCTGCATAACCAAACCCGTAAACACATGTAAATATGTATAAGGCCACGTTGTTATAATATGGTAGCCACAAGACAAATATCGAAAGTGCCATAGACAACGAGATCAAAACTAGAACGTTGAATCTGCCAATAATATCACTAAAGTAGTTTGGAACAACCTTGCCTACAACTCCAGCCGAATTCATAACGGCAACAAGAACATACGCATCAGATTCGGACATGCCTCTAGTTTCCGCATATGTACCAATGTAGGTTATTACCAATAGCAACGAAAATTCATTAAAAAACAAGCCTCCAACCAACAAAGCAAATGGCTTTTCTTTAAAAGAACGAAAGTCCAAAACTGCCATAATGTTTTGCCATAGCGACCTTTCCTTAATTTTCTCCTGGTCTGCAATTACGAAACGACGATCTTTGACAAGACAAAAACTTATTAAACACAGAGCCACACAAACGGACGCCAAGATACACATGGTCTTGGAATAACCCAACTTAGGATAAAGAGATCTCAACATCATTGGGAAAAATATACCTGCCACAGAACCAGCTTGTGCAAAACCATTAGCAAGCCCTCTTTTCTTTAGAAACCAGTGACTTATTACAGACATTAAAGGGTTCATCATCAAACCAGACCCGATTCCACTCGCGAGTCCGAAACTGATGATAAAATGTGAAAGCTTCGAGCAAAAGGCCGTGCCGTAAAGACCACCACAGTTTAACAGAATTCCTGGAATAAGAACACGCTTGATACCGTACAAGTCAAATAGAGGGCCTGCAATAATTCCAACACTCAAGTTGCAAAACATATACACCGAGAATATCCAAGATGTTGAGGAAATCTTCACATCCTTAAGCATATTTTTTTGAATATACACCTGTATACTGCTTATTGTCTGCATCACACCAAAAACTGTCATTAACCCAATAGCGGATCCAAGAACGACAATCCATGCTCTCCAACCACCATCTGGGAACAGATCCGCATCCTCATGTGCAAATGCATTATACGATCGCCCCGTTTTTATTCGTAACAAGGGTGTATGCATCTCAGAAAGATCCGATCTCTGTCTTCCAATATTTTTTTCGACATCACATGCCTCCTCTAGAGTAAATGTAGAAGTCCCCTGAGTCTTCTTGCCCGCGCTTGACTTTTCATCCATATTACTCTAATTTACAAGGATTCTTATTCTGGAAATAAAATCACGTTTTAACCATTAAAGCAAGTAAGTGAACAAATAGGATAAAGAAAGTACTGTGTCAAATGGAAATAAAATTTTTTTTCAAACTTTTCCTTCATGTACAAGATCCAGGGGTCCATTATCCAAATCTGGCAATTCGGCGGAGTAAACCGCGCATATGCATATTTTAGTGCAAATAGATTTATAAATCATCAGTACGTCTTTTTCGACATCAGAATATATGTATATAGATGAATAAACAACAGTTTCGTATTAATTCAAACATTCATTTAATTAATAACCCATATCGACAATCATCTTTAAAGATTTCCAACCTGGGGATTCTAGCAAAGCAAAAGCATCAGTTTTACTTTTTTCGGACTCTCCATCTCCTAGTTCTTTCACAATTTTCAAGATCAACTCTCTGTCCTTTGCTCCAAGAACCTGCAAATTATCAAGAATGTAATTGAGAAGATGGAAATTGCTAAGTCTGGAAATGAACACGGCAGGATCGTTTGGAATATTGAAATGCTCCTTAATATCTGACATTGTAGGAACTTCATCGATATAATTACGATTCTCGATAGGGAACTTTTCTGTGTCTTTGAAGAATGGTGAAGACTTTTCAGGGAATCCATGAGTCAATGAAACCAACAAATATTCCACAGGGAAAGTTGGCTTACCATTCTTTTTCACTTCTAGTCCATATTCGTTCACCATGTTGTACATAATGTCGGGAACATAACGCTTATCATTCTGCTCATTAACAAACACCTGACTAGGATGTGTCGATGGCGAGATGAGATCTGCTTTCACTAAACCCTCAGCACTCTCAGAAGCCTGATAAGCTTCCATGTCTATTTCGCCACTTGGATTTCCGGATATCACACATGTAACGAACTTTGACGAGAACTTTCCAGATGAAGACCAATGGCATATGTTTGGGAACTTAAGCTGCCATTTGACGGCAAATATTAGTTCCAACGACGAAAGAAAGAAAGACGATTTATGTCTTTTGCATATAACCGAGCCGTCACCTTTTCCGGCATCCATTAGGTCTGTGAAGATAATACCAACAGGAACCAAATTTAATTCACTGGCTAGTTTCAATACTTTATCCTCATCATCCCATTTCTGTAGCATAACACCATCTTCTCTATCCACTTGTGGAAGTTCATAAATAGTTTGAACTTTAGCTTTTATTCCCAAAGGAACTTTGTCATATCTTGCATACGAACCGAACATCAAGCCAATACGCTGCATTCCAGAAAGACGCCAGGCATTTATAAAGTTGTTCACAATTTCACTATCTTGAAATTCGACATGATCAACCATCCGGAATTTCTGGATCTGCAAAGAAATTGCTGAGGGCTGACACTTAGAACATATTCCCTTTGGCCAGGGTTCATGGCCATTCGTGCAATGCCTATCAATTTCAAAGTTCGAGTCGTGTAGAGGTGTGATGTACGATGATAATGATTCTTCTTTATTGATTTGCGCATTCATTTCGTCCACATATGCATGGAATGAGATGTGCTTAATATTATGTTCCTGTTGATATGATTTATCCCAGGGTGGAAGTGGGGAGCAATACTCGCACATTCCCCTATCGTTATGACGACACAATTGTGTCTTTTTCCTTTTTATCAAGCCTTTATCCTTATCCAATTCGTCATCTATCTCTAGTTGCTTGCTAACAGTTCTCGTAGAATTGATTGGGACTGTTTTCATGGAAGTATTATCTGATTTGCCACTGATGCTTGTTCCGGTACCTGCGACTTTTGAGAATGGAGTGGATGGAACACCATGGCCTGATCCAGCAGTTGTGTTTGCATACGTAAGAAACAACATTGCACCATTCTCCAACCCCAAATCTGCAGCGGTCTTATCATGATACGCACTTGCACTTATTTCATCCGTATGTCTTGGATCAGATGAGACTTTGATTGTATCCAAGTTGACACTTGATGACAATTTGGGACAAACTTGTTGTATAAGATCTCCAAACTTTGTGGAGGGCTCTGCTGAAACTCTAAAAACGCCATCTTTGCTCCTAAATCTGATAATCATGATTCAGATCCAAATTGCCAAATCAGTGATTGAAATGGAAGATGATAAAGTGTTGCAAGAATGGTTGCAATGAATGGTGATTGGTTCTCGATGTATGAAGAGATAGGAGGCGAAACACAATTATCTATCCTCAAAAAAAAAAAAAAAAAAAGGCTCTAGGTAGATGGTGAAAAATGACAAACTTTCCATAAAGCCGATCTCGGTGCTTCATACTATTTCATGACCCATTACATTTTCCTTCTCTATTTGACTTGCTTTAAATATAAAAATTCGTCATTATCGTCTTTTGCATTTTGTGGAATTAGAGTTTTAGTTGGAGGGATAGAATGTTCAATGAAATAGTAAAATAATCTATGCTTGCAACAATAGATAAAGCACCGAGAGGCAAACATGACATATATCAAACAGATTACACGATTCCGAGGGGGCTCGCAAAATTTACCTTCAATAAGATTAATTAGAGAATACAGTAGCTCCTCCAAGTTCAAGTTTTACGACATCTGGCTTCCCCACGCAAAATATGCCCTGAGCCAAGAGGATGATGCCATAATAAGGAGACAGAAAGAGCAAAGAGAACGACCTCAAGTTATGGTATTCGATCCATTAAATGGAGTTCAGCCGCCAAGTTATGATGATATTTTTTCAGATAAAAACGAGTCAGCGAAGTCTTCTAGACGTGATGTCTCATATAAGGATATATATAAACTGATAGCTGGTATTAGAGTGCCGAAAAAACCTATAGAGCCAGACAGCTGTTGTATGAGTGGGTGCATAAATTGTGTGTGGGATTTATTTAATGAGGATTTGCAATACTGGAAAGCGAAAACCCAGGAGGCAGTGAAGGCTTTAGAAAAGCAGGAAAACAATATAAAGGAGAAGTGGCCACTGAATTTTGACCCTCCTCCAGGAAACCTTCCACTAAAATACATTCCAAAGAAGTTGTGGGGAGAAAGAGGAGAGCAACATGTAAAGTATGAAATTCCTATAGGGTTGAAAGTACTCCAGGAATTTGAAGAAAAGAAGAGGGAGGCAAAACTTGCAAGAGCTCAAAAAGAAGAAGCAGAAAAGAAAAGAAGCGCTCAAAGGAAAGTTGGTGGTAATGTTTCAGATGAATCACGGATAAAACCACCTGGGTTTGAGCACTGCGTGAAGGTGTTTAGGAAAAATACTCAAGAAGCAAACATGTGAGTGAAATTTTTTTGCTTCAACTACAAATAGAGCTTATGTATATATATACGATCATTGGGGACAAAGCGTCATTAATTTTATTTATTATCTGTATGGATAACAGCTATATACGTCCGATTGATTCGGATGCCTGTCATTTATTTAGTCTTCACCAACATCAATGCCATTCTTCTTGAGGAATGCCTTAGCCTCAACAATCTGATCTTTGAGCTCTTCGTACTTGTCCTTTTTGTCGTGAAGGGTATACACACCATACCCCAAGCTGAACAATGCGTAACATCCATAAGTGATCAATGCCCACCATGGTAGCACGGGGAGAATTTCATCGTGAAAAATTGTAGGAGTTGGAATGGCTTTGCAATAAAGAGCCAAATATAATGTGGTGACGGTAATCACTGCTAGAATTGCATCTGCTGCTTTTGTCATTGTCAAAGATACGTTCCAAACTCTACCAATCCACGCTACTCTTGTATCTGAGGTTAATTTTTACCATTCAATGAAATTATCCTATTAAACTATGACATAGCTAAAGTTTATCATCTGTCGGCTATGCTGTTTAAATTCCAGCATTTTCGCGAAAACATCGTGCAAACACGCACATAACATAAGTCGATTGACGCGACGACAATGTAGAAATATAGTAGTCTTCTCTGTACTCCAGACAAGCGTGTCTCTACTCCAGACAAGTGTTTCCCATCATAAAGAAGAACACAATATGTTTGGATTACAAATATAAATCTGAGATAAGTACATATACCCTAATAATAAGGGGGAACAACAAAAAAAAAAAACACTTTCCACTTTTTTTTTCTCATATAAGTGCAAGAGCCGCAACTGCAATGGCTGCTGAAATAGAACCATAAGGTAAGAAAGCAACACCAGCTTCACCCTTTGATTTCGAGGTTTTTGTTGTTGAGGAAGCCGTGGAAGAGGAAGAAGAAGAAGCAGTACTGCTTGAAAGACTAGCAGTAGTATCCAACGTGCTGATACTGTAGGTTGGATTAATCGAGATAGACACATCACTAACTTCGGTTCCATTACTCCAAGTGATGTTATACTTGGTCTCCTTTCCACTGATGGAAACGATCTTTCCAATGTTGGTGTTGTTGACACCGTACTTGATCAATGATGAAACACCACCTGGAGCACTAGGAAGTGTGAAGTTAGCACCAAACGAGGAGTATGCAGACTTGATCTTTTTGGAGTTGCAAGTCAAGACAGTGCTGTTGTCAACGTCACTCTCGGAGATGTTGGCAATTGTCACATTCTCGTACTGCTTCTGTAAATTGGTATAGTCCTTTTCCATTTTCAAGTCACCGTCGGTAATATCGACTAACCCGTAATCAGCAGCCTCTTCGGAGTATTCATAGATAAGTCCACCGCTAAGAGTGTTGACCAAACCACCAAAGACACCTTCGCTAACCTCGTCAAAGGTTCTTGGTGTATTTTTATTGCAACCATACTCGGAGAAAAAGACTGGGATGGTGGCATTGGTGAAAGTACTGTTGATATCAGAGTAACCGGAGGAAGCCCAGTCGGAAGTTCCGGAGCACCACTCGTAAGAGTTAAGACCAAAGAAGTCAGACTTGGAATCGTCTTCCTTTCCATCTATATTACAGCTGAAGTACTCCCAAGTAGCTGTTCTCAGTGAGACGACATCGGCAGCCGAATATCCAACGGGAATAGTTCTGTTTGCATTGTTTGCAATGTACTGCTTCATGTCTCTCTGCACGGCACGCAAGTAAGGTGGGTCCTCTTTTGCAGAAGACTCATCATTAATGACCTCGTTTCCACTAAAGAATCCCAACAAGTTAGGGTAGTTCTTAAACGCATCAATGACCTTGAAAACTCTCTCCATATACCAGTAATTGTACGAAGAAGAGGGATCATCTCTGTTCAAGGACTCGTTGGAAAGTGGAGAGTTGACATCGATAATAACGTAAATGCCAGCAGCATCAAAGATGGACATACACTTATCATGATTGATGGCTGGATTGATGGTATAGATACGAATAGTATTCACACCAAGCTGCTGAAGTGCATAAGCATCTCTGACACAGGCATCAGAATCGGATAAAACGTCACTTTTACTGCTGTCACTGTATCCGGACGATCCACCTGGTTGATAGTCAACACCTTTAATGAAGAAAACTTCACCTGTGTTGGCCTTGTTGTAGGAAGGCTTAATAAATCTGCTTCCGTGAATTTCAATAGGCATCATAGCCTTGGCAACGTGGGGAAGTGCGAGTGCGGCAAGCACGCATTGGAGAGCTGCTTTCTTAATCGAAACCATTCTTAGCGAGTGTAATAGTAGTACTGGAAATGAATGAATGAATAAATGAATGAATGAGTGAATGAATGAATATACGTGAGTATGATAGTTACTCTTTCCGTTGCTAATTTAAAACAGGGTATTCGAGTTAGTTGTTAGAAGTGGTACTTGTGGGGAATAAAATACAGTCGGGAGAGATGTTGTATTTTTTAAAATCACGCTCTGTTCCTGGAAGCATTCTTTTTATTTATATTTATTGGTTTCATTATTTATTCCACTTTTCTTTTGTGGTTTCGCGCGCGCGTTCTATTATTCTTTCAATTTGTCGTCCCAAGATGGTTTTTGATTGTTCACTCGACCGGAAATTATCTGCATCTGGTTCTCGACCAAGTTGGGCTGAGAACAGAAGAATTATTTCATTTCATGCATCCTAACACCAAACAATATATTATTGCTTCAAATACTGCCCTTTGATTGAACGGCCGTTGAGTGGCAAATACATATTTTATTGTTGTGCGGAAGTAAAGCAAATCCTGAACCGCACAATAGGCAACAACACAAGCACTATTCCGTATGTGAGAAGTGTACGCCGGGGCAGTCAGAAAAAGGCAGTGGTTTTTCCCAATTCGGCAGATAGGTATGGCTGTTATGACATATAAATCATTTTTTTTTTTTGTATTGTAGATTTAAATTCTACACTCAGATTGACTGGTTATCAGATTACCTATAGAACAATTAATTGCGTATTGGGAAAAATATTTTTTCTGATAGTGCAGATATATACTTTAACCTTTCCTTCTTCTTTCTCTTAAAATGCCTCTTTTCTCTTCCTTTACACAAATACTATTAGCCTCAATTCTGCAACACTAATTAAGACAGAATATGAAGCTTTCAACACTTATTGCGTGCTCAATTGCCGCCTGTAGTTCCACTGCCTATGGAGCTGCCTTGGACATTAAAGGCTTATTTCCTAAACAGGAAGGGCAACAGCTTAAGTTGGACTTAGATAATCTCAAACAGAAACTCCAGGATGGAGCACAGAAGTCCATGACGTTGCTTGATAAAGTTTCCAAGATTACTGGCGAGTCAATTGAGAACTTGGATATCAATTTAAAGAAGACTTGGGCAGAGATGGAGTTGAAGTACCCAGAGGCAATTGCTGGTCTTGAATTCAGGAACAAGCCAAAGTTCGAAATTAAGAAGAAGGCAAAGGAATTCTGGGACTTCTACGTTTCGAACCCTGACAAAATCAGCAACTACCAGTTGCGTGTGAAGAAAACAGACCCATTGTCGCTTGGTGTGGACACTACCAAGCAGTATTCGGGTTACTTGGATGACTTGAAGGATGACAAGCATTGGTTCTACTGGTTTTTTGAAAGCAGAAACGACCCCAAGAACGACCCGGTGATTCTTTGGTTGAATGGTGGCCCCGGCTGCTCTTCGTTGACTGGTCTTTTCTTTGAACTTGGACCTTCATCGATCAACAAGAACTTGAAGCCTGTCTCCAACCCATTCTCCTGGAACAACAATGCATCTGTTATCTTCTTGGACCAGCCTGTTAATGTTGGATATTCGTACTCTTCAGGCTCAATCTCAGACACTGTGGCCGCAGGTAAGGATGTATATGCCTTCTTGGAGTTGTTCTTCCAACAATTCCCAGAGTACCTTAACCGGCCATTTCACATTGCCGGTGAGTCCTACGGTGGCCATTATCTCCCAGCATTTGCTGCCGAGATCCTCTCACACCCAGAGAGATCCTTCAACTTAACTTCTCTTCTCATTGGAAACGGTCTAACTGATCCTCTCAACCAATATCCTGAGTACCACACCATGGCCTGCTCATATGAGAATGGGTACAAGCCTGTTTTGGACGAGGAGGCCTGTGCCTCGATGGCCGACACACTCCCACGTTGCATCTCACTAATTGAGTCGTGCTACAACACGGAATCTGTCTTTGCCTGCGTTCCTGCCTCAATCTACTGCAATAACGGCCAGATGGGCCCATACCAGAAGACGGGAAAGAACGTTTATGACATCAGAAAGATGTGCGAGGATAACGATCTCTGCTACGAGGGCTTGCAGTACATAGACGATTACTTGAACCTGGATGAGGTCAAGGAGAAAGTCGGTGCTGAGGTTGACAAGTACGAATCCTGCAACATGGACATTAACAGAAACTTCCTCTTTGCTGGAGACTGGATGAAACCTTTCCAGAAGGACATCTCCACAGTCTTGGCTGCCGATGTTCCTGTTTTGATCTATGCTGGTGACAAGGACTTCATTTGCAACTGGCTTGGTAATCATGCTTGGAGTGATGCTCTACCTTGGGATGGCCACAAGCAGTTCAAGAGTGCCGACATGGTTCCTTTGAACTTCAATGGCACTGCTATTGGTGAGGCCAAGAACTATGGTATTTTCACCTTTGCAAGGATGTATGATGGAGGTCACATGGTGCCATATGACCAGCCTGTCAGCTCCTACGTAATGTTGAGCAGATGGCTTTCCGGTGATTACGCTCTAACCGGCAAGAAGAGCAAACTATGAAGCTATCTTTCTTGCTTAATGATGCGATTAAACAGGTTATCAACTAGTAAACGGTGAATTGCTAGTCTAGTAAAGGATTTTTTTTCTTCAATTTTTATTTTCTATCATATTTTTTATCTCATCTCTATCTTCTATCGGGCCTTTGCTCTCTATCCAAGGCCCGCTCTTTCACAGGATTTCGTTCCTTCTTCTACATACTTGGAATGCTATTAAATCACATAAGCCATATAAAACTCCAAAACACCTATCTAAACTCTTTCCCGAGAACCCACCCCTTTCTAACTTTATCCCACTTGCAAATTGTTCTTAACATCGAACGGAGAACTCGTACATCCTTCTCATTCGATATGTCAACATTTAGATGATCTAGAATGTCGCTTGATGTGCTGAAACATCCATCCAAGCCTGACATATAGTTACTAAGATTGTATATGAGCTTCTCCGTGTTCTCGTTGGAGCTACTGCTAATGCCTTTCTGAGGAGCTTTTACAATCCGCTTCAAAGTTCCAGATGAATTCTGTCTTTTCTTCATACTCTGCAGAAGAGAAGCAGATGACAACCCAGATCTTCCACGGTAAATATGAAGGCCTAGAACTGCACCGGGTATCTTCTTTCTGGTATTCATCAACGGTTTTCTTGCCATCCTACCAGCAGCTCCATGTCTTCCTGTCCATGTTGGAACTGAAACTCCACTTTTTCTTGCTGCTTTCCTTGACTCCCTAAGAGCACTAACTGCATCCTTTGCGATTCTTTCTGCTTCTCGCTCAATAGTATTCACAGTATTAGATCCCTCACCTCCTGAATTAAGCACTGCGTCATGCCGAATTGCCGAATGAACACCAGATGCTTTGAAAATTTGCGAAACAAGCCTTGAGTCATCATCGTTGCCTTTCGATTTGGAACCTTCTCCTGTATCATACTTCTGTATACTGGCAACTCCCCTCATCTTGGAAACCTTCATGAAATCATCCGAGTCCCCATTATCTTCCGAAATATCGTCAGGAGAAGAAGTTCTACGCCTGGCATTCACCCCACTTAAATACTTCGACTTCCTCTCTTTAGTACCAGAGTAGTTTGTCTCTCTGGCACCAAACAAGTCAGCCGTATCCGTACCCTTTGTGTCCTGATCACCCAACGTAAACAAATCATACATGTCCGTCATCTTAAAGAACCTCTTCTGTTTCGGATCCTTTAAAACCTTGTTGGTGAGAAACTGCTTGAATATTTGTCTGTGGTATATCTTCTCCTCGATCGTACCAGCAATCATCAATCTATAAATTGTCACATCCTTTTTCTGTCCTAATCTCCATGCCCTTTCTCTTGCCTGGATATCGGTAGATGGATTCCAATCTGGATCATATATAATCACCCTACTGGCACCAGTCAAGTTTACACCCAAACCTCCGACCCGTGTTGTCAAAAGAAACACCTGATATTTTGGGTCGGTATTAAAGCTATCGACCAACTTTTGCCTCTCTCCAATCGGAGTGGTTCCATCCATTCGAAGATATCCAAAAGTATTGTTTGTCTCTCTATTTAACACTTCCATATAATGCTCCATAATATTCAGCATTTGTCGTGTTTGCGTAAATATGAGAGCTTTGCGGTTTTCCTTCTGCCATAGTTGAAGCAATTTGCTAACAACCTGCATCTTACCAGATTTCTCTGCAAGTGTCCTTGAAGACTCTTTTTTACTATCCTTAGTCCCGGTTTCCCTTTTGCCGTCTATAATCTTGCCTTCAACCAAGTCTGGATGGTTGCAAATCTTCCGTAAGATATCAATTCCGTAAAGAGCATTTCGTTTCCCCTTCAATATGCGTTCGATATCTTCAGAGTGTAGAAAACTTTGGTACAAAACCCTCTGACGTTTTGTAAGATTGCAAAAGAGCACCATCTCGGATTTTTTAGGCAAATCCTGGGCCACGTCAGCTTTAACACGACGTAGCAGATAGGGAGATATGAGATCCTTAAGTATGACTGCACACTTATAGCCGGCTTGCACCTGAACGTTGGTGGCATTGGCATATCCACCTAAGTTAATGGGAATACAAAACTGCTTTTGGAATACTGGTAAGGTACCAAGACGGCCAGGGAATATAAAGTCAAATAAACTCCAGAGTTCCACCAAGTTATTTTGAATTGGCGTTCCACTAAGAATGATTCTGTTGGAGGTTCTAATCTGTTTGCATGTAAGAGTAATGTAGCTGTCTGGATTTCTGATCTTATGGCCTTCATCAAGCACAGCATACTGCCAATGCACAGGAAGAAGGTACTTCGCATATATTCTGACCCCAACGTACGTGGTAATAATCACATGACCCTTGGAAACAGCTCTGTGCACCAATTCCCGTGCATTTTGTTCATTCATTATGCTGTGTGCCGATCTATGGCTTTGATGCTCTTCCAACTCAAGATCTTCCTCCCAGCTTTCCTCATCGCGTAATTGGCTGCGTCTTTTCTTTGACATTCCACTCATTCCACTGCCAATTGAGTGTAGAATCATCACCCTGAAAGCCGGCCACCAACGATGAAATTCATTACACCATTGACGAAGCACAGTAGCGGGACAAACAACCAATACCGGCTTCTTTAACTTCCCACTGTATTGCAAGCCGGCAAGAAAAGCTATCACCTGAATTGTTTTTCCCAAACCCATCTCATCACCAATAATACCGCCTGTTTTCTGACTGTACAACTCCCACAACCACTGAACACCGGTTTTCTGGTAGTCGAACAACGATGGATAAATATCACCGGGAATCCGAAACTCATCATTGAGAATTCCATCATTGGCAGTCGGATGTGGCTTCTCCCACTCTGGTTTGTCGGAATCATTAACATAATTTGGACGTTTTAATGCTCGGAGTCGTGATCTCGTATTTATCCACTCTTTCACACGCTTCTGGTAAAGCTTCTCATCTCCGTCATCTATGTTTTTAAATTCCTTCTCCGGAGTTTTCTTCTTTGCCGGAACAGATACATCGACATCATCGATATCCGACTCCTCAACATTTTCCTCCGTGTAATAATCATCTTCATCTTCATCACTGCTATTCACTAGTTCTCCATCATCAGATGGCTCCACATACTCATCATCATCATCTATCGGTATCACCTTTCTTCTTTTACGTTTACCTAAAATCTTCCCGGAATTATCGTTTTCCTGTTTACCATTCTCCCCTTGGGCAGTTTCCATTTCGAGACTTTCCAATCCCGGCCGTTTAAGATTCTGATGAGACGAAGCTAGATTTTCATCCTCTCCATCCCCAACCTCCTCAATGAATCTGTTCTTGCTTCCAAATGCAGTAATCTTACCGATTCTCATGAGATACTCCTGCTGAGTCTCATCTAGCAGTCTTCTGGACTTCTGGCCCGAGGACAAAGCTGTATTCTCAACTGTGGATTCGTCCGACTCCGTGATAATATCTTTCTGATCCTTTACAATCGACTGTGCTCTTCTTAGCCGTTCAGTTATTTCCTTGACATCTGTGGATGCCTGAAGAATATCGGAACTTTCTATTTTTTCCACACGCCTTCGAAGTGCTTCTTTCTGCGATATCCGTCCTGTTCCAAAATCAATCTTCGTACGAAGTCGATCAACCTCAGTCTCAAGTTTCTTGAGCTTCTTTAAGGCCTTATCTAGTCGTTTTTGCTCGAGCTCAACATCCTTTTCAGCCATTACTTTGTCTGCCTGCTCGGCAACAGACCGCTCCAAAGAATTTTGTTCTATGAATTTCACTCCCAAGGATTGAAGAGAAACGGGTTCTTCACTATTGTCTTCCACAGAGTCAGAAGCTGCTTTTGATGTCACTTGGCCCAAACCAGTCTCTTTTGCATCGGCTTTTGATACCGAATCCCCATCAGCATTACCCGATCTTTGAGGATCGACATCTGAAGCTTTTTCGGAGCTGGCAACTTCATCCTGGGTGGGAAGATGAAAAAACTCTTCTTGCTTTTCCCCCTTCTTTTCAGGCATGGCAAAAGTGATAAAGTCAGTTAATACTTTGGGGAAAAGCTTTAGATCGGTTTATCTCGGGTTGTATAAAAGATAAGAGTGGCGATAAGGCTGGTAGCGAGTGCGGTGAAAATTTAACGTGCGGCAGAAAAAGAGAAACTAGAATCGGAAAAATAAAATATGGGGGAGGCCGGACAAATTTAGCGGGTGAAATTAGTGAGCATGAAAAATTGAAAAATCTCATATCCAACGGTTTATCATACAGTTTGGTGGCTGCACAACATCACGCAAAGGATAAACACAAAGGATACTAACCCCTTCCAATTTTTCTCATCTCAACGAGTCTGTTACGTACAATTAAGAAATAATCTATCGCACTTGCATCAGTCATGACTGTTGAAGATTCGCCCACTCGTGATCTGCTAAACAAGAATCTCGAATCAAACCGGGCAAAGGAGTTAGAACAACTTCTTAAACCAGCTGTTGATCTTATTATAGATTTTGTCAAGAAAACAGATGCTGGTGAGCAGGGAATCGGCCCACATTTTGACAATCCTCGTGACCTATACAAGATACTGGATCTGGATCGGTTGGATGAACTATTTAAGAAGCCAGTTAAAAATGGCTCTTCTGATTCGGCTGAGAAGATGATCGCCACATTCCGAACAATATTGCACAATTCCGTGAACACGTGGCATCCTGGCTTCATGGATAAGCTATATGCATCGTCTAATGCGGTTGGAATGCTTGCAGATCTCTTACTATCAGTTCTAAATACAAATTCGCATGTCTTTACAGTCTCCCCAGCATTGACTGTGATTGAACAGAAGGTTGCACAGAAGTACGCTTCCCTATTTGGATATAATGGCGCTCATGCTGGTGGATTGACTTTCAATGGTGGATCGTGGTCCAATATAACCAGTTTGCAGATGGCAAGAAGTCTTTTATTTCCCGAAACCAAGTTGCAAGGAAACGTGAAGAGGTTTGCCATTTACACAAGTGTGCACTCCCATTACAGCGTGGAAAAGGCGGCAATATTGCTAGGTCTCGGGGCAAATGCCGTGTTCAAGATCCCAGTCGATGAACATGGTTGTATGCGTGTTGAGCTACTTGAACCTACGATCAAGACCTCAATTGAGAAAGGCTACACTCCACTCTATGTGAATGCCACTGCGGGAACAACGGTGTTTGGTGCATTTGATCCATTCATTGAGATTTCTCAAATTTGTAAGAAGTACCACACCTGGTTTCATATCGATGGCTCGTGGGGCGGAAATGCGATCTTCAGCACAAAGAGAAAAGTTGCCTTGAAAGGATGTGAGCTTGCTGATTCCATCACATCAAACCCTCACAAGATGTTGGGCGTGCCAACAACATGCTCATTTTTGCTTGTTCCCGATGCCAGAATATTTACACAGGCCAACTCCTTGGGTGCTCCGTATCTTTTCCACAACATCAGAGATGAAGGTGAAAACTTCGACTTGGCCAGAGGTACCATGGGATGCGGACGCAGAGCAGATGCTCTCAAGTTCTATTTGGGCTGGCTCTACTATGGAACTTCCGGTTATGAACAGAGAGTAGATCACGCTTATGACGTTGGAGAGTACTTTGCCAGACAGATCTCAAAAATCAAAGGCTTTGATCTTGTCAGCAATATTCCTCCTCCATGTTTGCAGGTCTGCTTTTACTATAATCCAACACCCGATAAAAAGCTTAGTGGTGAGCAACTGACGAGGGTCACAAGGTTTATTGCACGCAAACTACACACTTCGGGAAACTTCTTAACTGATTTCGCACCGAATCCGGATGATTCTGTTTCCGGAGTTGACCACGGCGAATTCTTCAGGGTAGTTTTCAACTCTCCTGTCGTCACAGCCACAATTATTGACGAGTTAATTGCCTCCATCCAGAAGTTTGGAAAAGAATTCATAACTTCAAACGAGGAGTAGTCTTCATCACCTTTTAACTTTCTCTCAAAGTTTCTGCAACATGATGACATTGACATTTCCTTACTATATATACAGCACTATGCGTAACAAAAGCAGCCGTAGAACGTATGCATTATTATGTACAAAAACATGCATGATAAATATATTCACAGGTGCACTGGTTTCTTGTGTCACGAAACTTGATGTGAGTCCAAAGTTTTCAACTTGTCCATCTCCTTATGTGGGTCAAAATCCCCCGTGCATAGTTTCTTGTACTCCTCATCATATTTTCCTGTACTTAGAGTACCATTCCCCTTTATTCGTTTAGACATGTCCATTATCCCTCGCTTGCATTCCAAAAACGTCTTTAATTGGGCTTTACAGAGATCAGGCACATCTGCTGCTAACTCCGGCTTCGTTATACAATCTTTTGGTTTGTGTCTCTCTATCATAACACATGGAGACCGCTGGAGGCAAATCGCCACCTGCTTTAACTGGTCCTTGCAACTAATTCAGAATGTAGTTTGATGTTAGTAATTTCCGGCACTCACTAGAAATAGGACAACAGGTTCATTTATTACAATCTTGTGACAATATATTACATACCTTGCAACCATCCTTGTCTTGCCAATGTATATCCACTAGTTAAGACTATATGTTGATGTACGATTCTTTGTGTCAAAATTATGATCGAGGGCACGATAGATTGTCCCAAACCCTAAGACAATAATAAATTACGAAATAAAGGCGTATGCATGCATGTATTAGAAAGTAGGGGAACTGAGGGAATCAGGGAGGAAAAAAAAAAATAGATATCAGCCCTTGCAGAATTCTGCAGTTTCAACACCTCCCTACATCTCGTCATCTTTCCTGCATCCTCCCGGCCCCGGACTTACAAACTTGAAAAGTTCAGTGAAACAAATAAACGCCTCTTCTACATATACACATTTTGTTCATTTTTTCCCACGAAGAATCGACCATTATAAGCATATAGAGAAAGCTCATTATGGCTATCAGCTTTCTTCCCGGCGAGCCGAACCGATCTTCGGAAGCTTGCAAGTATACCAACTGGAACTCTATACAGATTCTAGCGTATTTATCGGGTAATAATTTGGTCATTTTGACAAAGAACGGACGTCATCTCCAAACGATATATCTCCCAGCAGATGCTTTTGCATTGGATATCAATTCGGTTAATGGTAAGATAGCCCTTGCGATTCAGAGCACGATATTTGTCTACACTCCTACAATCAGCAATTTCTACAGTTTCAACTTTGGTGGGAGGCGTGATCTTGACGAACTCGGAATCAATTGGAGTCTCGAGACTTCCTTCCAGGCTTTGCACGATGAATCGAAAATAAATTGCCTTTCTTGGTCCGATTCATGTGAGTTTGGGAATGCAGATGAGGATTCGGCAAACTTTCTGGGTCTTCCAAAAGAGTTCAACTCACATACCTCTTGCGAACTTGTTACCGGTTCGGACAAATCACTTTCATTGTGGAGGTTTTACTACAAAAAAGATCAGGAGAGGAATGTGCTAAAGAGGAAATTGCTATGGAACATGAGGCAGCCTAATCCGGTTCACAAAGTTGAGTTTTCACCCAATGCAAGCTGCATAGCGAGTGTCAGTTTTTGTGATAAGTTGGTGAAAATATGGCATCGGCTTTCCTATGGAATAGACAGTGCCGATTTTGAGCTATACTATGTTCCTCATCCTAGTGTTGTCACTAGTCTGCGTTGGAAATCATTTCTTAAGAATAATGGTGACGTAGCCTCTGGAATTAGAGTGGTCTCTTCATCAAATTCTTCCACGTTGCAACCTGATGCAACACACGAGAATTTAAACATTCTGAAGACTTCCAATTCGATCGTGAAATTAGATTTTAACAGGATGAAGGGCTCAACGGATAATCAGAGTGTTGTTTCGTTGATTTCTGATAAGAAGCAGCACAATGTTCTCTATACGGTCGCTTCCGACTCTACAATTCGTGTATTTAGTACTTATAAACTTGATACAGGCTTTGAGATATGCAAAAATGGGGAAATAGACATGTATGAGGATGATCCAACTGCTCGTAAAGATGGTGTGCCAAAGTTTGCAACATTTTTAGATAATGACTTTGTTGACAACGGAGTCAGCGAGATTTTAGACAAGATTAACGGACAGTCAGAACAACAATTGGAAGAAGAGGGCAATATTTTGGCTTCAAATAGGAAAAAAGTTGAATTCTTGAAGAAATCCATAAGAAAGAAGTTACAATTTCTTAACGGTATCCTGAGAGATCAAATAGAGCTTTGTATGGTGTTTGATGGAGCAAGCAGTTGCAAACTTTATGCATTGACAAATTTGGATAGTCCGGTCCCAACCGAAATGTCCGTTTTGAAGTTGAATCAGAAGTATGATGCCGATGGAAATATGAGAAAATGCAAGATAAAGCTCAACCATCATTGCATGCCATGCGATTGCAGGTCACTTGCTATTTATCATTTATCACCAGATAGATATGGTAAGAATGGCGAAATTACTATGGCAATACAGGATACATTCAAGAATTCCATCAGAATCATCGGATTCCGCTTTAGCGAGTTCTTTAGCTTTTATGGGGATGATTCGGATTATAATAATAATACTTATGATGAAGAGATGGAAAGTTTTAAACCAATGAAAACCTTCCAAATTGGTCAATTGCAGGACAAGTTGACCGGACACAACAAATCAATCCGAAGATTGATTCGATCCAATGATGGTTCGTCTCTTCTATCCACAACGAGATTTAATGAGAATTTCCTATGGTCTGTAATTCCATTGGGAAATAACCGGACGACTCTTAATAAAAGGTCGACGATTCTAACAAAAACACCGATTATCGATGCTTCAATCTGGAAGCATGGTGAATACGTCATTTGCTTAATTGAAGGTAAGCTGGTTTGTTACGATTGCCGCCTTGGATCACAGTACCACACATCAATCACCAAGTTGGCACCTGAATTGTGCACACTGGATATTGACACTTCAAGTAAAGCAATGTGCTTTTTCCTACTTCCAGAGTTATCTGAGAATAGCTGTCATTTACTTGCGGTGTATAAAGATAAAACATGCAAGGCATGGCAAGTCACACTTGGAAGTGACGGTAACTCGGGTAACATCAAATCATTTGATATTGAGAGTTTACCAATTGCTGAGGATGAGGTGATTCATAAGGTTTCGGCAGTGGATCCTGTTGGCTGGAATACTTCAATCGATTTTATTGGTAGAGACGTTCTTTCCGTTATCTCAAAGGAAGGGTATGTGCGAATTTTTTATGCCACAGTTACTAAGTCGAAAATCTGCTGGCATACTAAAAATTCTTTTATGACAGGCATTGTGAATAGCACATTTCTGTCTGGTTCATCGGTTAATAAGCTTGCCATCACAAACGAAAAGGCAAATAAGCTAACAATTTGGGATGTAAGACTAGGTACGTCGGAATATTCAGAAGAATTCGATGAGAGTATTAAAGATGTCGATTGGACAGCAACACAGTATCATCAGGCAATATTATCTGTTGGATTCAATCATTACAGCCTACTATACACCCAACTGAGATATGATTATACAAATCAGAGTCCAACGTTTGCAAAAATTAAGAAGGTCAGCATTGCCGAACAAACAACACATGAGATTGGAGATTCTATATGGATGTCTGATGGATTGTTAGTCATGGGATCCGGAAATCAGTTTTACATTAGTGATAAGTCGCTTGACCCAGATAAGGATGAAATTACAAGAAGAGCTATAGGTACTCTTGAAATTGTGTCCAGCGATATTTTCCACTTATGTACGGCGTTGAATGGTCCACTTCCACTTTATCATCCACAATTTATTATCCAGATGCTCTTTACAGGTAGATTTGCATTAATTGAAGTTGTGCTTGTTAAGTTGTGTCATGACCTAAGAGAGATAGACTTTGGTAATAAGCATGCTTTAGATGCTTCTTTGAACATTATTTACACTGACATTTTGGCACCCGATGATGAGGCCAATGATAGCCGTCAACGTGAGTCGTATCACAAACTGCTTGATTCAATATCTGGAGGTTTACATTCTGAAGAGGACACTTTCACTACCGAAACGGCTGACTTCCTTATGGAAAGACTTCAGAAACATAAGCTTCCGTATTTGACTGGCCATCAGCAAATTACGTTATCATATACTGTCAATATTATGAAGGATATATTATTGAAGTATCGTCATGTCTTGGATTATAATGCCTTACGATACTACTTAGGATCAAGGCTTTTCCAGATCAATATTGCCAAGACGATGGATCCACTCGAGAAGACTACCAAAAGTATTACAATGCGAGACATTAACTTTGCAATGCATTCGGACAATAAAGATTTGCTCTTCAACTTGATTAATGAGCAATCTGGAATGAAGATTAATTGGTTGATGGCAAAACGATATGGCTTGCCATATTGGTTGAACATACGTAAGTTGACAGAGGCAATGGAAAAAATCGCCAGAAATGAGTTTTTAGGATACGAAAATCAGAATGGTGGCAAGATGGATCCTTCAAGATGTGCGATATTTTACATGGCACTAAAGAAGAAGAAGATCTTACTTGGACTTTGGAAGATGGCATCCGGACATCCTGAACAGACGAAGATGATCAAATTTTTAAGCCATGACTTTGATGAAAAGAGATGGATTCGCGCTGCCAATAAAAACGCTTATGTTTTAATGTCAAAGCATAGGTACATGGATGCAGCATATTTCTTTTTATTGGCTAAATCGATTGATGACTGTGTGGATGTTATAATCGAAAAGATTCACGATGTTCCATTGGCTATTGCCGTTTCGAGGACATATGATCAGTCAGATCACAGTAAGTCATTAAAGAGAATTTTAATGAGAGAAGTGATTCCAAAGGCTGTAGAAACAAATAACAGGTGGTATCTCAGCTGGTGCTTTTGGGCATTTAAAGATCGCGGATTGGCAATTCAGTCATTGATAAAACCTATTGAGGAGGTTATTGTTGATATCGAGCGGTTGATTCCGGAGTTTAAAATGTCGAAAACCTATGACGTTCATAAGATCAATTCGGCAAATAATGAGGATCCTGTTCTTCTAGTGATGTACAATAGCCTTAGAAACAGAAATGCAGAATATTTAGAAGGTGCCCAGAAACTGAAATCGGAAACGGAGTTCAGGTTTGTCGTTAAGGTGGCTGCCATGTACGAGACAATGGGATGCGATTGGATTGGTTTGCTGACCACCAGAAATTGGAAATTTACGGCTCAACAGAATACCCACCCTTACAAGAGCAAATATGCTTCACCTAAAATTAAACCAATTTCTTCTGATTCAGCAAAGAAGGTGCCAAACGTTCTTGATCAGTTTGGATTTGGACCTGAATTCAACAATGCGTCCAATTCAACAAAAGCAAAACCGGCCTCATCCAAAAGAGTCCAGCCACCACCTTCAACGTTTGCAGAACCTGATATGTCGGCATTTGACTTTGGATTTTGAAAAAAAGTCTTTGCAGGATAGCCCGCAGTTTCCATGGAGTAAGCACTTTGGTGGAATAATACATTATAATATATAAACTGACTAGCCAGAGAAAATATGGACGGTATGACCAACGATAAGAAACGATAGAGAAAAATAAGAATAATAGAGCTTAATGATAATAAAAAAAATCATCATTTTTCTTGAACATCATCCTGTAGGAAGAAAAAAAAAGATCACCACCCATCAAGAAAAGAGTCAAAGAAAGAAAAAGATCCCGGTGATCTACGAACGAAGTCTGTGCCTTTTTCAAGAATAATGCGAACCTTTGCGACAGTGTTTTGCTTTTGATTTAATTTGCTAATTGTATCCCTGGTGGTATTAATCAGATTCCATAGTAATTGTTCCTTCTGAGGGTCCAGTGAAAGTATACTACGGAATCTTGTAACATATGCTGCACACTGCAATAACGACTTTAAACTGTTAGAAAATATGATAAAAACGGGAGCCTTTTTCAAATGATGTTCTATTCTCTGCTTTTTAATGAAACTCTGGACCAACTTTGTACTCAACTCGGAGACTTCGCTCAATATGTCGGTGAATATTGCTTTTTCTGTTTCAGTAATGTTAGAGCCGGTGCTGTCCTCTGTAAATTGAAGATCAAATAAACTGCTCAATTTCAACAACACGCTCTGATATAATAAAGTGGTCGTGTTATTAATCACAATATTCATCAATGGCTCAGTTGTCAAGTCAAAGAAAAGAAGATTACTCTGCAAGTTCTCAAAGTTCTTAACTAATTCGTCAATCTTCAATCTGATTGCCTGAAGGCTTTCATCTGTCCTAAGCGTGCCGAGTTCCACAATGGTAAGGAACATCTTACACCATTTGATAATGTTCTCTGAAATGGTAAGCAAGAGGATTTTCGAAGAGGACGAGTTCAAATCTATTAGAACCTGGTTTTTATCCAACTTGCGCATTGCTTCGTGAAGATAGAAACTAGTCTGCTCGTTTGCAGGAAGATGACCCACCGAATCGGGATCACTATTGAGAGGAAGAAATGTTGTTGGTGATGGGAGTTTTGTGCAAATAAGAGACCTACTATCGATGGAAAATGCACACGGCAAACCAGTAACAAGAGAATACCACTTGTCAATCGCGTAGACTTCCCAGAATACTCTCCTTTTCTCCTCAATAAGGGGTATCTCGGGATCTAAATTATCGTCAACCTTGAACTCAGAAGCAAACATCCTTGCGCATGGATCACTCGCAAATCCACCAGGGAAAGTTTTGAAAAAGACAGTTGGCGTGGTCAAAGTGTTTGGTGAAATGTCAATTTGATCATAGCCCATCATCTGAGCCATACGAACAGCGGAGCAGATGGTGAGTGCCGAACTAACCTCCTTTCCAGACAGAAATTCGTATTGAGCCTTGATGCAAAGAGCATGAAGATACGTTAAGCTGTCTATTCGGCAGGTATCTGCACTGGAATTCCAATAGAGATCAAGAATCCGCACACCCTTTCGATATATATTCTCGACCTTTGACTCGTACTCAGGTAGATTAAACGCGGAAATAGTCCATATCATGTACGAGTAATGCAAAATGGAAGCTGGATCCTGGAGGAACTTTGCGTAGTATCTCTGCGAGGAATACTTGAAGATCCGAATGTTGGACCTAAAGTAAAACTTATGAAATTTGTCAATATCCACCATAGAAAGACCCACATCCTTGAGACCCAAGATGTCTTCACGGGATTCCGATTTAGATGCCGAAAGAAACCTCCGGAGATCGTCCGTTCCTTGGTATTGCTCTCTGCGGGAATTGCTTGCAGGTGTGTTTCCATTATGTGACACAACAGGTAAAGCAGTGTTGTTTCCCTGCTCCAAATTCAGCTGTCGAAGTTCCGGCATAGCAGGTTTAGCTGGAGGTTGCATCAGCAAGGGCAACTTCTGTGTTGGCTCAGTTTGCAAGATGTCTGTGTCATCCATCATTTTTCTCTTTCTCGTTGGAGATTTCAGACTTGCAGTTGATCCGTTTGATGAGATTGTGGTTGTTGGCGATGTGCTATCAGATGTGGTATGTCCTTTTGATAAACTGGAAGATCTTGTCTTAAAGGTACGTTTTGAACGTATGGTTGTGGGTTTAGGTCCTGTTTTCCTATGTGAAAGATACACACATGGTATATTTTTTGATAGGCACCGACTGCACGAAGGCAGCTTCTTGTCGCACTTCAATTTCTTGTCCCGGCAGGACAAGCACGCAATTTTAGTATTGACCAGACCGCTGAAATGTGCTTGTGTGATCACTTTGCCTGCCTTTGGCTCTATGTTATGGAATTCCGTCTTTATAGTAGGCACAGTCATGTTTTTTTCACTTTGCTGTTCTCTAGCTGGATCAACCAACCTCTGTAAACTTTCCATTACAGACTATGAAGTAAACAGAAATGCAGTTAAGCAGTGAAACTCTAGTGGAAGTCGATATTAAGGAAGAGAACACTTGGCCAACCTGTGCCAATGAGATTCAACGTTCGGTTAATTAGCAATACACTTCAAGAACGTGCAAAGCCGTATTGCAATTGAATAAATTGTTTCAGGCTTGAAAGATATCTTTCTGCAATTTGTAAGAAGGAATAATACAAGGCAGATAGAGGTATTTGAAAAGCAGATCAAAGAAATTAAATATAGGTCCTCCCCTCGAATTTTTGAGGGAGGGAGCTGACATAACAATCGAATTGCAATACAAGTTCACATGCTCAGATACTGCATGAGAAGACGTCAAAAAAAAAAAAAAAAAAAAAAAAAAATTTGAGATGAAGAAAACGTTTTGGCTAACGCCTCGCAATGATTTACGCCTATGATTTATGCAGATCTATAAATATACATTCTTCTTTTGAAGTCCTCATGCTCATACTGCAAAGCTGCAAACAAGGGTTTGCATTATTGCCCTCAATTTCTATTTGACATGTTCTGGTACTGATGGCTACGAATAAATGACGAATTGGCTTTTTGCTCGGCATTCGAAATCTATTAAAAAGTGGGACTAGGGATTTCTAATAGAAAGCACTAAAAAAATAATTGAATCCACACATTTTATCTGCCTCACCTCAGACGTCAATCGACTTCAATCGACACCTACATTTGTCCCTGGACATTTGGCTGGCATAATATCATCACATATGCATTACTTTCATGAAATGAATTCCTTCCCATGACAAATTCAGATATTTCTACACTGGACACCAGCAGTAATACGTCCATATATATCAGCATAATCTTAAGAATGAAGTAACATTTATCTTGATATTGATGAATTCTGCATACACACGTAATTGCATGCAACTATTTCCTATCTACATGAAAAGTGATAACTTGGTCTCAAGAGACCATCGGGCTACATCATAGCACCTCAATTTCTTCCTATGTTGAGCATCAATGCCTGATTTCCACCCTTTCTGGAACCATCCGGCAAATAAATAACATTAGGCGAACGGCTGAGTGTGTCAGCAATGTGCTTTGATGTTTCAATTCTTCTGATCAACAACAAGCCATCACCATTCTCATTAAGTGCCTTCGAAATATGCTCTGCAGCCTCTGCTTCACCCTCTGCCCTTATAACATTAGCCTTTCTCTCTTGCTCAGCTTTATCAACGAGGAACTTTGCTCTTTCAGCATCCTGCTGGGCAATCACCTTTCTCTCAACAGCTTTAGTGAAGTCTCTTCCAAAAGACATGTGTGTAATAGACACATCCTCAAGCTTGATGTGAAACTCTTCTGCTCTCTTCTCCAACTCCTTCCAAATTCTCTTGGAAACCAACTCTCTCATTGTGATCAGTTCGGCAGCATCAAACTGTGCAACCACAGTTTTCAACACCTCATTTCCAATAGAAGGCAAAACCCTTTCGTCATAGTCCAGACCCAAGTTTCTGTAAATCCAAGGGAGTCCACGGACATCTGGTCTGTGTAAAACTCTCAATGTAAGAGAGACTGTTTGCAAATCTTTCGATCCAGTAACTGTATTTATGGCTCTTGGTCTTGTTCTGACATCATATATGATTGGTCTCTGTAGCCAAGGAATGACAAAGTTAAGACCCTCGCCCACAACTTTTTGCTTCACACCTTGGAATCTGTCAAAGATGACTGCACGCTGACCACCTTTAACATCATATAAAGAAGACTGGGCAATAACAGCACCCACACCAATTGGAATTGCCAATTTAGCAATTATATCAGCAACCTTGGACATTTTAGGTAGTAAATGTAAAAAAAGGCCCAACTCAAGCGTATATCAAGTGCAGACACTACTGATGATCCTTATTGTACCAGCTTGTGTAAAATAACAAATAACAAAAATATGGCGTTTAGCAATTAAGTCAACACGCTACGTTGTATTTTCTCGCTTGCATGTTTGTTGGTTTTCGATATTATTCTTCTTGCCTCTCCATATTTTTTTTTTTTCTTTTTTTCCATCACTACATCAGTACCACAATTCAAACCATCCGGTCCCCCTTCTCGAGCATAAATCCTTCAGCCTTTACTACTTGCATACACCAATTTATACCTAAGCTATATTATCTATACGCATATATCTGTAGATTGGTATGTTTCTCATTCGCTTTTTTCAACTTATTTTTAATTCTTGTCCTCCTTATCATCATTCTCATCCTGGACACCAGATTCTTCAAGTAACTTCTCTATTTCAGCTGGCTTCCATATCTTCAATGAAGGTTGCTTTTTTGTAAGCTGAACAGTGGCAAATTCAACCTTCTCACTTGTGAGCTTTGAGCTGTCAGTGGTCTTACTAAGAACTTTCAAGGCAAGCTTCTTTGCATCATCAAGATTGATTCCATCTTTGTAGTCCTGCTTCAATAAAGTCTCAGCACTTGTGTTATTGGCACCAATACTGGTTGCTTTCCATCCTGAGTAGTTTCCAGATGGGTTACTTGTATAAATCTGAAAGCCATACCTGTCATCATAGCCAGCAAATATAAACGAGACACCAAATGGACGTAATCCACCATGTTGTGTGTATCCCTGTTTGACGTTGCAAACTCTTCTCACTAAAGTCTCGATAGGAATGTCCTGATTGTACACACTAAGATATCTCTGTGCCTCCTCTCTCATGTAATTTATCAAAATTCCTGCATCTGCTGTCATACCTGCCACTGCACATAATATATTGTCATTTAGCACATACATTTTCTCTGCACTAGTATCCTGTTCAAGAAGCTTGCTTGTCACTTTTCTCTCGGCAGCAAGAACAATTCCATCTTCCGCAAGAACACCTATTGCCGTACCTGCATGATTGATTGCCTCCAAAGCATATTCCACCTGCATTGAACTGTTTGTTAGTATATAGAACTGCTGGCATTTCCACTTTATTCAAAAATCCACTTACCTGATATAGACGACCCTCTGGTGAAAAAATAGTGGTTCTACTATCGTACCTTCTCGACATTATCTGTGCTAAATACTTGCTGATTACCGATGAGAACTCTTTAATACCTCTTTTTGTATGATAATGATCCCAGAACTTATGCTATGTTTTGTAGTATCTGTCCCTACATTTATCAATTACTGTGCTTTAGCCTACTCGCGAGTTTGATTTTTAATTTTTTTTTTGTAGTTTGATTTTTTTGTTGTTTGCCTTGCCTGAATCTGGCCGCGGCCTCCACAAGCACCATTCGATTTTGTCGCCTTCCAAATTAAAGACGCGTCGATAGACGTCCCATTGCACGGATTGGCCCTCCCTTTTCATGTTTTTATTTCATTATTCGGTCATAGTCTCGGGTTTTCTGCTGCCTTTTTTTCATCTCTATATCTACTTCATAATTCACATTTTATTGCCATAGGCACTCTTTTTTAGTGTCCACTGATCAGAAAAAGAACAGATTGATTCATATGGACTCCATTGTATCATTTGTGTGGAGAATTATCGTGTACTTGGGTCTTTTGCGCAACTTGATTACTCTTTTCAACATGTCGGGATTAACCTATGCAAATCATCCGTCAATTCTTACAGCAGATAACCGCATCGAAGAAAACTCCAATAGGCCAATTCCAAGGACAGGTGATCAGAATGGTACCTTTTCAATAGATTACGAGTTTCAACAGAAAATTAAGACACAGTATGAGATAGCCATAAGATATTATCTTAATCGAAGTTTTGTAAGTGCATGGAAGATCGTCCATCCATTAATTCACCAAATTATGGCATCCAGCATTAAGGATAGAAGTGGCAGTAATGGAGAATCTTTGGACAAGTTGCTCACCATTAAGTGTTTCAAGCTATACTTGACATTGGTGGATCTTTTGTTGAAAAGCTTAGATCCTGAAGGTACGCAAATAAAGACAGATTTCAACAATTACATTCATGAAGACGCCGGTCGGATTAAAGCTGAGGCCATACATGAAAAGTTTATGCGTGGAATACTGTTGAAGCAGATTACGCAGATTTATAATGGCGTTATTGCTGATGTGGATGCTGAATTATTCCTAATGTGCTGTGTTATTGAGTTTTCAAACGGTTTCCCCTTACAGCAACTTCGCAGTCAGATGGAGGGGTACTTGATTGCAGTTAATATTCTTCATGGCACTGATTATGATATTTTTAGGGCCCTTAAGGATCATCGCAAGGAAAATGTGCTCAAGTTCTATCTCATGCAGGTCATGGTCAAAGCGGAAAATGTGCACGAGTCCCGTGATTTAATATGTCGGATATTTGTTACGAATGAGGATAAACTCAAGGAATATATGTCTCTTTTTGAAACTGCTGTTGCAAAATCCAAGGAAGATGCAAGAAAAAACTCAAATAGTGTGAAGAAAGCTTCTCGGAAAAAACATAAATCTATTCAATCTTCACAAGATGCAAATAAAACTGGCCTTGCGAGCAATTCAACTAAGCAAGAACCTGAAAATGAGCAGCACATAACCGAATTGAATAGCAGTGTCCCGCAGAATGTTTCAAGGAAGCATTTCTTACAGCAGTTTCCGGCATATAAATCATTTAAAGACTGCGTTATTAGAGGATGGAGAATGCTTCAATGTCAGCCGATGTCGACTACTTTAAGATTGTCTGGTTTCGTAATCTTTATTTTAACTCTTTTACTTTCAATTACTAGGGCAAAAAGCAGGCAGCGTATTCGCCGAATGATTTTGTGGCTGATTACGCACCTCAGAAATACACTAGGTATGGCTTTTAAAGTTACATATGTTTGAAAAGGAGTCATTCTTTACTACGCTTAAACACGAATTTGCATTGATATGTAAATATGTATTATGCATGCATTTTGCTTAATGCAGCAATTGCATCTTACCGAACTACTGTATATTTCTAAATTTACTATTTGTAAAATTTGATTGTGTTGCTTCACAAACCAGCATTCTTGGTAGTGGAGGCTGAAGATTTGAGGGCAGTACTGTATTTCGCTGCTTTACGTAATGCTTCAGGCTATATATAGGAGAAAGTAGCGCATAATATATTTATCTAGACTTTATCTTGATTTCATTTTGACTTTATTTCATCTTAACTCTTTCTTAATCTCATCTTTATTAATCCACTATGGCTCTCTTTATTTTGCTGTTACCTGTGTCTTGACAGTGTACATTTATTATATTAGCTTGAATTTTTCTCTGCCGGCTTATCCCTACACTCCCCTGCTTTTTTTTTTCGTCATCCAGCCCTATAGTAGTAATGCATTTTCTCTTGACTCCCTACCCAGTTTCCCTCCTCCATGCATTATTCCAAATGTTTCAGTATTCGCGCAAATTTGGATATCACTCACTTTTTTTTCTTCGTCTCAATGCCAGAGCTAAATTTGTCAGGCAAGCGGGAAAGAAGCTTTTTTTAGTTTGAGCTGTTGTGACTTGTTAAGTTAGGAAGATCCGCATATATTTTTTAAGTTCGAACAGTCATAGTCGTTGGTAATTGATCTTATCATAGGAAAAGCACGCGTTGGTCTGGAATCTTTGTTGAATTACAACATTCTTCCCGTACAAATTTTCCCCTTTCCCTTGGCTATTTTGCATGAAAATTCAATTCCATTTGACACAGCATAATTAACACTTGTTTCATCTAAGGACGCCTTACAAGAGAGAATACCAGCTTCCAAGTCTTATTCACAAGCAGCAGAAAATCATCTCTAACAATACTAGTTTCGCATAGACTAAAGCGACACGTCTTTCCATTTTTTTTCTTCAACATTACTCGTCTCTTACATCTTTATTTTCTTTTTGATCTGAAACACATTTCATATTAGCAAATCTCGAATAAAAATGGATACACAGCAAACAAACGATCGCACGGCTGATGCTGGTTCCACTGCTTCTGCTTCTGATACCAGCACAGTGAATATATCTGCAAATGGCAGAAATGTGGGTTCCTCCACATCCATTACAGACTACAATTCGTCTTCTGGAAGTGTACCAGCAGCAAACACAGCAGTTGCTGCAGGCAGCGTGCCTGAGGGTGGTGAGCAGACGGGAGAAGCGGATGCAAATGGCACTGAAGGGCAAACAGAGGGTCAGGTTGAAGAATTGTACCCAATTGCACTTTTAATGGATGAACTTCGACATGACGATGTTGCAGCCAGAGTTCAGGCTATGAAACGTTTGGACACGATTGCAATTGCATTGGGTCCAGAGCGGACGAGAAAGGAGCTCATCCCATTTTTGGAGGATGTGATTCCAGAAGACGAAGATGAAGTTATAGCAATTGCAGCCGAGGAACTTGGTAAGTTTGTTTCTTTGGTTGGTGGTCCCGAGTATGCGCCACAACTGGTTCCCGTCTTGGAAAAGATCTCGGCATGCGAAGAGCCGATTGTTCGTGAGAAGGCTGTGGCATCTTTGAATCTTATATCGAAATCGCTCTCAGATGAACAAATCCAGCAAACGTTTCTACCTCTTATTCAAAGGCTGGCCAAAGAGCGGTGGTTTTCTCTGCACATTGCAGCTGCTGGATTGTTTGAGAGTGTTTTGATCAGAGTTCCTTCTGATATAAGGACAGAACTCCTCAAGCTCTACTTTGATTTGATCCAGGATGACTCGCCTATGGTGAGAAAAGCGTCTGCAACAGAGCTTCCAAAGCTTATAGATCTTCTTGCTGCCAACTTCCACACTCCAGACACTGTGAATGAGTTTCACTGGGACATCATCACGTCGATGTATGAGAATATCGTTAACGACAATCAGGATTCCGTTAAATTCCTTGCTGTTGATGTCTTGATCTCCATTCTTTCCTTCTTGCAATTACTCGGAGACAGAACGCATCACCCAGAGTTGTTTGACAGCTTGTTGGCTCTAATAAATGACCCAAGCTGGAGAGTCCGGTACATGGTTGCAGACCGTTTCGACAAATTGGCCGAGAACTTTGATGATGACAGTTACACGTTGAAGTTGGTGCCTAATCTTCTCTCTCTGATGAAGGATAACGAGGCTGAGGTTAGGAAAGCGATTTCCAAGGAGCTCTCGTCCTTTTGCAAGTTGGTCAACAAGGCTGATCGTTCCATCATGGTTGATGACATCGTTCCAGTTATATCACAGTTGAGCATGGATGAGGCAGAATCTGTGAGAAGTGCATTAGCCGGAGAAATCACAGGATTGGCTCCCATATTTGGAAAAGATGCCACCATCAAATATCTTCTTCCTATATTCGTGGACATGCTAAAGGACGAATTCAGCGAAGTTCGTTTGAACATTATATCAAAGCTCCAGGTTGTCAACGATGTCATTGGAATCCAACTTTTGTCCGAATCGTTGCTGCCTGCTATCACCTCTCTCTCCAACGATAAGTTGTGGAGAGTCAGGTTGGCAATCATCCAGCAAATTCCTTTATTGGCAGAACAGCTCGGTGTGGCCTTCTTCAATGAGGCATTGGGACAGTTGTGTATGGACTGGCTATGGGATCCAGTCTACTCTATCAGGGAAGCCGCTATTATGAACTTGCAGAAGTTAACGAAGTTCTTTGGTGAGGATTGGTGTAAGAAAGAGCTTATCAAGAGAATCCTCGAGAAGAAGCAGTCGAAGGACTTTGATAACTTTATATGCAGAATCACGTGCTTGCTAGCGCTGGATAAATTGATACCTGTTCTCTCTCCAAAGGTCATTTCCGAGGATATATATCCTTTTATCGATGAATTAAAGTCAGACCATGTGCCAAACATTAGATTTAACGTTGCCAAGTCGTTGGCTTCAATAGCAGAAAGATTATATCCAGAATATAAGACCATAGTGACTGATAAAATTGTGCCTACTCTTGAAGCATTTGAGAATGATGATGATGTTGATGTTAGATTCTACACGAAGCAGAGTATCGAGAAGGTGAATAAACTTCTTCAAGATACGAAGCAGTGATGTGAATTTTCGTTTTATCATATATTCTACTTCCGCTGCGTCTTGTTCTTCTCTAACGATCCGGTGTTGTTGCGTTTCTACCTACTGATATTTTGCTTTTTTTTCTCTTATGCCTTCTTATATTTTTGTTGTTGCTGTTGTTTTACGTCCTTTAGAGCAACACGTTATGATGCCTGTGCCATTAATTTTCAAGTCATTTATATCTATCTATGTAAAGCAGCACAAAAATACTTTTTTCTTTTACTCTTAGTCTTTAACATCGTCATACACGATTAGTCCTCGGCTCTAGTACCCTTCACAACTATTGGAATCAGTCCAGCGGTAGGAATGGTGAACTGTCTATGTCCCAAAGCGGTAATGAATGCTCTAATTTCGCCTGCATGCGATGCCGTGTACACAGTGCTGTCATTCGGGTAGTTCTCATACAGAAATTGTAAGAAGTTGTCGGCTCTCAAACTCTGTTCAGATAAAGGCTCTCTCCACTCATCCTTGTGATAAATATCCTCTTCTGGGAATCCATCTTCCACTGTAAATCCCCACTGCTTAAAGACCTTCAAGAAATCGGACTTCTTTGCACGCTTATCACACATATGAAGACCGATAGTTTCTCTCAAGTCTTCTTTCACCAATGGGTGCATTCTCTCGCCAAGTAACTTGCTTTCTGCTTCTTTATCACCGTCCTTACAGATCAAAAGATCCTTCCATGTTATCACCAGAGTGCTGGCAGATCTTGTAAATGGAGAGCTAAAAAATTTGGTTGGAAGAGGCATACCTCTTTTAATTTCTGCCTCAACAGCCTCATGAACAGCTGAAACCTGCTTTCTTCCCAAGGGCGAAAGCTTTGGATCCGGTCCCCATGTAAATTTGGTACCATCTTCAAGTGTCATTCCACATTTTTTTGACCAGTAATTGTCCCAGTCTTTCAACCCCACAAGTTCAACACCCATGTTATGAAAGCCCTGTCCATGCCTTGCAAAGAAGATGAGCTTGTACTCCTCGTTTTTCTTTGCATTGGCATTCAGCTCTTTGACCTTCTCTATCACATCTTTCCAGGATTCCAACTTCAATCCAAAATGCTCATCTATAAAATCAAAGGTAGCATCATCTGTTTCCTCATCGTCCTGCTTGAAAAATCCAGGGACAACTTCAAAGTGCCATGGTCTTGTCAACTTTCCTGTTTTCGGGTTTCTCTCATTGTCTAGTTTTGCTCTTTTCGTAGAATATAGTTCAATCTGGTCCAAGTTTGAATGTGCATCCTGGACATCGCACTCATTAACGGAGATAAGTTTAGTCATATTTTTTCACCGGCCTACTTTTGATCTCTGCTAGATAGATACGCTAGAGTAATCAAATACTTCGGTAAAAAGGAAATTATAATGCAGATTGATCCGTCTTTATAAGTACACGGAAAAAAGAGATTAATTATGTTACACGTTGATTATTAATAACTTTGTCTACCTGTTAACTTTTTTTTCTATGCTTAATAGTTTAACGTTTGAAATGTCCGAAATACCGAACGGCATAATTTCGTGGTATAACTTCGGGCTTTATCCCTAATGCGTAGCATCAGGCTGTGTATTTTTTTTTTTTTTTTTTTCCCCCCCCCCTTCTTCCTTTTTCGGGCAAAAAATAGCTACCACGCATTATTTCCTAACTGAATCCAACGGTAGGACCAAACCAGTCCGATGTAAAATGATGTGTTCAGTTTAAGGCAATAAGAGAGATCTCTTTCATTATTTTACGTATAATTAGGAAATTATACCCTAGATCTACGATGAATTGAGTCAAAATGATTGTCAAATACGAGGTAAAACGATAAAAACCTTGTTAGGCATCAAAAACGAATTATGTTTGAATCGCAGTGCACTAAATAGAGTCAGTAAACCGAATACGAAATTTAGCGCCAGATATCATCATACAGATTGTATTCCCTCTTGTCTTACCTTTGCCTGAATTTTAGTTTTATTCTTCATATTTTTGCCTATTTAAAAAACCTCAAATTGGCTGTGGTCGTATTCCGTTATAAAAAGCTCTGATTTCCAGACCGTTTATGTACTTCTTAACAAGTATCCAAGCTTCATATCAACCTGTTTGTTGCTTTGTAACGAAAGTTGAGGATTTGTAGAATGAGGCGGAGTGCATTTGGATGTTTACAGTAATGATGAATTTAAGGCGGCCAAAAAGTTCAAATGTAAGCAAGATAAAGCGCAGATGTATGCATGAGTCGGCCTATGGTCTGGAGGCAGGCTTCGACTAATTGGCAAGCATCCGTGTGGGGAAGAAAATAATTATCTGGTAATAGTAGATGGTAGGCTTGGAAGTTAGCGAAATTGAAATCGTTTCAGCCGTAAAAGGAAATTGATAAATATATGAAATTAAGAAATTCGCAATTTGAAGGGGGAAGATAAAAAAAATTGATAAACTAAAAGAGAAAGCTAGGCAGGCTTCTCAGTAGACGCTGAGACCAGACTTAAACATACAGGTTTTTTCATACTCAAAGGTCAATTTATTGGATTCTTTGCGTCTTTTACAAAGTATCAATCGTGCCAAATCAGCATCTCAGCTATCCACTCGAGACCAGGAGAAGATTATCAAAATGTCGTTTTTCCAGAGTCACTTTAATGGAGGGGCTGTGCCTACCATACGATCAACAAGAACATTCAGAAGAAATCCAGAACTAAGTCCGGCTTCATCTAAAAGACAGCAGGAATACTACCAGACAATAAACTCAACAGGTGACCCCAACCAAAAGCGAGTGTCCAGTCACAAAGAAATAAGAGAGTATGCAGAACAAACGTTAGGGTCAGGATCAGCTTTAGCACAGGCAGTGAAGCTTCCAAAGGGGGAAGATACCAATGAGTGGTTTGCAGTGAATGTGGTGAACTTCTACAACCAGATTAACATGTTGTACGGAACAATTACGGAGTTCTGCTCTCCTAAAACGTGTCCTCGTATGATTGCTACTCAAGAATACGAGTATCTATGGCAGGATCCGATGAATCGAAGAAAACCACCCGTTTCGATGTCTGCCCCGGGATATGTTGAGGCACTCATGACGTGGATACAAGGATTTCTTGATGACGAGTCTGTTTTCCCAACGAAAATGGGTGTGCCGTTTCCCAGACAGTTTCCAGCACTCGTCAAAACAATCATGAAGAGACTTTTCAGGGTTTATGCACACATGTACTGCCATCACTTCGACGAAATTAACGAATTGGGGATCCAGGCACATCTTAACACGTCTCTTAAGCATTTCGTGCTATTCTGCCGTGAATTTCACCTGTTACAACCAAAAGATTACGGTCCAATGGGAGACTTGGTCTCCAGAATGCTCCAAGGTGATACAAAGAAGATTGGTATACTCGACTGAATGATTCCAAGAAGATATAGGGACAAAAAATAGCACCGTACTCAACAAGCTTCTTTCAAGACTCGCCGTTGCTTCAAACATTCATTCTTCGAAATCGTCGATCTACTAAAATATCTATTTCATCATGGATATGTGTCCGTCTAGTAAGCGGAAGGTATTCTTTTCTAACTGGGGTTCTTTATCATATTAATTTCTTTTTTTCTTGTTGTTTCTTTAGCCTTCCACATTTTTCATATCTGTCTCACCAATTCGTACATACTCTGTGTTTCTTTCTTCTTTCTTTCACTTTACTTTTTTCAGGCTTCAATGTGATCATGGTTATTTTTTCCGAAACTTGCTAGGCTGTAGAGACTATCTATCTATTGCAGATAGATTGAACACATGTATATTTCTGCGCACGTGACTTTTCGCGATTCTTGCATATATTTTTCACCTGATAAACTTTGATAAGTCCTACGTTCCACTATCAATCGATCATTATTGGCTTCACAACTGTGGATTAAACTTAATTATTTAATCTTGTTTTTTATTACAATCATGCCCTTTTTCTTTTTTTTTTTCAATTCAGTGGTTTCTTCTCTTACCCGTTACATAGAGTAATCCTCTGATACTGGCGGCACTGCTTGAGTGATTGCGAATTCTAGTCATAGACAAGCAGGTAGAGATTGTAGATTTAAATCATGTCCTCTGATGGAAATGATAAGGCAGATGTGGCTAATGTCGATCAAAGCTATACGAGAAAGGCCAAAGATATAGTAAGTATGAATCTCTCTCATATGCTCACACCAAAGCTTAAACTAACATCTTGATATTCATCTCAGCTAGCAGGTTTCGCCGGTGGGGCGGTGCAGGTTCTTATTGGGCAGCCGTTTGATTTGGTAAAGGTGAGAATGCAAACAGGTCAGTACTCATCACCATTTGAGGCAGTGACCAACACACTAAAGAATGAGGGTGCCTCTGCATTTTATAAAGGAACTTTGGCACCTCTTTTTGGTGTTGGGGCGTGTGTCTCGATCCAGTTCTACGGGTTTTATGAGGCTAAAAGGCAGATTCTTAAAAGGCATCCGAAGCAGAAGGATTTGACACTTGCACAATTCTTTGAAGCAGGTGCCGTTGCAGGAATAGTAAATACGCCTGTTACGGCACCTGTGGAGCAAATCAGGATATTGCTCCAGGTGCAGTCAGACAACAAAAATAAGCTTTACCGTGGGCCACGGGATGCTATTCGAAAAATCGTCAGAAGTGATGGTGTGGCCAAAGGTTTGTTCAGAGGAGCATTCATCACTTTGCTTAGAGAGGCACAGGCATATGGTATGTGGTTTCTAAGCTATGAATACATGATGCGGCAGGCGGTTCAAATCCAGCATAAGCAAAGAAAAGAAATATCGACACCCTGGTTGTTGTTGTTTGGAGCTGCTGCAGGTGACATATTGTGGTTGGCCTCATATCCGCTTGATGTAATCAAATCGAGGATTCAGGGTGACCAATTCGGGCCAAATTCCAAGTATGGTGGTCGAATCGGTTCAGTCGTTAAAGAAATTGCTGCGAAGGAAGGGTGGAGAGGATTCTGGAGGGGAATTGGGCCCGCATTGGTCAGAGCCATTCCTTGTAGTGCTGCCACATTTACAACTGTTGAATATGTATTGAGGTGGTTGGGTTGAACCGGGTGGTTGTGTGTAATGCAATGTATTTAATTCAATGGTGAAATTCGTATGTGAAATGTGCTAAGAGTGTAATTTTGTAATAAGGATGAAATCTTGTACTTGGATATAATCTTATTCGATCATGCAATTATATATTTAAATGCGTAATCCCATATCCAGTTCAACCTGTAATCCCTTATCTCATTTAGTCACTAAATTCCAAGTCCAGAATATTATGCTACTGCACAATGTGTCATTTTGCAGTTTTATTGTTCCCCTCCCAGCATAATCTAGAATCTAATCACCATAACTTTCTTTTCTTTCCCATTTGGTTTGCAATTCAAAGTAAATTAAACAGGCCCTAGACCTTATCAAAACGCACAGGCATGTATCACGTGCAACACCGCCCTAATTGGATTTCCATACTAAATGATTGACACGTTGTATTGACGTAGTGTAAATATCATGCTTGCCAAAATATTTTTTGTCATGGTCTGTCTGCTTCTGCAATTGTCTACAATCCGGGAACGCTTAATTTGTGCATGTTCTTTTTTTTTTCATCGCATACCTTTTTTTTCTCTCTTTTGACAGCTGCGTCAATCATCGTACCTATCTATATTTACCATCTCCGAATATTTTAACTTTTCATTGCCTCCACTGCATTCACTTTCTTCTCTTTTTCCTTTTTGCTCGCACTTGGCATTTATAGAATTGGGCTTTATACAGTACCGAACCAATGCCAGAGGAAAATACACACCAAGATACAGATATTAGCCCCAATGAATCAGCATCCACGTCATGTCATGATATGAATACCCCCCTGGAGTCATCTTCCAAATCAAAGAATGTCCAGTTTTCTGAGTTTAGTCCCTCGGTATTTTATCGCTATCCTCAGAAAATGGAATCGGCAATTGAGTCGACAGATGAGGAAGATGATTCTATTGATGCTTCTTTTAATGAGTCGGCAGAGATAAGAAGCCTCCGGAATTCGCTTCAGCAGTACAATCTGAGGGCAGAAAACAATTCGCAGAGCAAAGGAGATGTCCAATTTCCAGTTTTCAACAAGAGGCCTCTAAGTGACACTCCTGTTGTGAGTGGCTACAGCTCGCCATCGAATTTATCGCCAATAGTATTGAGCGATGATGAATTGAGCGAAGGGGAGGCTGCAGAAGACAAAGAATGCACTGGATCCTCAAAGAAGAGGGGCAAGAAGCAGGAGCTTGAACTCAGGAAGGAGACGGCTGAAAACACAATGAGAAACAAGAGCATATCGGCACCTTCTGCGAAGTGTGGGCAGGAAAAGACCGAGACGTCTTTGGAGCGGCAATACAGCTCCAGTTTCAACTTTCCTGGCCAGACAAGGACGAAATCATCGCCACACGGAGAATTTGAATCCACAAACGAGAAGTTGGTGGTTGTTCTGGTCGGATTACCTGCCCGGGGCAAGTCATATTTGAGTAAGAAGCTCGTTCGATACCTCAATTGGCTCCAAATTCCATCAAAAATCTTCAATGTTGGTTCTACGAGGCGTGCCAGATCAAAGAAAGTTGGTCCTGCAAGCAAACCGTTGCCAGATGGTGAGAGTTTGTCAAAGCAAGAGGCTATATCCACAGCCCAAGATGCGAACTTCTTCTCGCCATCAAACGAGAAGAATGTGCATCTGAGAGAAGTGTGGGCCAAGGAGACACTAGACCATCTTTTGGACTACTTGCTGAAGAAAGGTGGGTGTGTGGGTGTGTTTGATGCGACAAATACCACGGTTAAGCGGCGTAAAATGCTCTTTGACACCATCAAGGAAAGAAGTAAAGGCAAGCTCAAGGTGCTATACTTGGAGAGCATATGCAATGACAAGGTGATCATCGACACGAACATCCACCTCAAGTTGGACGGACCGGACTACAAGAAAATGGACAGAAACAAAGCGCTGGAGGACTTCAGAGGACGGCTTAAGAACTACGAGAAGGTGTACGAGACGATATCCAAGGAGGAGGATCAAAACAAGGATTTCCAATATATCCAGATGATCGATGTTGGTCGGAAAGTGATTGCATGCAACATCAAGGGCTTCATACCTTCGCAGATCATATACTACTTCCTTAACTTCAACCTCTCAAAGCGGCTGACCTTTATTGCCCGGCATGGCGAGTCAACAGACAATGTGAAGGGACGAATTGGTGGTGATGCATCATTGACTGAGAGAGGAAGACGATTCTCGCAGGCTTTGGTGAAGTTTGTGGACTTCAAGAGAAAGGAGTTTCGGATGAAGCAACTGCGGCAGTACCAGAAGGAATTGCATGATGAGCATTACAAGTATTTGCTTGATGCTGGGGAGATGAAGCCACCTGTTGAGCCGGATTTCCAGGTGTTATCTTCGATGCTGAAGCGGAGTGTTCAGACATCTGAGTACTTCCCCGAAAGCCGGTACCAGGTCAAGCAGTTGCGGGCTTTGGATGAACTTGGAAGCGGCAATTTTGACGGTATGACGTACCAAGAGATCCAGGATGTGTATCCGGAGGAGTTTGCAGCCAGATTGAACGATAAAATGACGTATAGATATCCGGGAATGGGCGGTGAGTCGTATCTGGATGTGATAAACAGGCTCAAGCCCATAATAAATGAGATGGAGCGGTCCACGAGCCACATGCTATTGATAACGCATCGTGTGGTGAGCCGAATCCTATTGGCGTACTTCCTCAACTTGAAAAGAGAGGCTGTGGGTGAGTTGGACGTTCCTTTACATGCCGTTTATGTGTTTGAGCCTCGTCCATTTGGAGTTGAGTGGAAGTTGTATGAATACGATGAAAAGCAGGACTGGTTCCACGAAGTGGATCCTAGCAAGATGGAGAATAGCAGAAAAGTGTGCGAGGTTGGAATCACCTACCACGAAAGGAGATATTCTGTTGTTCCGACTGCACCAAGAAGTACATCTTCTGTTTCTTCAACTGGTTCGAACTCCTCTGTTGGAAGTGTCAGAAATGCCTTGCGGGATTATGGATTGAGACATGGTATTACCCATTCGGCCAGACTTCCGCCAAATTCGGCACTCAAGGATCTACAAAGGGCCAGGGGTATGTGAGCAACGATGCTTGGTGTTCTCATCCTGATTGCTTTGCTACATTTATGCTTGATTAACGAAAGAAATGAATTACTTAGGCGTGCAACTAATAAGATAACAAATATAATATATGATATGATTATGCCTAAATATGCGTGCGGTGGAGTGTGATCGAAGTGGACATATGGTATGTTCATCGTAGAACGTAGTATGTTCCTTCAGGCTCATAGTATGCTCATAGCAGATTCACAATATGTCCCTTGTATACCCATATTATCCTTTGATAGACCACCTTCTGCACATCAACCTAAAGTGACATCTTCCCGAAAGCACGCCGTATAATTTATAATGTAATATGATGAACCCAAATGCGGAAGTAAAGCCGACAGCCATATCTTGGCTTTGTGCAAGGCTCGATGTGGTTGCAGAAGCTGGCTGAAAACAGAGAAAAAAAAATGAAATAAAGCAAAATGTAAAGTAATGCTGAGTGAATTCGGCATTACCTTTCTAATAGCACTGCTACTTTTTTGAGAATATCTTTAGTATCTCCCTAATAACAGCATTCCACTCCTTTCACAAACGGTTTGGAGCCTGCCCAAGACCAAGCTTTTGAAATAGCTTATACAGAATTCCGCCTCCAAAGAAGGTGATGCCTGCAGCAGCACCAATAAGAAGGACAATCCACACCAAACCCACACTTTCATTTGTAGGTGCTGCACCACATGCGTGAATGGTTCTCACTTCAAAGAAATACGAGCAGTCATCGGCCGATCCAATGTATGAAACTTTTGCCTTTTCCTGTATGGTCCGGTCACATGTAAATAGCATCAAAGCGGATCTTCTCCTCGTGTCCGATCCCGGACAGAAATCTCCATCCTTGTACTCCATCACCATTTTCCTACCCCGGAACTTGATTTCGCTCGATGCTTGTCCTAGTGCTACTTTCCCCGGTAGTTCTGACGAGCTGAAATAAGCTCCAACCATTGTTTTATTCGACACATCTGTAAAATCGTCATCCTTCTCTGTGTTTGGTGTGATTGGAGATGAACAAACTCCAATTGTGAAATTTCCGCCGTAATCAAATCCTTTTGCCACCCAAGGCTGTGGCTCTATTGTTGTCTTCCCATCTGATATCCTTTTAATGGCTGCCAAAGACCTGAGATCAAAAAATTGGTTTGTTGCCTGATTTTTCACCGTGCAGGGTTCCAACGGTTTCTGCTCGGTATTTTTATCGGAAGATATCACCACTGTCTTCAACTTGCCGTTTTTTTCCTTATTACTCTTTTCCTTGCTATCTACGGGCACACCTGCTCGCCCATCCGGCACAGATCCAGAGTCTTGTTCGCTGCTTTTGGAATCATTTGGTACTATGAGTGATTCAGTGCTGGATTGACCGTTAATTGCCAGAATGAATGTCCCCAACAATAATAGAAGCCCGATGGTTAGCAGAGCTGTTTTCCTTGTTCTCATTGAATCCGATGAGTATGACATTTCTTTGTATCTCGCAAAGTTAGTCCCGAGAGTTAGAATAATGCATTAAGAATAAAAGATAAGGGCAGCGGAAATTTGCATGCTGAAATGGAGGCCCTGTAAAAATGTATTAGCTGGTAATTTTGATTTTATCTGCATCCGAATATTTTTCTTTCTATTCTAATATTTTTTAATTTCTATTTTTTTTTTTTTTACGTCGTTTTATTCTATTCCAGCATATTGCTAAAGAGGCATAATGTCTTGTTTCTCGCCCCTTGATACGATAAGCAGCAGCATCAATGTGCATTGACTAGTATTTTTCTTTGTCCGCATTATTTTATCTTTGATTAATTCATACTAAGTTGAGGCAGGGACAAATGCTCGCTCATTTAACATTTTTTTCCTTGTTTGTCCAAATCCTTTAAATTCAATCACATTATTTTTTTTTTATCCATCTTCGTTATGTTTTACTCTTTCCATATTTTAATTTGTGAAGCAAGCAATAAGGAATATGTCTCAATCAAGCATACAGGAAACAAGCTTTGAAATCAAAGTCTCGGGCCCTTCACTAATAAAGCGTAGGGGAAATGCAAGAGTAGCTTCAGATCATGTTGATGCTTTAGCTGAGATCAGTCAGCTTAGCGATTTTGAAAGATCTTTTTGTGCCACTGTTGATAATGCGAAATCTGCTGGAAATTTCCAGAAAGAGGAGAGTGACTCTAATAAATCAAGGAATGAAAGTTTAACGCCACTCAATCAACCCTATGACAACGCACTGCTTGATATTCCATACTCTTCCATTACAAAAAGTGAGGCTGAAAAGACACCAAGTTTGGTCAGTTCTTTACATAGTCTTAATACAAGGCATTCCTACGATATCACGTTTCCAAAATGTTGGCAAGACGACATTTCAAAGTTTGCCCTGGACACTCTTGAAACAGAGCTTGAGTCTGCCAAAGATAATGATGATTTTATTCAAGGTTTGAAGCAGGGCGTGAGTTTTGATGAGTTGGATGAAAATTTGGAGATTGAAGAAAAGCACGAACACAAAAGTACAAGTTTGAGAAATTATGACAAGCTTATGAAGAAATTCAAGGGCATGTTTCTTGAAGCCCAAAGAGTTACGGCAAAGACTGAGAGCACTTGAAGAGATGAGATAATAGAATGCGACTTACTTAATAAGGATACGCACAAAAGGGTGTTTCTAAGAGCAAGAAATATTAAAATAGCTTGTCGTGATATGCAAATAGGTAATACGCTCAGGGAAGACTATGTTGTAGCTTATTAAATGCAGCTAGAATGATATCATGTAAGGATTGTCCGAAACTAGCAATGGTTTCTCAAAAAAAAAAAAAAAAGATCGTTTGCGTATTTTCTTCGAGTAAGTACCTGCAAATGTAAGGATGTGATGATGGGGTGGTAATTGAGATTAGCATGGGCTGTTTATGGCACAGAATATGAGTATTTGTGTGGCTTAAATTTATTTAAAATGAAAATCAAAACCAACTGAAGTGATTGCAAAAGCATATTGAAAAGTAGGAAAATGTTTGGCTGGCTGTATGGGGTAAAATCCAACGGCTGAACATACGATTCTCGAGTCAAGGAAATAGATAAAGAAATGATGAGTGCGGCTTAAGGGCCAACAGCAAGAAAACAACAAATGAAAAGACCAAAAATAATGCAGCATAAAAAAAATTTAAAAAAAAAAAAATTAAAAAAATGGGGACTAAAAGGGTATCGGGGAGGAGCGAGAAAAACGAGACACACAAAGAAACGACCTGCAATTACGAAATTGGGCAGAAGTTTCAAAATGTATAAATACAGGCGCAATTGTCTGAGACGCAGGGGACAGACTTTTGAGCATTAAACAAGTAATTTTGTAATTGCGACTGATACTACTTAGTGTTTAGAAATTTGAACTGGCAGTGCTTTAATTGAAATGGCCTCAAGTTCTACATCGAGCCCGGGCACAAGGAATGCCACCCCGCTATCAAAAAAATTGGAAGGGGCATCAGATGATCTTTTGAAGCCAAATATCCCAGATTCTACAAGCATTGTCACGGCCAGATACGACAAGTACCTCAAGTTGATCACGGCAGTGCAGCGTTTTGCAGAAAGCTACTTGAAGATTGCAAGCAGCAATGTGAAGCTCACGGATGAATTGACAAAGAACACGTTGAGCAAGGAGTTGCCGAACTTTGAGGCAAGCTCAGACTCGGCGGTGAGTGGTTCTGCCCAGGCGAACAGTACTGCCGGGGCAGCGGAGTCGAGGGCAGTGTCTCCGAGCCCGGAAAACGAGGATGAGGCTTTGAGTGTGTCTGAGGCGGGCGAGGTGGACTTGAACGTGTTTGTTTACTCGTTGAGAAGAAATGTCACGTCATTGTACAACACTACGTTAAAGCTCCAGACGCAGATCAAGGACGACATTCTTCCACGGCTTAAAACTCTATACGCGGAGGTTGAGGCCCGGAAGAAAGACTTTGCATCTGTTTCTTCGAAACACTCCAAGGGGGTTGCAAAGTGCAGGGAGAGCTCCACAAAAGACGTGACGAGGTTGCACGGGGCAATTGGGCTATTTAACGCGAATGATTCCCGCACTGACTACAGGCGTGACCCGTATCTCCTCAAAAGAGCACTGATGAAAGACGCAGTTGCCCAGGTGCAGAGAGAAAACGATTACGTGGACTTTCTCGAGAACAATGAGCGTGCACTCAAGACGTTGGAAGCACAAATCCTGTCCGTTCTTAAGCAGACTTTCAGCACGTTGACCTCGATGGTCTGCGGCTACTACGCCTCTAAATCAGAGGCCTTCCAGAAGGCGGACAGCGTGTTCAAGGCTGTGTCAAGCGAGAACGAGTGGCACAACTTCATCTCGAAGAACAGCGATTTTCTTGTGGTTTCGCGGTCCACGGACGACCCGGAGGTGAGCGATGTTGTTTCCGCTGCTCCGTCCTCGTTGAGTGCGTTGGCAAAACCATCCAGTGGACACCACGGGAATTTGTTGAAGAGAAACTACGAAAAGGTTCAGTTTGCCGGCCGGGATGACTCTTCGACGGTGCCAATTTTAGAGGGAAACCTCTTGAGAAAAGAGGGCCAGCTCAAGAAGAAGTACAGCTCGTACTACTATGTGATCACGCAGTCCAAGTACTTGTTGGAGTTTTCGACAGGCTCCTTGGACACGTCATCACCTTCGGTGGTTTTGTATCTTCCGGATTGCTTGCTTTCCAAGTCGAAGCATGAGCACAAGTTCAAGTTCAACATCCGGGGCAAGGACCAGACCAACTTGCTCGCCGTTCGCAAGAGAACTTACTCTTTCCGGGCCTCGTCTAGTGAGGAGTTTCTTACCTGGTACAATGTTGTGAGTGAGGTTACTGGTTTGATGGTCAGCAAAGCAGAGCAGGATCAGGAGTTGCAGGAAGTTGCAAGTGTGTCTTCCACGGAGTCGGCCGAGTCTGCCGACGCTGGGGTTGGTGGTGAGGTTCCGCAGAGTCCTAAATGAGGGTTCGCTTGGGTTTACTTTTGTGTTTTAGTTTAACTGTTTTTGTATAATGTTGATGTACCCTCTAACAGACTTAATTTGTTTCAAACGGGTAAACTTGGCAATCATCTCACTTTCCCAATGGGCTGGGGTGATATTTGCGTGTGTAGTGTGGGTAGAGTGATGAAATAAGAGAGGTTGGAGAAGAGAGAATTTGGAGAAGGTAGAGAACTTAGAGGGAGAAGTTAAATAAGTTATTACGGAAGTTATTAGATGTTATCAGAAATGTTAATAGAGATGTTACTAGATAGCTATTAGATATTTATTAGATAACCAATTATTAGAGATATTATGAGATAATTAAATTATTAGATAATTATTAGAGATGCTATTATGAGATTCTGACACATGCTAAATCCCTTGATACATTATCAAAGGCAGGCCAAAGAACATGAAAAATAGCATTTTCGAAATACCAATCGCGAAGAGAACCTCGCGAAAAAATTTTCCTCGGTATATAAGGTTGCACTTTTCTACTTACTTCTTCTCTCCAGAAATACAACTTCCTTTTTCTTCCACCTTTTTCCCTCCTTCATTCTCCATCCTTTAAGGCAATCGTACTGCTTCCCCCTCGAGGTATTGAGGTGCAGGCAGCACGATCAGCCTTGAAGCATACCCAACGCTTTTTGCCTTCTGGTCTAATCCAATGCCATCTTTTGATGGCTGTCTACTGTGGTTTAACAGAATACTTTAGTGTTGGGAGAAAAAGTGCGGTGCCTCGTGCACTGCCAGAATAACTCCACCCCGGTTAGGTTGTACCCATACCTTTCTGGGACTAAATCACTATTCTACACTCAGTACATGCTAGGATTAAAGTAGAGTAACGTCCATCGATTAGAACAAATTAGGCTAGGTGCGTGGCGTTTCTAAAGGACGGGACAGCCGAGCAGCCTAGAGACAATAGTATGGTAGAAACAGTAGTAACAAAGAAGAAGAAGAAGGGTACACGTGGAATAAAATAAAATAGAATAAAAAAGAAAAAGGAAGAAAAGGAAAAACAGAGATCGCCTCACCCCTACTTCCTCGATCCGAGAACTCCACCAACAACACCCCCAACAATGGCGAGTATAATGATCACAATTATCCAGAAGAGGATCCATCTCCATTTACGGCCTTTCTTGGCATGGTCCCTGGCCTTGATCACGTTTGCATCACCCCTCTCCAAGTTGTCCTGGGCAACGTCAATGTTCTGGTTTGCCAGATCGAACATCTCATCCTGCTCAAACACCAAGTTCTGCAACTCGGAGAAGAGCTGGTTCAACTCTGCGGCCATCTTCTCGGTCCGCTGCACCTCCTGGTGCCGAGCCTGGACCTCCTGGAGGACTGTCATGGCCTCACCTTTCCTGTTTGAAAGTGCAATCGCGTTATCAAACACCTGCTGGTTGCCAACCTGGTCGACAAACTGCCTGGCCTGGTCCTCGGATGCCTGTGGGTTCACAATTTGGTACTGGTCGACCGCCTTTTGGATGTTTGACTGGTTGTATCCATCCTCGATCTTGGCAAGTCTGGTAATTGCCGTTCTGAACTGCTGAGTCAAGTTTTCCGTCTGCCTCTGCTTATCCGTGTCCTTGCCACACGTCTTGTAGAGCTTCTGGAGCTTGGGCCTAATGGTGTTCTTCTGCAAGTCCTCAAGGTTGGCACTCGTGCTGTCTATCTGGTTCTGGAGCGAGCTGATCTCCTCCGATCCAATTGCATTCAACGATTTCACCTGGAGCCTCTCCAACCGGTCGATCAAGTCGTTGTAGTCCGACAAATCGTCCTTCAAGTTCTGTATCTGCGAAAAGAAGTCCGTCGAATCTCCTTGCAACTCGTAATTCTGGTATGGGTTCGCTCCTGCTGCGTTGCTCTGGCTGCTCATGCCGTTTTGTGCACTTCTCTGGTAGTTATTGCTTGGATTGCCTGACCCATTTCCGTATTGCCGGGGCTGTGCATAGCTGTTCGTGTTGTTTGCATTGGTATTTGGAGCTGCTGCATATGTGTTGCCGTTTGCAGCATTTCCACCATACGGATTGCCTGAACTGGCTCCTCCATATGGATTACGCGATCCACCTGCGTAAGGATTGTTATAGTTGTTGTTATAGCTCATCGAGACGTGCAAGGAATAATATTAGAATGTCCGTGGGCCGGTAGCTGTGATTAGTAGGTGCAAAGCGAGCGCTATTGCGGCTTTATTTGCAGTATTATGGGCAGTATTGTGGGCAGCTTTGTTGGTATAGACAGCGTCTAATTGTACTGAGGCAGATATCTCGAGAACAAAAAATGCTTCGCACGCACTCTGGGGGGAGAAAAATTCGGATAAAAGAATAGGGGAAAATTATTTATTCTCGATAAAATCAGTGAAATAAATAAATATTGTGAGTGAATAAATAGCACGAAAGGAATCTTAGCAGAATCGCTGGGAGTGCGGTGCTGTGCTAATCTTAGAATTCCAATGCCCTCGCCATTTTCCATATTATTGAGCATTAATGAATCTTTTCAGTATTTATTGTATTGATTGTTTATTGCATTTATTGTATTACTGCATTTTTCTCCCTCCTTGGAATAATATTTATTGATTTTTTTGTCCCTTTTCAAATCTACTTGAACTTAATGCAGCACCTCTGCCAGCAAAGCTAGGGATGCATGCTCATATAAAAATGGTTGCTATTTCCAATGAGGAGTATCTTCGAAATACCCACATTCCTATTTTTGGACTAGTCATGTTTTTAAAACACTTAATATGTGATTAATGCAAAATAAGCCGCGCCTTCTGGTGAAACGTGTGGCTTATTCTCACTACGTAAGAACTGTAATTAATGCTAAACGAGAATGTACCGACGGGTCGGTCTACGCTTTATCCACTGCGCCTCATATCTTTCTATCATGTCTTTACGATTATAATTTTTTTTTTTTTTTGTCTCACATCGGGAAATGTCAATCTAACACAGGACCCTTGATATGGAACAATGTATATGTGTGTGTGATGTCATTACAAACTGCACCTCAGATTCGTTACAACTTTCAGATTGCGCATTTCTTAATGTACTAAATACAAATTCTCGAAGCAACCAAGCAACCAAGTATTCTTAACTAAACTTCCCCACATTACGATTGCTGATGTTTATCTGCAGAAGACATAAAATTTAGAATTTATCATATTTCTCGGTGCACCCTGAATTTGTGAATTTTTCACTTCTTGCATTGTGCTTTTTTTTTTCCTTTTTTTTTTATATGTACAGAGCAAGTCTATCGAATCTCTACTGCTGATTAACTCCAAATGCAATGATCACAGACATCACACATGGCTCCTGTCAAACTTAGTAACCGTTGAACATCATTGACTCTTCGAAAGCAGGCTTTTTGTGTGCCGTTCTCGGACCATCAGATCATAGGATTGGTGCTGGACCTTCAGATCATAGGATCAGTATTGGACCTTCAGACCATAGATTAGATATGGCAGACATCTTTAACGTGCAGATATTCTTTGTGATCCTCCGTGAGGCTTTGGAGGCAGTTGTCATCATAGCAACGTTACTTGCGTTTGTGAAGCAGAGCTTGGGTGCAAAAAGCAAAAAGATCAGAAGAAAGTTGAATGTTCAGATTTGGGTCGGCTCTATTGCGGGAATAGTGGTGTGTTTGGCGATTGGGGGTGCATTCATCGGTGCATATTACTCGCTCAACAAGGATTTGTGGGCGACGACGGAAGATCTCTGGGAGGGGATATTCTGCATTATTGCAACCGCCTTGATATCGGTGATGGGAATCTCGATGCTTCGGATCAACAAGATGCAGAGCAAATGGCGGATCAAGATTGCCAAGGCTCTTGCCAAGCCGCCAAGCAAGAGGTCCGACCGGTTGAAGTGCAGCTACATTTTGAAGAAATACTCGATGTTCGTTCTCCCGTTCATTACAACTTTGCGTGAAGGAATGGAAGCCGTTGTTTTTGTCGGTGGAGTGGGGATTGGAGCCTCGGCTAAATCAATTCCTCTTCCCGTTGTGTGTGGGTTAATTGCTGGTGTTGCTGTTGGAGTCTTTATTTACTACGGTGGGTCACGTGTCTCGCTCCAGGTCTTTTTGTGCATCTCCACCGCCATTCTCTACTTGATTTCCGCCGGTCTTTTCTCCAGAGGTGTGTGGTTCTTCGAAAACTATGCCTACAACCAGAAAACGGGTGGAGATGCATCCGAAAATGGCTCTGGCCCGGGCACTTACGATATCAGGCGATCTGTGTGGCACGTGAATTGTTGCAACCCGCAGACTGACAACGGTTGGGATGTGTTTAATGCTCTCCTCGGGTGGCAGAACTCTGCAACCTACGGCTCTGTTCTTTCTTACAACCTCTACTGGTTGACGCTGATGGTTGTTCTTTACTTCATGTACTATGACGAGACGCGTGGCCACATTCCACTTTTAAGAAACGTGAAGTTCCGCCAGCTCAACCCGTTGTACTACATTAAGGGTAAGAAGAATAAGGAGCTAAGTGTTGAGCAGCAGCAACAGCTTGTTCTCGATGCAGAATTGAGACTCCGGGAGGAGGCTGGAGATGAGGGTAGTGCACCGGTTGCAACCCAGAGTATTGAGCTGGAGAATCTGGAGCGGGTGAAACGGGACAATTTCACAGAGTCGGTGAGGGTTTCGAATGATTGAGGTTGTATTTATTGTATTTATTAAGATTATTTTTAGTAGTAGCTTGAACATAGCCTGCTTCAAGATGCTCTTTTAATTAATTACTTTTGACTTCTGGTAAATGTGTGAGGATAGTGCTATTTGAACAAGTTGCAGGATATAGCTTCTGCTTGGTGTATAGTATTTACCGTTTTCGCGGTTTCTCAACGATGTCTACGCAAAGCCCATTTAACTGCAGAGAAAAATAAGTAATGCAGTTGCAACCGGTTTGGGATAGAAGCCTGGGCTGTGCAGATTCTAAGTGTTGAACAGGAGCCCCAAAGATAACTTAAAAGAGGTCTGATAGCGGCAAGCGTGTTGGGTAAGAACAGACGCGCCGATCGACGTCCCAACATGGGGGAGGAAGGCATACGATGGGATCGATCACATCGCGTATGTGCTCAACAAAAAAAGTCAACATGGCCAAAAAATCGAAAATGCATTGTTCGCGAAGCAGAATTTGGCAGAGTGGAATTTTTTCAGATCTCGCAGTACGGGGTATTTGAAGTGCGGCATGTGCTGTTGGAAGGAATTTCAGGGAGTGAGAAGAGGGAGATGAGGAAAGTATGAAAAGTGAGTAAAGTGAGCAAAGTAAGCAATAAGCAAAGCAAACAAACAATATGAAGCCAGAAATTGAACAGGAGTTGTCACACACTCTTCTTACAGAGTTGTTGGCATACCAATTTGCGTCACCAGTCAAGTGGATTGAAACTCAGGATGTATTCTTGAAGGAGTACAAAACTGAGAGGATCGTTGAGATTGGACCATCGCCAATCTTGTGCCACATGGCATTGAAGACGATCAAGAACAAGTACGAGTCGTATGATGCAGCATTGTCTCTCCAGAGACAGGTTCTTTGCTACTCGAAGGACAACAGCGACATCTACTACACTCCGGATGCAGCCGAGCTTGAGGAGGAGGGCAAGAAGGCAGCAGCCCGGGCAGGCAAGAAGGGAAAGAAGGTGAAGGAGGTGAAGAAAGTGGAGAAGGTGGAGAAAGCAGAGAAAGTAGAGAAAGTAGAGAAAGTAGAGAAAGCAGAGAAAGCAACTCCTGCTGCTGCTACTCCTTCCTCGGCTACCTCGCAGATCCCAGACGAACCAATCAAAGCAGAGATCGTCGTGAAGGCCATCGTGGCCCACAAGTTGAAGAAGTCGATCGACGAGGTTCCAATGGACAAAACGATCAAGGACTTGGTGGGTGGAAAGTCGACGGTGCAGAACGAGATTGTGGGAGAGTTGGGCAAGGAGCTGGGCAACCTGCCGGAGAAGCCCGAGGATATGCCGCTGCAGGAGCTCTGCGACACGTTGCAGGAGACGTTTGCGGGTGGATTCGGTAAGGTGACGTCATCGCTGGTTGCACGGTTGATCTCGTCGAAGATGCCGGGAGGATTTTCGGTTGGTGCAACGAGACGGTACCTTGAGACGCGGTGGGGGTTGCAGGGCGGCCGACAGGACGCGGTGTTGTTGTACGCGGTTACTGGGGAGCCTGGTCAGCGTTTGGCTGGGGAGCCGGAGGTCCGTGCGTTTTTTGACGGGTTGGTTACGCGGTACGCGGCCCGGGCTGGCGTGGATCTCACGCAGGCCCAGGCGGGAGCCGGTACCGGGGCGCCCGGTGGAGCTGGGGCGGCCCCCGTGGTGGACGCGGCGGCGATGGAGAAGTTGACGGCGGGCAGCCGGAATCTGGCCCGGCAGCAGTTGGAGACGTTGGCCCGGTACTTGAAGATGGATCTCACCAAGGGGGACCGGTCCCTGGTGAAGCAGAAGGAGGCCACGGCAGTGTTGCAGGCCCAGTTGGACTTGTGGGCCGAGGAGCACGGCGAGTACTACGCTAGTGGCATCAAACCGGCCTTCTCGAGGTTGAAGGCCCGGGTGTACGACTCGTACTGGAACTGGGCCCGGCAGGATGCCCTCTCGATGTACTACGACATCATCTTTGGCAACTTGCGGACGGTGGACCGCGAAACGGTTCGGCAGTGCATCCAGATCATGAACCGGGCCAACCCGACGTTGATCGAGTTCATGCAGTACCACATTGACCACACCCCTGTTGAGAGAGGAGAGACCTACGAGCTGGCCAAGCGGCTCGGCCAGCAGTTGACGGACAACTGCCGGGAGGTGTTGGGCCACCAGCCGGTGTACAAGGACGTTTCGAGGCCGACGGGACCGAAAACGACGATCGACGAGCGGGGGAACGTGCAGTACGCGGAGGTTCCGAAGGAAGGGTGCCGGAAATTCGAGCAGTACGTGCATGAGATGGCCCAGGGCGGGGCCATGACCAAGGACCGGTCGTACCACTCGATCCAGGAGGACCTTGTGCGGGTTTACAAGGCGATCTCGAAGCAGGCATCGGGCCAGTCGAAGCTCGAGTTCGAGAAGATGTACAAGCGGTTGATTGACTTCGTGGACAGCAATACGGAGATCGAGGTGTTGAAGTCGGCCCAGGATGTTTTGGGGAGCGGAGTGGAGGAAGGCGGAGATGAAGGAGAAGGAGAGGAAGCAGAGTTGAGCAGTGCAGACGACACGTCGGAAATCGCATCGTTGAAAGAGTACTCGGAGATCAAGAGGCACGTCTCGGCAACAATCCCACCGGAGACAATCCCATTCTTGCACCTCCGGCGGAAAAACAAGTACGGGGAGTGGAGTTACGACCGGGCAGGCACGGAAAAGTACTTGGACGAGCTGGAGAACGCGGCGGTGAACGGGGTGAGCTTCGCGGGCAAGTGTGCCCTCGTGGTGGGTGCCGGCAAGGGCTCGATCGGCGTGCAGGTCCTGCAGGGCCTCCTCTCTGGAGGTGCGAAGGTGGTTGCCACGACGTCGAAGTACTCGAAGGAGGCGGCAGAGTACTACCAGGACATCTATGCACGGTATGGGGCGGCCGGATCGACGTTGGTGCTTGTTCCATTCAACCAGGCATCGGTCCAGGACCTCCGGTCGATCGTCGAGTACATCTACGACGACCCGAAGAAGGGCGGCCTAGGCTGGGACCTCGACTTCGTGGTTCCGTTCGCGGCGATCCCGGAGATGGGCATCGAGCTGGACTCGCTCGAGTCGAAGTCGGAGTTGGCCCACCGGATCATGTTGACGAACTTGCTCCGGCTGTTGGGCGAGGTGGTGAAGGCCAAGCGGGCCCGGCAGATCGAGACCCGGCCGGCCGAGGTGATCCTCCCGCTGTCTCCGAACCACGGCACGTTTGGGTCCGACGGCATGTACTCGGAGTCGAAGTTGGCCTTGGAGACGCTTTTCAACCGGTGGCACTCCGAGAGCTGGTCGTCGTACCTGACGATCTGCGGGGCTGTGATTGGCTGGACCAGGGGCACGGGGCTCATGTCTGGCAACAACGTGATTTCCGAGGGAATCGAGAGACTCGGTGTGCGGACCTTCTCGCAGCGTGAGATGGGCTTCAACTTGCTCGGGTTGCTGTCCCCTCGGATCAAGGTGATGACCGAGAAATCGCCCGTGATGGCAGACTTGAACGGCGGGTTGCAGTTCGTGACCAACTTGCGTGAGTACACGAACCGGCTCCGGGCTGAGATCGGCAGCACGTCGGACGTTCGGCGGGCCGTGAGCATCGAGACAGCCCTGGACTACAAGTGTGTGAGTGGTGAGCAGGCAGACGCTCCGTTCAACCCTTCCCGGGTGCAGCCGAAGGCCAACATGCGGTTCGAGTTCCCAGAGTTGAAGCCGTACGACCAGCTCAAGGCGAAGGCCCCCGAGTTGGAGGGCATGCTAGACCTGGACCGCGTGGTGGTGGTGACTGGGTTCTCGGAGGTGGGCCCCTGGGGCAACTCGCGGACTCGGTGGGAGATGGAGGCCGAGGGGGAGTTCTCGCTCGAGGGATGCGTGGAGATGGCGTGGATCATGGGCTTCATCCGGTACTTCAACGGGCGGATCAAGGGCCGGCAGTACACCGGATGGGTGGATGCGAAGACCGGGCAACCCGTGGCGGATCTGGACATCAAGAAGAGGTACGAGAAGCAGATCTTGGCCCACTGCGGCATCCGGCTGATCGAGCCGGAGTTGTTCGACGGCTACGACCCGAACAAGAAGGAGTTCCTGCAGGAGGTGATCATCCAGCAGGACTTGGAGCCGTTTGTGTCTGACGGCGAGACTGCCCGGCAGTTCCGGTTGCAGCACGGCGACAAAGTGGAGATCTTCGCCCTGGACGAGTCTGGAGAGGAGTACTCGGTCCGGCTGTTGAAGGGGGCCCGGTTGTTTGTTCCCAAGGCCCTCCGGTTCGACCGCCTGGTGGCCGGCCAGATCCCCACGGGCTGGGACCCTAAGAAGTACGGCATCCCGGCCGATATCGTCGACCAGGTCGACCCGCTCACCTTGTTTGTGCTCGTGGCCACCGTCGAGGCGCTTCTCAGTGCCGGAATCACCGATCCGTACGAGTTCTACCGGTACGTGCACGTGTCTGAGGTGGGAAACTGCACGGGATCGGGCATGGGCGGTGTCACGGCCCTCCGGGGAATGTTCAAGGCCCGGTACAAGGACATCCCCGTGCAGAACGACATTCTCCAGGAGTCGTTCATCAACACGGTGGCCGCCTGGGTCAACATGCTCTTGCTCTCGTCCTCGGGCCCCATCAAGACCCCAGTGGGGGCCTGTGCCACGGCCATCGAGTCCGTCGATGCCGGTGTCGAGACCATTCTCTCGGGCAAGGCCAAGATCGTGCTCGTGGGCGGTGCCGACGACTTCGGTGAAGAGGGCTCCTACGAGTTTGCCAACATGAAGGCCACGTCCAACGCCGTCGAGGAGTTTGAGCACGGCCGGACGCCCGCCGAGATGTCTCGGCCTGCCACGACCACTAGGAACGGGTTCATGGAGTCCCAGGGTTCCGGAATCGAGGTCTTGATGACTGCCTCCTTGGCCATCCGGATGGGTGTGCCTATATACGGCATTGTGGCCATGTCGTCCACGGCCTCCGACAAGATCGGCCGGTCCGTGCCCGCCCCTGGCCAGGGTATCTTGACCACGGCCCGTGAGTACCACGGCGACTTGCAGTACCGGTCACCGCAGCTGGACATCAAGTACCGGGCCCGGCAGATCCGCCGCAGGAGAAAGCAGGTCAAGGAGTGGTACGAGGACGAGCTACGCGAGCTGGAGGCCGGTGCCAAGCACGAAGCACCCTCCGATGTGGCCCGGTACCTCGCGGAGCGAACCGAGGAGTTGCAGAGAGAGGCCGCCCGGCAGATCAAGGATGCCCAGAGGCAGTACGGCAACGAGTTCTGGAAGGACGACCCGCGGATCTCCCCACTCCGGGGTGCCCTAGCCACTTTCGGCTTGACCATCGACGACTTGGGCGTGTGCTCGTTCCATGGCACGTCCACCAAGGCCAACGACAAGAACGAGTCCGAGACCATCGACCGCATGATGCAGCACCTGGGCCGGACCCCCGGCAATGCCGTCTACGGAGTCTTCCAGAAGTACCTCACGGGCCACCCCAAGGGTGCAGCCGGGGCCTGGATGCTCAACGGGGCCCTCCAGATCATGCAGACGGGACTCGTGCCGGGCAACCGCAACGCCGACAACATCGACAAGCAGCTCGAAAACTACAAGTTCGTTCTTTTCCCCTCCCGGTCCATCCAGACCGACGGAATCAAGGCCGTATCCGTCACCTCCTTCGGCTTTGGCCAGAAAGGTGCCCAGGCCGTCGTCGTCAACTCAGACTACTTGTTTGCCGCTTTGTCCCGCTCCCAGTATGACGAGTACTCCTACAAGGTCGCCCGCCGCCACAAGAAGTCCTACTCCTACATGCAGAACGCCCTGCTCCACAACAACATGTTTGTCGCCAAGGCCCATCCTCCTTACACCGACTCCCAGGAGCAGCAGGTCTACTTGGACCCCTTGGCCCGTGTTTCCCAGGACAACCAGGACCGCTACAGCTTCGACGACGATGCCTTGCAGAAAAGCAGCATGTACGTCTCTTCCACTGCCACCAAGACTGCTGGAATGCTCTCGGACCTGCTCCAGGCCCGCGGTGCACATCCCAGTGCCGGTGTCGGCGTTGATGTCGAGATGATTTCCGCCATCAACACTGACAGTCGCCTGTTCATCGAACGCAACTTCACCCCGGCCGAGATCGCCTACTGCGAGGCTGCCCCTGACCCAAGGGCCTCTTTCGCGGGCCGCTGGTCTGCCAAGGAGGCCGTGTTCAAGGCATTGAACACCGCGGGACACGGGGCTGCTGCTGCTTTGAAGGATATCGAGGTTCTTGCCGACGCCAACGGTGCTCCTGTTGTCAACTTGACTGGCTCTGCCAAGGTGGCTGCCAAGGAGAGCAGCATTAGGAATGTAAAGGTGTCTATCTCGCACGATGACATGCAGTCGTTGGCCGTTGCTATCTCTGATTGATTCATTGGGTGTATCCTGAGCATCTGAGTATTTTGTGTGTATTGAATATATTGAGTATCTTGAATACCTTGTATTGTATCTCTTGAATATCTTAAGTATCTTTTGTGTATTTGAATATCTTCAATATCTTACGTGTATTTGAGTATCTAGAGTATTTTGAATGTCCTGAATGTATTTGAGCATCTTGTGGGTATTTGAGTATCTTGACTGTCTCAAATATCTTGGATATATTAAGTATCTTGGATGTCTTGAATATATTGAATATCTTGGGTATCTTGATCTTATGTGCTTGAATTGCATATTCATTATGTCTCATCCTTCACCCCTGTTTTACTTATTACCTGGTTGCTCCTAGTTTCCTATGGCCCCGTTTCTGACTGTTTCTTGCGTTTGCACATACTCAAGGTGATTTAACTGGCTATAATTGCTTCAAATCAAAGTATTGCGTACTCTTACTTTGTACTTATTCGATATTTTCATTTTAAAGTATTTCTTACTTTAGAGGGACACTTCAATATATTTCCATGTTCAATATCTTGCTTTTATGGTGAAATAATCTATTACATTTAATTCCTACTTTATTGCACATTTTGCTGGTTTAGAACGATTTGGTTGATAAATATATGGCCTCCTGCTTCATCAGTTTTTAAGCAAATGAAACTTCCTCTCACTTCATTAATTTCCAATAAATGCATGATAATTTCCTTCTTTCTTTATGCATTTAAAGTGCAGTTAAGTATCTGAATGCTTTTAAATGATTACATTCGGTTAAGTATTTGATTTAACGCTACTTTTTGGTAATTGGCTTTCATGTATTACATTTTCATTGTCATGAGTATATAATGACATTAGTTATTGCTTTTTCAAATAGCTCTGAAAGGAAAAGAATGCTGATAGTAAGGGTGTAAAATAATGCGAACACGAGAAGCTCGTGCATAGTTGAATTATGATTTAAAGCAGAAAGAAGGCATACATGGAAATGAGAAGGATATAATTTAGGTAATGGTGTAGTATGCTTCCAGACATTATTCTGTTCCTCTTGATTGGTCGTATTCATGTATAGGTTTACTTAATGCTTGAGAAAGTGTATTTCATTTCTTATTTCCCTTGCTTTCTCTGTAAGCGTAAACGTTACACTTTCTTGCATGTTTCATTTGTTGTGCGAGTTCCCTTCTTTCTTTAAGTATGTGCGAAATGGCCTGTTATTTAATGTAAACTTTGGCTTCTTTGTCATGGACTGTCTGTTTTATTACTTATATATTGCTCCCAGGATTTCCATTAAGTGTGCCTAAATATTTCCTCAACTCACAATCTAGTTGTTGCATCTACTTAATAGTATGCTTTTGGTTCCTACATGTTTATTTTGAGTATGTTACAACATTTTGTTGCAGTGTTTTGATATTTTTTTATGCAACTTTGGGATTATATATTACTTCCAAGTACTAAATACATAGCACATGTGCTTTCTTGACATTACACTTCATCCTTTGGTATTTAATTGATGCCTCCACATTTGCTGTTGTTCAATTACCGGTAGCAGCTATGCTAACCTACTGATGTTTTATTACATGATTTCTAGGTATTTACAAGTAGATAGACGGTTATTACATTCCACCCCTAAATCTTATATACATCGAAATAAATTACCGTCTAAGTATTACTAGCACCAATTTACATTACTCAAATACTTCTTTAATGTTTCTTTCATCTTTTCAGTCGATTCTTTATTAACTCGTACTTAAGTGTATCATTAAATTTCTGCACACTAGCTGTGATCTCTCTGCTTAGCTGCAACCGCAACACATGCAATAGTACTGTGTGCATAGAGTTTGACTAGCGCATAGTAAGGTGAATGTGAGATGCACAAGCAGCTCTGGCAGACCATATTTTGGCTTTTCTGCTCTCAGAAAGCAACCATTTGCACACTAGATGGCTTCAGTTGTCAAAATGCCTGGAGTTGAAGTTTGATGACGGTAATATCGACGCTGTGTCTCTAGCACAAGGCTAGTCGATCGTCTGCAGAGGAATATTCTACAAGTAAGGTAGATGTCATTGACTCACCTAAGTATTGAACACTTCTACTGATTAATTTGACATTCTTATATAGTACATTTCTAGACGTGTCACAATCCGCTTAACTGATGTTTCATTAAGTTGTTTACACTGGATGCTGCTGTTATTTCACTTACTATTTCACTGTTCATTGCACTACTATCTCACTTACTATTTCATTACACTGCCACATTATCATTACACTGCTATCTCACTACCACTTCATTTCTACACTGCTGTCTCACTACTATTTCATTATCATTACATATTTTTTTCACTATCATTAAACCGCTATTCCCTATCATACACTGCTATCACACTTACTATTTCATTCTTACACTGCGGCTACTTCCCGATGCCAGGCATCATCCCGTCCCGCGTGGCTAGCTGACCGTGTGGAGGTTCATCAAGGCGATGGCAGCGTTCATCTCCCTCTGATTGGCATCCTTGGCGGGAG
>ERZ746981.60-NODE-60-length-102955-cov-16.429130_pt1 | contig 102955 bp, 67 predicted proteins | sample MGYA00374948_ERZ746981 | MGnify/ENA primary metagenome ERZ746981 (study PRJEB28757, sample SAMN06711160) | food metagenome | host: microorganism | place: China:Harbin | collected 2017-01-30 | study: EMG produced TPA metagenomics assembly of the Analysis of...
ACTTGATGTCGAGGTAGAAGTCTCAGTCGAGGTACTTGATGTTGAAGGAACACTTGATGTCGAGGTAGAAGTACTTGATGTCGAGGTAGAAGTCTCAGTCGAGGTACTTGATGTTGAGGGAACACTCGAAGCTTCAGTTGAAGTACTTGATGTTGAAGGAACACTTGATGTCGAGGTAGAAGTCTCAGTCGAGGTACTTGATGTCGAAGGAACACTCGAAGATTTGGTGGATTTTGTAGAAGAACTAGAAGTTGTCTTCGTTGAACTGCTCGAAGTTGATGTTTTGCTTGAAGATGTTGAGGTTGATTTGGATGTTGTTGTAGACTTAGAGGTTGACTTAGAAGTAGAGGTTGACTTAGAAGTAGAGGTGGTCTTAGAAGTAGAGGTTGACTTTGTTTTGCTGGAAGTAGAAGTAGATGACGTGCTTTCTGAACCGGCCGGCCAACAGTATTCAGGAAAATCTCCCTGTATGTTTCCCTGATTATCTTCACTGCAAGTAAACGAATAATCGTAAGAAGATTTATATTTCCATGTTGCCTCATCACTTGTCGAAGTATTAGTGCCCGAGAACCAGTCATATTGAATCTGGAATGACGGTGTACAGGTTAAAGTTCCGCTTTGTTCTCCATAAATCGGAAATGTTGCAGACCATTGACATGGGTTAATATCTGTAAGTACGTTTGAATTTCTTGAAAAAAGAACATCAGTGCCTCCATTTGGAGATTTAAGACCAATAATTTTTAATTCGCCCAAGTTAGAAAGGTCTGCGCACTGCTGGGCAACAAAATTAAGCGTAATGTTATAAATGTTATCACCTATCGATTTGACATCTGAAACAGTCGCATTAGCACAAGGATACTTATCTTGCTTGCATCTCGCTTGAAAATTTCCACCCAAGCATTCCGGCTCTACCGTCAAATCCCTTTTTTGAAAGTAAATGGGATTTATTGGAGAACTAGCAGTAAGAGTAACCAAAGAACTAATCAATAGCGACTTTAGTAACATTTTATGAACAACACAATTGGCTACCAATTAAATGGGCTACGAATTTACAAAAATGACGGTCGGGTTCCAGTAAGAGTGTGTGTAAAAGACAACTATAACTCTTTATATAACCTTTTGTTTTACTGAGAAGAAGTACGGGCCGGATTATGATCGAACGTAAAGATTATCATGGATTGTGTGAATTTGAAGTTCCATACATTACTCGTTACAGCAGTAAGCGTCCAAAAATAGTAGGATGCTTAAGAATATGTTAGAATGGGGATCCCCCTCAATTCAGCATTGGTCCAACTTTGTGTATGTTGTTATGCAAGCAACAATTGGTTATTTTAGTTTACCAAAACAATTGTACTTTCAATAGGATTCGAGCAAGTTTAAAAAAGTAAAGGTCAGTACTTTTGAGCATGAACATACAATGAAGCACGTAGCATTGCTTATTGTAAATACATTTCAAAACGCTTCCATGAAATTTGAATGCTGAAATGTCTATATTTTTAATGCAGCTTCCCTTGAAAACTGCCGACCGACATCCTCGGTTAAATTATAATCCGCATTAAGAAGGGAGTTAGTGCCTGTCTGATCGCAATCAAATATTTTTCTTATTGTTAGATGAATTTCTTCGCCTTGCTTTTAGTAACAATATCGAGCCCCTAACATTTCATTGTTTTAAGGTAACGCATTCGCGGATTCCCGTACATTAACTATCAATTTGCACCTCCTTCCTTTTAATTACAGTTGGATACATTGTATTTTTGGAGAGAGAAAGCACACAATTTGGACAAATACTTACAATAACATACTAGAGTTGTTATAGCATTATAATACTCAAAGAAATTTAGATCATGTCTAATAAAATTGCAATTTCAAGTGCGTTCAATAATATTGGAAAGCTTGACTTTTAGTTTGCTTGCAAACCTCGACACACTCTTAAGCTACAAAGGATTTATATCTAGCACCTCATTTTCCTTATTCATTTATCTTAAAATCATTATAATGTAGTTAGTGTGTGGGCGGACTGCATATATGTAATTCAACTCAGAAATCATCTAGATAGGTGAGTAAGGGCGGCTAAAAAATAAAGTGATGTTTTGGAGGGGGGGAAAAAAAACGGATTCCTGAACTAACTGCATGTCCTCCTCCCTATTGTTGAATTTTTTTGTTCCATTACAAGCGCTTTTGCAGATTTGCAGAATTCATTTGATTGATTTGATGTCAAAGGTCATCCTACAGAAACCCATGATGTTAATTTGCATTTTACTTATAGTCGACCTTGAGAGATTTTAGTTAACTGTTGAGTTGTAAATTTTCTAAGCTTCAATAAATTGATGATAGGCATGGTAATTGCAACGGAATGTTGGTCGAAAGCATGGAATGTAAGAAAGGGGTATGAAAACGAAAGTAAGAATTTCGAAAAAAGTTTTCAGCACTCGGAATCTGGTTGGTGGACTGATGACAATGCATTTTTGAAATTCACCCGAGAGCTGACATCTAAGATTATCCAAAAGGAAAATGTGACAAGAAGTATTTTTTAGCCTTGCTTGCAAAGCAAAGGAAGTTGCATGTGAACTAAACGAAACCAAAAAATATTTCAAGTACAAAAGCAAAAAAGATTTTCTAAAAAATATTCTGATCGCCATACTTTTTTTTTGACGTTCCTCTTTTCCAAATTTAAGCGATGATACTGTTGCGTCACAATCAAAATTTGGGGTATGCATCTTCATGCATAGTTAATTAATTTTTATTGTAATAAAGAAAGTAAATTCAGCGTTCTTGTTCGAATTAAATTTTCTTTTTACCAATGAAGAGAAAACTTCATTATATGGTTGCATCTTCAATGCCTAGAACTTAAAGAAAATAATAAATACTTCCTCCCGAATAAAGGTCATCCATTTTCTGTGTATCAAGGCACCTTCTGATAAACGTTTTTGATAAATTGGTATGGCTGAAGGTCAGAGAAAATTTCCAAACGCGGAGATGTAAGTTGTAATGCATATATTCTCTAAAAATTTATTTCACGGATTTATGAGTTCTAAGAATAGCACTGCATCCGCACTCTAGAAGTGCTAGCAGTTTTTTTATTTAACAGGTCTGTGCTTCGCATGCATGCAAAAAAATATTTTTCCTAGTAATCTTGCATTTTGTAAGTCTTCATTCAAATTGGAGTACGTATGAATGCATATTCTAATTACTTTGTCTAGAATTTAATTGATATCACCAAAGTTGCATATAATCTCCTGACTAAAAAAGATAAACATCAAAAATAAAAAATAGTGTTTCGAGAATGAGGTAGCACCCTCTGCAGTGTAGACATCTATCTTGATCATTCGATCAACTATGATTTCTTGCGGCTCGCCTTTTTTGTGGTGTGTGTAAAGTTTACACTTCATGCCACTTCCCCGGGATAAAATTATGATCATTTGAGTTTTTTATTCCAATTGTAGTGCAACTTCAATTACCGCATCACATAAAAGGAAAAATTTATATATTACTTTAATTTATGAACTATCACGCAGGTGCCTTGCAACTCTAAAGTTAAGCATTTCGATGTCCTAGCAACATAATCAAAAATCCTCGGCTGGACTATCGACGGGACTTTATTCATATTATTTTGATCAAACGTAGTCGTACATCGTCTTCTTTTTTTCAATATTATCTATGCCTTTCCTGTATTTATCGACTTCATATTTAAAGGAAGTGATATGCTTTTACAAGAAGATGAAGCAGCTTTTACTTATATCCGCAAAAAAAAATATTTGCGGGTGAAAAGCCTTCCAACAATCTCATATTGGGGAATTTCGCATTGCAAAATCTGTACTGATTTGACTGGTACTATGATATGAAGTCAGGCATGTCCAAATATTTTCAGTAATAGTCTTAGTAATGCTACAAATATGATGATTGCATTTCTTTTAAGCTTAGTACGTTCGTATTATTTGTAGGCAGTTATTTGGGAATAAAATAAAATAATACCACTAGTAAAATACCTTGTGCGTTGTCTCATATAATAAAGTCGAGGGAAGGAAGATAAAGAACGAATCGCCTAAACAGTTGATTTTCTTCATTTTATCCATGAAATCGCGAAAAAAATAAAAATAAAAAAAAACCAAACGTGAAAGATCTATATAGATTAAGACAAAACACATTATAATATATCTCAAAAATCAATAGTTAAAAGAGCATTTATTTTCAAGGGTCAAGGCACAAACAATGAGTGCACTGGAAACGCCTCAGAAAGGTCAGGTATCTGTTTCCGAACAGTCGCATGTTTATCCGGTTAATCCAGAAAGTACAGAAATTCAAGAATCTAAGTTCATCCAAAACAACAAATATCTTAAAAATGAGCATCAGTTCACATATTACAATGTCCCAGGTGCAAATTATGCAGGGCCCTCGCAGCTGAAGAGATATCAGCTGGCTTTTGAGTCTGGAATTGGCGATGAAGTCGATTTTTGCTTAAATTCATTGATCGGTAACTCCTTCACACATGGGAAAGAAATTAATCTCAAGAAAGAGTATTCTTTTCTTACCGAGTACTTGATTTATTATTTAAATTGTCAGACATTTAACCCATGTGCAGAGAATAAAGATATGGACAAAAGTTTGGGCTCCGCCCTCATCCTACGAAACCTAGCTCAGGATATAGATAACTCCCAAGTCATCTCTATGAACATGCAAATAAGAGATGTGATACTTTCTATCCTCCAGAATCCAATAATCCTTCAGGATGAGTTTTCGGATCCACACTATGAGCAGTGCAAGGAGCTTCTAAGATATACTATGGATATAGTTGAGGCCATATCTTCTTACCTAGCCCCTGTTCCAGCGGAAGATCCATTGTTTATGTCTTTAATCTCGCTTTTGCGAACCGTGGAAGACAGATCAACAATCACAACTATTTTCAGATCCATGAGCAGAATGATGTATAACTCAAAGAAGGAAGGTGATGCACCAGATAGTATCGAGGATGATGTTTTAGACACTGTTGTTTCCTTCTTAGCACTTTCGATCGATTCACAAAACGATAGTGACGAGCTTATTCTAACCTCATTGGATTTTCTATATCAATTCATCCAGCACAGCCGTGTGGACCGTTTGCTGTCTTCCTTTGAAAGAGCACAGGTGTTGGGCACATTTTTGCCAAAATTGCTTGTCTTCAAGTTAGATTACAAAACGGAGCTTACACAGCCATTACCGATGCTACAACTTATCCAAAGAGTGCATGATCCTATTCCGGATAACCCCCCTGTGTTTCCTGATGAGCTCATTACCTCACTCAACAAATTGCCAGAACCAGACAGAGCTACTGCCTGGATCAGATGTGCGTTTGCTGCAGATTTGGGCGGTGACGTCACGCAGATCTCGTTATGGAGATGCTATGAAACACAATTTGCACCATTTATCGGTACCCAAAACTTGAAACTTCTGCCTGCCGTTGACTTCATCAAAAATGTCCAGCATGCCTTCCCTAGATCCTCGGCAATGGTTATCACTCTTGATAACGGGACAAAGAAGTTTATCATTAAGGGAATACGTCCAAGAGTGGCAGCTGTTGGTATAGAGCAGGGAAGGAACGATGCCCTTGTATCTGGTGCATCCATCACTAGTCGTGGAAATTGGGCGAAGTATAGCAAGATGAAAGATTCCATCCAAGAGCCTTACAAATTGTTCCAGTACAACACTAACAGTCACTTGCAGCTTAATGAAATTAACACCTCTGCTAGCCTTCTTTTGAAGCAGATGGTTTGCAGTAAGAGTGGTCTAGATCTTTTTACTGGGCGAAAGGATGATCTCATCGACAAGCTTCTTCTGGTGCCCAACTTGCTTCCGTACATTTACGACGTTTTGAAGCGGTTGCCCTACTGATGAAGTGTGTTGATATATATATATGTATATGTATGTATTCTTTTTTTTGTCGTTATTGTATTTCTTCTAGTCTTTGTACTTGTCCGTAGGATTAATATCATTGATTGGCAGCTCTTAGCCTATCAACGACTCCCCAGTTATGTTAGAGTACTGACATATATACCGTTATTTTTTACTTTTGCCTTGCTTTTCAAGCACTTTCTGCTGTTCAGCCAATTTCTGTCTCAAAACTTGATCCACTCTTTGCACCAACTGAACTTTCTCCTTGATCAAAGATGTCAACTTGGATGAGTCTTCTTTCAATTTGTCTAGCCTGCCTTGAAAAAATTCAAGCGCCTCACCACAACTCTTTTCCACATAGTATCCAGTGCCAACATCTATAAGGAAATTGTCACTATCCTTGATCTTTCCGGGCACATATAACGAAGCCGTAAGAGGAACCATTATGTCCTGCTTTGGATTGGCATTCACCTTTTTCACATCAGAGTGGCATTCCTTATATTTCATCTGGGCCACCTTTAGCGCACTAAAGGAGTTATGAAGATTTTCAAGCTCCTTGTTTATCTGTGCCTTGAATTGCAAAATCTGTTGTGGTTCGAGTTCCGTTAAATTTACTGAATATGGTTAGTATTTCATGCATCGACTTCATCGTCAACCTTTATGTTATCTCTCTCACACAATCGACTTACCTTTTTCCCCTGACATTATATTAATACAGCTCGTTTAATGTATTTATGTATTATTATGATTTTCTAAAACGAATTCGCCGTTATGATTGATGAAAAGTAAAGTTTAGCTTATCTTGAACAATTCGGTTCAAAATCTGAAAACCTTTTTTTTTTTTTCATGCGCTTTTCTACCACGACTGATTTTGAATTTCTCGTTTATCTCAGTGCTTCCTTACTTATACTTTCAATACACACTTCTAACTTAAAAGTATAATAATGGCTTGAAGATGGTAGACGAGAGTGGAAAAAAAGATGAAGGTGATGGGAAGGGTTCGGCTTTACCATCCAGCACTGATACAAGTTCGTTTTCCAGTATTTTAGCCAATGTTGCTAAAATGCGGGCACAGGCTAGTGGTGATATTCAAAAGGGTGATTCAGCACAAAAAAGCCTAAATAGTATATCCGGTACAAAGTCGTTATCAGGTGTACCATATAAAGCCTTAAATGGAGTTAGCGATGTATCGCAATTTCGAACGGCTCGTCAAGTTCAGCATGATATAAATGCAAATATTAGATATGGGTCTCAGAAGAAGCCGAAACAAGTGATAATTAGGGGCCAGTCGGGAAAGAAATCGAATTACGAAACTACAAAACATACAAGACTCAGAAAGCATACATTCAGTTCTATTCAGGTTAACAAAACACAAAATGGTAATCCGTTACTCACATATTTAACCAGTGTCTCATACAAATTCAACGGTCAGATTCATGACGTCGACTACTTAGTGAACTCACGCTGCTTCGCCATCTTTTTGTCGGTAAAGTATCACAAGTTACATCCTGAATATATATACCATAAAATACAAAAGATTGGATATAATCCCTCCAACAAAGGAATGCTACGGTTAATGTTGGTTCTGGTTGATGTGGAAAGTTCGGATGACTCCATGCGGGAGTTGAATAAACTGTGCTTGCTTAATAATCTGACGTTAATTGCTGCCTGGTCTTTCGAACAGTGTGCAGACTATCTAACCGGTCTAAAACAATGTGAGATGAATACTGCGAAAACTCTGATTCAGGGAAGTTCAAAGCGAGATGATGACATAGATGACGATCTAAGCTATTATAAGCGTGTTGTAGAGATTTTAACCACGATAAAAGCAATTAACAAAACCGACGCTATCAATTTGGTTTCTCATTTTGGAAGTCTTAAAGAGCTTTGCCAAAAAGCAAATGAGGCAAATCTTCAAGAAATACCTGGAATGGGACAAAGGAAGATAAAGCAACTTTTAAAGGTCATTAACGATCCTTTTGTGTACAGGTAATTTCTATTTTATTCTGTGTGTTTATTCAGTTCACAATATTTTTAAATTATTAGGATAAAGGATTTCGCTAAAGGTATTTATTTTCTAAGCGATGCACCAAATTTGGGAGTTAAGTGTACGTAACTAAATCAACAATACGATGAAAGTAGTCATAATTGATTGCATTTATATTTGTATTCCGTTAATCTATCATTCAATAGTATACTAATGTATTAAAAAAAAAAAACGAGTACAACAAATAAACTGTCGTGAAACAACACTCAATATGGAATATGTGAAACAGAGTTTGGGTTAAGTGAACCGTTACATATCGAAAAACTTTTTAAAGTTCACTCGAGTCACCTTTCGCCTTTTGAGAGATTCAGAATCATTTAGAGAAGAGGATGATGAAGACGCACCTGTACTGCGTTTTGCTCTTTTTGTATACTTCCTTATATACGATTTCACCCCACGTACCCGATGCACTTGGGATCGCTTTAGCCAAGGAATAATACATTTATCTGCTATATCTGCTGTAGGGTCGTACATCTGATCTATTAGTCTATAATCTAACAACAATTGTTCATGCAATCCAGGAATTTGCACGAGATGGCGTTTTAACAAATATTGCAACTTAAGCGAGTCGGCAAGACCCGCGAAGCCAGCATTTGCAATAGATATAAACGAAGAGACATGACTTCCACCGTCTCCATTTGCACTCATCTCTAGATACTGAATTTGTGATGGAATCTCTGTCTTTTCATTGAAATAATCCAGACCTGGATTATCATTTAGAACGATGCATGACAATTTTTGCAGCTTTGAGGCCTTCATAGCCATAAAGATGCTCATTAACGAAGCGCTATCAATATTGCAGCCAGAAACATTGAGGAAGCAGAGCGAAGAGAGACTTGTCAAATAATGATAGGACTTAGACAGATCGATCCCGCTTAGATTAAGCAGGACCAAATAGTCAGGTGCAAGCAAACGATATCTATTCAAATCATTGACAAGCGAAGGCATATGCACATTGGCATAGAGAGTTTCAAAGCGGTGACGGCGACTTAGACAATTCATTGTGATATATGACGTTCTATCTTCATTCGTACTTCGTGCTGATATGTGTGCTCTTAACGAGGGAATATGATGACAATAAAACGATGAGTTCGAGCCAAACTTCGAGTAAAAAATGCTAAACACAGCAGGAGTATCTCTTTCTGAGAGAAGAATATAATGCCACACCCTTTTCCAGATAGTCCAACTGTCCGAAACCGGACATGTATCAATCAAATACGAAAGCCAGCGATTTGATTCACACGGTTTCAATTCATCATTCTGGTTCGAAAAAAGGGCTTCGACAAGTTTTCTAGCCGACCAGTCCTTAAGACTGTGGCACCTTTTTGGAAGCTCATGTTTGTAGTAAGGACAAATTGCTTCGTATCTATATGATTGGTTCAGGACATTGTCAGTAAACGCTATATCCTGGGCACCAATTCTGGTAAGATCAAATGGGCTGGCATTATTTCGAGGCGAAATCCGAGGTACACTCTTCCTCTTGGCCAAATTAAGGTGACCGTAAGCATTTCTTCTTTTATTGGTTCGCCGGCGTCTCTTTGATTTCCTGGGTGGCATTTATAGGTTTGTGCGACAAATCAAATATTTAGTGAAATGGTAGAGGAGCATGGCGGAGATGTAAAAAAAATAACAAACAAAAAAAAACGAAACGGGTACGGGAAAAAGAAGAGTAAGGACAATCGTCTTTTTCTGAGGACTGGCAGAAAAGAAAACGCTATTATTGATTGAAAACCGTCAATCGGCGAGAATTACAATTTTTATTGTTAAAATTTATGCGCTTGACGGACTATTAGTTCATGAGAACTAAACATTGACGATATTGCCGGAGAAAGCGAGGAGGAGGAAGGAAAAAAAAATGAGGTAAGCTGAAGGATAGAGAAAATGAATTTCCCAGCGAATCGAGAATCCGCATGCGTTCTGAATAATAAAATAAAAAAAAAATTACTTGAGATAGTTTTTCTCCCCTTCTCAATTTGTCACCAGATACATATATAGCGATTCATTCATAGATTCACGCTAGTGTATCCACATTTCCCATTTTACCACTTCTAGGTTTCGCCAGTTTTGCTGGGATTAGGTAAATTTATATTTGCTTTCGGGCTTTTTTTTGGCGTAGCTTTGATCTGTTACAGGTTAAGTGTGGAAATTTACGCTGCAGGCTGGGATTATTGTCGGATTCTATTAATTCATTTAGGGGCCGCTAAGTGAGACGAAATTCGGTATAGAGTGCAGTTGACACGGGATCTGGTCGCGTTTTATTTAATTAGAAGAGGCAGTTGACCATCATAGATCAGGATAAGGATACATCGAGAAATAGCAGGGGAAAAAGCTGAAAAGTGAAGACTAAAGTGAAAATGACAGAGCTTCCAACCAAAGTAAACAAGACAGTTGTGCCATACAAGAAGCACATGACATGGGCAAGGACTTTTGAGTGCAGACCGCAGTATTACTTCCAGCCAGAGACGATCGATGAGGTGATCTCGATCGTCAATACGGCGAGAAAGGCAAGAAAAGCAGTGATGACCGTTGGATCCGGTCACTCGCCCTCTGATTTGACGATGACGCGGGACTGGCTGGTGAATTTGGACAAGTTCAACGGCGTGGTGGCGGAGAACCCTTCGGCGGACGGGAAATACACCGATCTGACGGTGGAGGCAGGCATGAGACTATACGAGTTGGAGGCATTGCTTGCAAAGAAGAATCTTGCCCTGCAGAACTTGGGATCGATCAGCGAGCAGTCGGTTGCCGGAGTGATTTCTACGGGAACGCACGGCTCATCGCCATATCATGGGCTGATCAGTCAGCAGGTGGTGGACATCACAATTGTGGATGGAATGGGGAAGTTGGTGAAATGCTCGCAGAAGATAAAGCCCGGGCTCTTCCGGGCGGCGTTACTCTCGTTGGGAAAGATCGGCCTCATCAGCTACGTGACCGTGAGGGCAGTGCCTGCGTTCAGGATCCGGTCGTGCCAGGAAGTGATCACTTACGAGACGCTTTTGGACCAATTCGAGAAAATATGGACCAGCGACGAGTACGTGAGAGTCTGGTGGTTCCCGTACACGGAGAGGTGCGTTCTCTGGCGGGCATCGAAGACGCTTGACGCGGTCAGCCGGCCCCGGAAGTCCTGGTACGGCACCACGATGGGCAGATTGTTCTACGAGTCCTTGTTGTGGGTCTCCGTGCACATTTTCCCCAGACTCACGCCATACGTGGAGCGGTTCGTGTTTGCCAGGCAGTACGGCACAGACGAGACGTACGGACACGGAGATGTGGCCGTTCAGGACTCTGTTGAAGGTCTCAACATGGACTGCTTGTTCTCGCAGTACGTGGATGAATGGTCTGCTCCCTTGACCAACGGGCCGGAAATCATCCGGTCGTTGAAGAAATCCATCGACCAGGGAAGAAAGACGGGTGATTTCTTCGTGCATTCGCCGGTTGAGGTGCGTTGCTCGAACACAACGTGTCCAAATTCGGCCGAGCCGCAGGATTTGACCACCCGTACACCAACGTCCTTTGGCCCCGTGTTTGGAAACCAGGTCAGACCGTACCTGGACAACGCACCGAGGTTGAAGTGGGCCCCACAGGACAAAGTCACCAACGGCCAGCTCACGCTTTACATTAATGCCACGATGTACAGGCCGTTCCGCAGCAGGGCACCGATCAGAAAATGGTTTACTGTCTTCGAGGAGACCTTAGATGCTGCCGGGGGAAAGCCTCACTGGGCCAAGAACTTCATCGGGTCGTCTGATGCCGAGGAAGCCGCGGAAACCAGGGCAAAAGCCTCCGGAAGCAGGCTGAGAGACGACTCCATGGTTGGATTCAAGAGCAAGATGGATGAATGGTACGGGGATGATCTCCGGAGCTTCCAGCGGGTCAGAAAGGAGGTCGATCCGTATGGAGTCTTCCTCAGTGGAATTCCTTGGGTCCGCAGAAATGGAATTGTCGAAGAAGAGGAAATCCAGAGTGTGGAGAAATGGCGTGCCGAGGGGGATGCAAAGCACGAGGTGCAGCCTTGAATCTGTCGACACCATTGCAAGAGTGCGTGGCTACGTATGGAATTTAGATTTTCTTAGCTCCTGTAGATATATATCTGCAATGGAATGACCTTGTGACAGGCTGTAGGGTGTGTTTGTTGCACCTAGTGTATTCTTTCATCATTGCGTCTTTATCCAACCATTTCCTTATTGGAACTTTATTAAGTTCATCATTTTCTTATTGGAACTTTGTCTAAGTTCATCATTTCCCTCATACATATTTACCATATTCCCCATACATATTTACACAAGTTTACTATTTCCTCATACATATTTACCATCTTTCTCATACATATTTACCCAAGTTCACCATCCTCCTCATACATATTATCTAAGTTAATTTATCCAATTCAACCCTCCAACTTGCCTCGCTATGCACTGGCTGCTGACACGCGATCGCGAATAATGTACCGCGTCCTACCTAAATTTTATTTTCAATACTCAATATTCACTTTTCATCATTTGGATTATTTTTTCTTCGCTACTTTTTGTTTGTTTACTTCTCGAATCTCACCTGGGCATCCACAGCTTACCTGCTTAGAGCCACCTTCAATTAGACAGCCTAATACTTTCTTTTCCATATTCGTTATTTGTATTTATTTTATCCAACTTCTGCTTTTACCCAGCCAAATGTTCAAGGCAGCAGCGGGTTCACCGTTTTCAGCTCTTGACAAATCATCAAAATCCAAGAAGAAAGAGCAAAAGCAATCAACACTATCGTCATTCTTTAGCTCATCACAAAAAAGTCAATCACAGCCGTTTTTCTCGCTTCGCAAGGTACCAGCTTTACGCCGTGCCAGCAGTGATGGGGCGGCTTTGTTCGGCAATACACATCGGAAGAGATCTCACGAAAAGCCTACCAAAGGAACCAGCATTCAGAACAGTATCGAGATAACAGACGAGGAAAGCCATTCTGACAAAAGTGAGGATTCGGCAATAGTGGCGGCCTTGAAGAGTCAAAGCCAGAGCACAAGAAATATACTCTTGACAAGGAGTTTTTCTGGGTTTAAGGACGGCAGAATGTCCAAATCGCAGCCTGTAAACCTGGAGGAGCAGGAAAGGAAGCGTGCAAGGTTGAATTTCAAGCATTCCAAGCCGCTCGTGCATCATCTATCGTTCAGGGAAGTTGGCAGGGCCAGATTCCCCGATTCTGGTGTGAGGCTTTCCGATTCGAACGCGATTAGAGGTGAAAAGCGCGTTTTAGAGCATGCGGAGGGGAAGGAAACCGAAATGGGCTCAAGCGGTGCTGATTCGGACTTGGAGATAACAGGAATGGCGACAAGGAGTGTGGAAGGCAGAGATCCATTGCAGAGGGAAAGGATCAACACGAAAAGTACATTGCATAAAAGCAGCAGTAGCTCAAATGGCATTTCAGGCATATCGAGCACAACTCATAAGCATGTGCATAATTTGCACGGCAGCTCGCATCACGGGCATAGGCATGCGCACACATCTGAAATGAGAGATGGAGATGGACATGTTCGTGTTTCCAAGTACCACATACCGTCCTCAAAGCGAAGACCACTCCCATGGGTCGTTTCCGGCACACTAGGCAACCCGCGGCTACGTGAGAGATCTACACAAGCTGTTAAGAGAGAGAGCAGCACGGGATCCAGGGGATTGTCTTCTGAGCAGAGCGAGGTGCTTGATGCAGTGATGTTTGGGCACAAAAACGTGTTTTTCACGGGTTCTGCCGGTACAGGAAAGTCGTTTTTGCTCAAGACGATGATTAGGAGGCTCAGAATGCGGTATGGGCCGTCTGCTATCGGTGTCACCGCCTCAACTGGTCTCGCTGCCACCAATATAGGTGGAACGACGATCAATCGGTTTGCCGGCATAGGTTTGGGCCTAGAATCCAGCATTCGTCTTTGCAATCGGGTGAGGAAGTCGAGATCGGCGGCCGACCGCTGGAAAACAACCAAGTACCTTGTTATGGACGAGGTGTCGATGATCGACGCGACGATGTTTACCAAATTAAACGATGTGGCTAAGATGGTGAGGGGGATAGACAAACCGTTTGGAGGAATCCAGTTGATTATCACGGGAGACTTCTTCCAGCTTCCACCCGTGTCGAAGAGGAGCGGCTCTCGCCGGGGTAAGGATGCCGATGGTGCCGATTTCTGCTTCAACTGCGATGCCTGGAGAGAGTGCATCGATGAGACTTTTTTGCTCACCAAGGTTTATCGGCAGAGTGGGGACTTAGAGTTGGCTGAGATGCTCGACTCGTTGCGTTTGGGCCGTCTCCCGCCGTATATCCGGCAGAAATTCAAGGCTCTCGAGAGACCGTTGAGGTATCCCGACGGAATACTTCCCACAGAGTTGTATCCGACTCGAGATGAGGTCGAGCGGGCTAACAGAAGCAGACTCAACTCGCTTTCTGGAGAATCGATGACGTTCTTTGCCAAGGATTCCTACGGGCCCGAGTTTGCACCCGGAAGAGGAGGAAACGGGAAGCATCCCGGGTATTTAGAAAGCGTGTTGGACGCACTAATGTGTGCGAAAGTGCTCGAGTTGAAAGAAGGCGCGCAGGTGATGTACATAAAGAACGATATGGAGGACACAACAATTGTGAATGGCACAATAGGAAAGATCGTTGCCTTCACATCCTCGGACTTGTGGTCATACTTCTGCCTGCAATTTAAAGAGTACGAGAGACTTGCATACCAGCCCCTGCTTACGTACGCATCCAGGTTCATCGGCAACCGGCAGGCCGATCTCGACCACACACTATATGAGGAGCTTATAGCCAGCAACCCGGCTGCTTTAGGCAAGGTGACCGTTCTTCCTGCGTTGATAGCACGGGCCAAGAGACAGCAGAGAAGAGACTTACTTCCTTTGGCAAAATTTACTGTGAACACCTCCGAGGGCTACAGGCTGAAGTTGGTGGAGCCGATGGACTTTGCAAGTGAGTCGAATCCCAACTTAGTGCGTACCCAATTACCAATAATCCTTGCCTGGGCTCTCTCTATCCATAAGTCTCAGGGTCAGACTTTGAGCAGAGTAAAGGTTGATCTCACCCGGGTTTTCGAGAAGGGACAGGTGTATGTTGCCTTGAGTAGGTGCACTAGTACGAGTGGGCTTGAGATCGTAAACTTTGATGAGCGTAAGGTGGCTGTTCGCAAGGATGTTGTCAGATTCTACGCTAAGTTAAAGAAAAACAAGTCCAGGAAGAAGGAGCAGGAGGAGAAGCTGGCAAGGGCCAAATAGGGAAAAGACAGCGAGGGGCATTCTGCCCGGGAGGCTACTTAATAGATAATCTAGAAATTTCACGCAAAATTTGGACTACACTTCGAAAAGTTACTGCTTAATGTAGAGTAAGGTAAAAAGCGTACAAGCAAAATCGAGGTGGAAAATATGGAATGAAAAATATAGAATGAAAAATATGGAAAAACGTCGCGATAAATAAATAAATATTGCATTGCATAGTTTTATAATATGCCCGCGGATATTTATTTGGTGGGGTCAGGCGCAATGATTATCTGCATTACCAGATATTAGGAAACAGGTGCCATTACTCAGTTTGACCACTTTTGCTGGTATTCAAAGTCACCCAAATACAGCGATGTGGATCTTGGAGTACCCGAATAACGATTTCCCGGACGATAAGAGGAAAACTTCGCATCTTCTCGTTGAATCAACTCCCTATGTAATAGGACGATCTGTACACGCTCAGTTTCACACCAATAAAAAGAGAATATCGAAGATCCAGTTTGTCATCTCCTTTGACCACCACTCCTTAATCGTTGACAACCGAGGTAAGGGAAAGTTTAATCTTAACGGCGAATATATTCCCAACGGAAAATGCTTCAAGTTTCAGCCCAAGATCAAAGCTGTCCGAAATCTACAGTTTTCTTTCCGGCCGGAGCCCTTTGAATTCATCATCAGATATGAGCCATTCGTAATAAACGACGATCAATGCGTTCAGAAATTGAAGGCACAGGGGTATCCAGCCGAGTGCTCTGTCGATTCTTTGAAGATATCGCACTATTTGGTATCATCAAGTAGCACATTCAAGGATCTAGCAGAGATATGCAAAAGTAGAGACGATCCGCTCATATTTATTACACAACGATTTATAGATGCTCTGATATTGCACGCAAAGGATATTTGGGCTGATTTTGTCACGTGGTGGCCACGTGAAAAAGTACTGGACATATATTGTTTTGAAGACGATGTGACAGAAACGTTTGCTGGAGTTTCAAATTTACACTTCATTCGTATTGAACGTGGAAAAGTTGCAGACTTGCCGAAGAATGCACTTTTATGGTGTAAATCAGTTATGATTGGTGGAAAAACATTTCAGGGGCTGGCTGTTAATGAAAACAGCATAGTTTTGGACAGTATTAAATGGAATGCTGGACAGTTTGATGATGCCGATACTGTGAAACAACCAGCAAGGACCATCTCAGTAGACACGAAAAAAAGCAAGAGAAGGAAATTGGATACTCATTTAACCTTTTCAAATCTTCCTACCATGGCCAACTTTGGGGGAGATGATGACTTCGAGGTGATAAAAACTCAAGAGTCACAACATATTGAGACGGAGGCTCCCAAGACATTTATAGAGGATAGCCAGTCAGAAGAGGATAAAAACAAAGATGAAGAGAACAACAATGCAGAAAAAGACTTGCAACCGAAGAAAACAGAATATCTAGAAGTGGACATGGACCAATTTGCCAGCTCGAAAGATGTAAGTGGGCTAGATTTGACAGATAACAACAAGAAAACGATAAATGACAATAGTCAAGATGACAGCGACAATCTGTTGAGGGTGTTTCAGAAAGCGAAAGCAACCAAGGTAGAGCAGGCAAAGAAATATAACGAGCTTCTGGATTCATTGGATAAAACAGATCCGTTATTGGCAAAAGTGAGAAAGATCAAGCTGACCGAATTTAAAGGACCAACTGATCCTAGAAGGTACGATAGTGCGATACATGGACTGTTTGGCAACTCTAGATGGAGTAACAGAATAGACTACTCGAAGTTCCGGAAGATAAGCTTTACTGAGAGCAATCCAATTACCGATAGCACGGTCAAAGGTATAAGAATGAAGAAAGCCAGCTATAATTCGGATGGACTTGTTAATGGTGGGCAAGTCACAAACAGAGGGCAGGATGAGATGATGAATTTCAACTCTGGAATAAAGGAGCTAGATAAAGAATTCCAACCTCAGACTCGAAAAAGATCGTCAATGATAAATCGTTGGAGTAAGAGGAGAGCCACGAAAGCCAGGCCAAGCAATTTGTTTGTAGTAGATGATGAATCAGATGAAGATGTGGTGGATGATAGGGAAGAACCTGCATTCTTTAGCCGGACGTCCACTCAGAGGAAAAATGCTGACTTTCGAGGTCGAATTGATGACAGGCAGCACAATTTGGATCTAACTATGGATGAAGACTTCGAGGACGAAAATAATAGTGCCGGCAAGGCTAATGAAGAAGAGGATGACGAGGATGACATTCCAACATTCAGAAGAAGGTCAGAGAAATGATCAGCATGAAGAATAACCCGGAATACATAGCATACTTTTCTAATAATTTATAATACAGGATCTACTGGAAATTTCCACATGCATTAAGCTATATCTATTGTAAAAATGCGAAAAACAAATCACTTCTTTCTCTGATTCTTCCACTTGTAGGTGGACTTCCCGTCTGAATTTGGGATCTTCTTTACATTTCCTCCATTCATCAACTGTTTCTGCATGTCTAATCTGCTGTTGATACCCTGAAGCTTCTTCTTTCTTTGCATCCTTTCTTTTATCCTAGTCAAGCGTTTTAACTTCTCAACATCTTTCACCGCCTTGTCATATCCTTCAGCATCATCGATTTTGTCTACTATAGGCAATGGATTCAACTTTCCATCTTCTGATTTTCCGCTGAGCTGTCGAAGTCGAAGTCTATTCTCCCTGTTGTATAATAATGAAGCATCGGTATCGAAATACTTCACCGGATCAAATGTTTCAAGCTCATCTCTCGATGAAACAAACACTGTGTGCTTTCCAGAGCTCTTGAACGTACTGCTGTCTTTCAACTCCTTTTCTATCTTCTTTGCCTCTCTCTGTGCTATAGTTGTTAAATATCCTGTATCCTGTGTTTTAAGAAGCATCACTTCATCGTTTGTGAGTGATTCCTGATCCCTATCAGATATTAGGATACCACGTGCATCCGTATGATTTCTTGTCATAGCATGATAATACTCGTCCTCATTGTAGGATTTGGCTTTATTCTTTAAGATTTTGAGCTGTGCTTGTTTCTTGTGAAAATCTGCTGCTCTAAGTCTGTAATCTTTCTTTTTTTCCAACAATCCCAAACGCTTTCTCCTCTGGGGTTGAGATCTCTCCCTATGCTGCTTTTTCTGAACATCGTGGACAAATCCTGCCATTTTGGATATACTTTTCACTGTTGATCTGGATATATGGCCTTTTAGGTTGTCTTCAAGTAAAGCACGCTTGATAAGTGAAGAAGCTGAAAAATTTTGGAGCTTTTTATTTTTATTTTTTATTTTTTTATTTTTTATCTCACTACTGATATCAAACGCTCAACTTTTATTTGCGTACAGTCTGTTCTGTGCTATGCATCGTTATGCATCATTTCCTAATTGCATATTGTATTGTTTAAACAATCATTATTCACTATTTTATGAAGATATCTAGATCACGAGATTCAAATGGATAGCATTATATGGGTGGAAAGGACAAGGGTGCGAGATCTCGGAATAAAAATAACCCCCAACATCTTGGAAGCACTATTACTCTCGGTTATTGCAGGTCGTCATTTATCAGTAGTTACAAACAATGTTCAAGCAACGGAAGAAAGTATTGAGAGTCTTTTTGTTGATGGCTGGGGATTTGCTAAAGGCGATGAATTCGTTATTGTAACGCTAAATTTCAAATCGATATTTGATCCTACAACAATTTTCGGATTACCTGAGTTGGCAAGCGGCAACACAATGAAATTAGAACCTAGAATTTTGATTCTAGAGGGATTGGAGAACACATCAAAGAAATTTCAGCGTGATTTGGACGATTATATTAATGATGTGGCGAGATTATCGAACAATGACAACATATTTACGCTCATTATATTAGGCAAAACCACACTTAATTCCTCAATAGATGAAGTATTGCTGGATGACATATGGATTGAACAGACACATGAGTGTAGGATCGAACTGCATGGAGTGGAGTCAGACAATTCGATGGATAAGAATTTGCAATCTGCGCAATTCATTGACTTAGTGATAAAAGCAAGAAAAGACTCACAGCGTGTAGTTTTGGTCAGAGAGATCAAAACATACATTTACGATATTGTGATCTTTGTTCGCACAAACAGGTTTGTTGTTGGTGGGCTCCCAACTTTTGTGTTGGGTGAATTTAAGCACTTTGTTGCTATATATGCCGTTCTTCACGGATATGAATATGTTGTGCCTGAGATGGTAAGACAAGCGGCATATTCACTTTTACCGATACGAATACATATGCTCGAAGATCCCCGGAAAGAGCCATCCATACAATACGGGAGTGATCCGGCATTAGTTAGCCAGATCCTTGATAAAGTAGACATTCCGATTATTATCGACGAGGTGATGGAGAAGATTCAGCCTCCAATATAAAGAGGCACGATTTAGACTTCTTTTTTGGCTATCTGGAATAGTCGATGTGTTCGTATAGATAAAATAGAACGAATTAGAATGAGGTGAAGTAATGCAGAAATTAGGAAGGGGTAAGTAGGAAGGGGTAAGAAGGAAGAGTTAAGTAAAAAGAGGTTAAGAAGAGGTTAAGTAAGAAGTTAAGTAAGAAGAACTGAAGAAGTCAAGTAGGATTGGTCAAGTTGTAGAATACATGCTTTGAATAATTATATTATTACAAAAGTCTTTTTTGTCATTTCTCCCGCCCTATTTGAAGACAACATCCCAGAACTTCAAGCAGGCATCGGCACCAACACTAACAGCGCGATTTGGTCCTATCCACTCGACACCACTAACACCCTCTTTATGCGTATTCATAGCCTTGACATTTCTCACCGGCTTGGAAACTGAGTACACGATCAAATTAGTATCCAAGGACGAGGCGATGACGTGATCATTGTCCTCATTCCAGGATATAGACGTGATTCTGGAGGTGTGAAATGCCCACCTGGAGGTCACAAGCTCACCAGATGAAAGATTGTAGCAGAAGATCTTTCCGTTCGAATCTCCAACAGCAAGGAAATTCTCGTCGGGCGATATTTTCGCAAACGAAGGCTTGCCTCTCATTGGCTTCAAGTCCTTACCAGATGCAGGCTTGAGGTTTTTGTCGTACACGTGAGACTTGAATGTTGCAGAGTCCGAAACCACAACATAGCTCTTCGAGATGGCAACAGCACTTGGAGTAAAAGCTAGCTTTAGCTCGCATGCGATTTTTCCATCCGAGCTGTAAACGGCAACCTTGGACTCTGTAATAACGGCAAAGAAACCCTCAGAGGCGGCAATCTGGATCGGCTGCTCCTCCAAGGAGGCGAGGCGAGAGACGTGCAGTGCAGACGCATCGATTGACGCAACGGTATCGTCCCAAGCGGCCGAGACGAGTCTGTCCTTTGCAACCGGGCAGATACCGACAACCAAGTTGGTGTGGGCATCATCTCCCTGCACAAGCTTTCCCTGCTTGCCCTGCGAGTCCCATGCGAGGATCCGTCCGTCGTAACTGCCGGTGAATACCCGATCTGCAAGCACAGAGAGTGCGGTGATGGATTTTTGGTGTGCAAAGACGGTTTTCACGGCTGATTCGGAGGAATCGTCAAAGTAGTAGAGATCGCCCGAGAGGTTTAGCACTATGACATAGTCCTTGGTCCGGACAACACCGAGAAGTTGGTTTGCAGTGGTTTTACCACTCATTTTCCAGGTTTTCTCGGGCTTTTCCGGGGAGTCAACGGACCAAAGACGGACAGTAGAGTCGGCAGAACACGTGACAAACGACTTTTCGTCGCACCAATCGACCGCAAAGATGCCACCATCATGGGCGTTGCTGATCTGCCTTTCGAACTGCCCCGTTTTGCCCTCGTACAAGACGATGCTGCGGTCTGCACCGACAGAAACAACATGGCCACCCGAAGGAGAGAATTTTACATCCCGGACGAAATTCGTGTGCTTACCGCGGACAGACTGGGCAAACTTGAAAGGTGGGCCCTGGTAGAACACCAGGCCGGCATCGTCAGACACCGTGGCAGCCCGGTATGGCCGGCAGGGCCTGATGGCAACGGCATTGACCTGTGATGTGTGTCCAGAAATCTCGCCGACGGTATTTCCAGAATCGTACGTGAAGCAGTGGCCATATCTCTCCTTTCCGTCTCCAACGGCAATAATCCGCTTTGAGTCTGCATCCCAGGCAATTGCGTTTATGCGGCCGCTCAATATCGGGTACTCTCCTTTGAGAATCAGGTCGTCTGATGCACAATCCCAGACTCTCACAATTCCGCTTTCATCTCCAGAGGCCACATAGTAGCCGGAGGGCGAGAATGTCGCCACTGTGGTTGCAGCCTTGTGCCCTGTGTACTGCGTACACTTGGAAGGATCGTCCACGGAGCGGAGGAAGATGCTTTTGCCACTCGCATATGCGATTCTGTTTGTTCTTGGGTCATAGGAGAGATGAACAGACAATCCTCGAGTGGTGGATGGATTGGCTGCAATTGTAGCTGTTTTCTCGAGCGACATACTCACAGAACTTCGTGAATGTGTTGATGACAGGTGTGAAAATGTGTGCGAAGTGTAGTGATGGCTCGGAAGGATGCGAAGGGATAAAACTGTTGTGTACTATGCTGCTTATCGGTTGCGTACGTACTTTTTGGATACACGTATATTTTAGTTTTTCGTGCACCCCCTCGTTTTAATATTAATTTATTTCCTCATAATTCTGTTTATATCAAATTATCTTTTTTTTTTACCATGCTATCGCGACCATGCCTATTAACGCGCTCTCTAAGATCCAGAATTGTCCTCTGATACATACCATACACAGACCTATCCTACTTCTCACCTCCAATTCCCAACAACTGCTCGATAGAGGCAAGCTCTTTCGCAACTCCCGGACGTATTTTACCCACATTGATTTCCTCCTGTGCCGATTTCTCCTTGCTTTCTATCTTTTCCACCCCGTAGAGACTTTGCATGCGTTTGAGCAAGGATTTCATGTCTTGATCCGATTCTAAAACAGCCTGGTCATACAAATCTGGAATGAACATATTCCGACCATTGATCTTGGTTGATTTTTCAAGGGACTCTCGCAATACGTCAAAAGCAGTCCTTGCATCGCCAGAAATGGGCTCCTTTTTGCTGTTCTCTACTAAATCGTACAAGCTGCTCCTACCATTTGCATCCTCAAGAAAGTACCTATAAATGACTCTCACTACCTTCTGCATGAAATGAACCTTTGGCGAATTCTGCGAGAGGATTCTTCTTGTTACTTTGCTTATGCTTTTGTAAGTTGATTGTTTATCGATTCCCCTGTTCCAGGGGATGGGCAAAGTATCAAAATCATTAAACTCAACAAACCTGCTTTCATCCTTGAAGTCTTGTGGCTTATCGTCATTCAATCTATCAAGATCCAGCTTCTCTACAAACTGCTCCATGACATCAACCATCTCTTGGGTTGGAATGTCTCTTTGCATATCTGTTTCCTTAGCACTGCTAGACTTTGCTTGGGGATCTTTTTCCTGCTTGTACACTCTGCCCAGCTTGCCAAACGGGGCAAACCGCCTTTCGTCTTCAAAGAAAAGGTTTACCATCGTCAACCCATAATAATGCTCGGGTTGCATATCATCATCTATTTGCATATGCTGTCTTTTAACACCGCTTACTGCCTCTTCAGTCTTGATTTGGGACTTGGTCTGCTCAGTCAAAACAAACGATGGGATTAGTGCGGCAAGACTTACAGGTCTACCCGGCTTTTGCACCACTCTTGCAATAGCTATCGAATCTGTAACCATGAGAGCCTGCGAAAACATACAGAAAGCAGTCACATCTTTAGTGCTAGCACTCTTACCGGGGAAAAGCATCACACTCTCTCCTTTATAATACCATGGTGGAATGCTACCGCGCTCTGCAATCGATATTATATCAATTCCCGTATGAGTGAGAGTCTTGAATTGTCTTTGAATGGTACTTGTGGCAGGTATTATCGACATCCCGTACTTGTATCCGTTTTTTATCTGAATTTGGGTCACAAGTTTTTCCTTTGACGCATCCTCCGTACTATTTTCATTGTTTTCCTCCTCATACACGTAGTGATTCCTCACGTATTTGATGCGGGATATTTTATAATGCACCATTGAATCGTCATCATTGAAATTCTCGTCACTGGGGATCACTGCAATCTCCTTTGTCTGAAAGTAAGCCTCCTTCTTGGTTAAAGGATAGCCATCTGCCATAAAATAGAGAGAAGCTGAATCGGCAGCCTTGTCATACCCGGAAAGTAAACTTTTCAAAGAGTCAACTGAGGATGTGAGACTGCTAATCGTGTCTCGCATATCAATTGCATTAATATCGCAAAATAGCCTTATTTCTCCCCTAAATACAGGTGTTGGTGATACAAGTTTTGGTGGTTCCTTATTGACATCACGAATGAATGACTTTGCCGTTTCAAAAGATGCCATAAATGACCCGGATATCCTTCCATTTCCCCCATTTCTCATCCTAAGTGTGGGTATTAGTTTTTCAAGGCTTCTCATGTTATCCTCATATAAGGCATAAACTTCTCGATCCTCCTCCGATTTGACATGTGGAAAATATATCGCACCAATTAGTACATCGTAAGTCAAAGAAAGAGAACATATAGGCTCGATTAAACCATCCCACGAGTTCTCGGATAGCCAATTACTCACAACAAGAATGGAGTACTTCACAGATTTACGCTTCTTCTTTCCTTCAAGATCGGCAATGTGTTGAAGTGCAATTGCAATTGCTCGAGGAACATCTGCCTCGCTTCTTTCTACATCCTCGTGATTTATTTGAAGTCTTTCCTTCATTAGATGCTCCAACTTCTCCCAGCTGTAAAGTGTTGGATTCTCCAATACACAATTCTGCCATTGATCTGGACTTCTGTCATTCATCGGGTTGCTTGTATTTTTGTCATGAACTGTAATCACGGATATGAAGTCTTTCTTTTTTCCTCGTACAAGTTTGCTGATGATAAGATCAAGCACATAATCAACAGAGTCCCGGAAGTCTTCTTTCATGGGGGGCGACTCATCAATTATGATATACGTGTATTCAGACATTTTTGGTTGCTTACGTTAGTTAATGATAATGAAAGAATGAATACTTGATGTTGATACGCGTGTACGAGATCACACACACTTCAACTCCTTTTTCTCATTATTATTTCATTTTTTTCTGGTCTCGCTTATCTATAGGCATCTGGGCAGTGCACGCAAAAATTCAAGAATATCGAAATAAAGTGAGGAGAGATCAAAAAGCCATCAATCGCCTTCCTTTAACATGCTCTTTTGTTATTAGTCAAAACGGCTAAAGCTTAAGTGCAAAATTATGTTCAAGGGAGTACTGCGTTTGGGCTTGCTAGGGCCTATAATCGCCAGAAATGGAGTAGGAATTAATCGTTTGAATCTGAGTCCAAGTCTTTTTAGGCAATGCACTTTTCACCAACAACTAAGGCTAAATAGTGAATTCAGGCTCTCCAAAAAGTTTCAAAACAGTGATCAAAAGAATGCAGAACTGTACAAGGAGCTATATAAGAAAAAAGAGAGAAGGAAACGGAACTGGATAACTTTTAAAAGAGTATTCTTGGGAATAAGCACATTTGCTATGGTGATGATCATTTGGCAACCATGGAACCCATATTCAAAACAAGTGAGTCGAAATTTGAGAAAGGGACTTTGGTCAGAGTCGGAGAAGGAGGGGAAAAACTACATGATGGCATTAAAATATTACCAAAAGGCCTTGGACAAAAGTAATGAGGAGCATATGGACCAGCTTGATCCAAAGTATACAGGAATAGTGCTCAAAATCGCCGAAATGTATGATAATATGGAGATGCGAAGTGAGGAAAGAGAGGTGTACAAAAAGCTATCTGAGTTTTTGTATGGGAAACTTACTAATGGGGAGGTAGAGGAGAAATGGAAAGATATATTGCTAAACCGGGATTTAGTTGTGAGGACAAGATTATTGGAGTTAGCAGAAAAGGATACAATTGTGGACGATAAGTACGAGCTTTTGGATAGTATGGCTCTTTGTGAAGAGAGAATTAAGGATAAGTGGCCTTTTTTGGCCCAGATGGGTGCTAAAAATGGAAATATTGGCTCCATTGATGGAATGGATATTATGGAAGTACTTGATCTAAATAGTTCAAGGTGGTCTATAAGTGCCTATATGAAACGAAGGAGGTTTGTTAAGAAGTACTGTAATGAAGAAGGAGTGAAGTTTTTTGACAACTTCTTGGCAAAGTGGCCCTATTTCATGCAGGATTTGATCCGAGCACGTGATCTTTTTGCAATGATGGAAATGACGGGAGAAGGATCTAGTTTAGCTATAGAGCTTCTCAAATCAAACTTGTTATGGATGCAGTTATCGGACTATCATCCAATTTACCTTGGGACTGCAATACTCAACTTGGGATCAGCCTATTATATGAAAAGTGAAAGGCATGAATTGCGCGCTTCTCAGTTAAAGAAGCTTTTGAGGAAGGAGGAAAACGAAGACAAGAGGTTGGACCTTGAAATGCATTATAAACAGGAGGAAAAAGAGCAGATGAAGGCTTTAGAGATGAGTGGAAGCATATATGGGAAGCTTTTAGACAAGATGGGAGGAATCGAAGGTGTAAAAGCACATAAGAAGGACAGACAGTTACAGGCATGCTTAAGTATGACATTATATTCGCTAGGAGTCGTGGAAGTTCACCGGATGAACTATTTTGAGAGTCGAAGATATTTTTTGCAGGCCAAAGAGGTTGCAGCTGACAATGAATTAACGCAAATCGTTGATAAAGTGGATGCAGAGACAGAAAACATGAATGCAAGGATAAAAAAGCAGGAGATCGACGAACGAATGAGCAAGAACAACTATATTCCAGCAACAACATACCGATAATGACGTACATGTATATATATGAGAGTACAACCGAAATGAAAAGTATTGAGTTAAAAGCACGGAAGATCTGTAGGACTCCTTAGAGTACACTTAAAAAACGTTAACCGCTTATCGCATTAGTGAAAAATTCAACCATACAAATACACGAGCATACAACACCTACATACTGGAATGATTCTTCTCAAAAAGCTTTCTTTTATAAGCCTTTACAGCCGTTAAAAAAGACTAAATTATATTAAACAGACTCCTCAAAAAAACAGTCAACGCAAACATTGAATGCATTCATGAAGAGGTCATGACCTGCCAGACTCTGATCAAGTTATCAGTGTAACCAGAGAACAAGTTCTGGCCGTCCTTAGACCAAGCCAAGGAGATACAAACAGGAGGCTTGCCCTCAGCAACCTCAGGCTTCAACTCATCCTTCAAAGTTCTCTCTTGAAGGTTGAAGACCTCGATAGAAGAAGAGGTAGCAGCGCAAAGCCAGAATCTGTTTGGAGAGAAGGCCAAAGCGTTAATCTCATGGCCAGAGTTCAAAGTGTACAACAGCTTCTTTGAAGCCAAGTCCCAAAGAATGATAACACCGTCCTTACCACCGGAAGCGCAAAGGGATCCATCTGGGGAAGGTGTGATGCAGGTAACGTAACCGTTATGGCCGATGAAGTCGGCGGTCAAAGTTCCCTTAGTCAAGTCCCAAGACTAGATAGAAAATGAAGAATTTTGATGTTAGTAAAGTGACTCTTGGTTGAGCGTAATGCGACCGATACAGATAATGTTGCCAACAACATACCGGATCGGCTCATACACCGCCTTCTGTTCCTGCTATTTCCTCCTTTCAAACATGTCAAGTGCTCGGAAAACATCTCATCAGAGATCTTGGTGATAAAAAAAGTCTCATCCAGTCGTCGAAACGACCGTCCGAAGTAGCAAATATAATAGTAACATCATCTGAGATATGGATAGCTGGCAACCACAACAAAAAAGCAAAAGCAAAATGTACCAGCTAATCCTCTCCGAAGCATAGACAAACTTGAAAGAACAACAACAAAAAAGCGAATTGTAGAAAAATAAAAAGATAAACTTACCTTAACAGCCTTGTCCCAACCAGCAGAAAGAACAACAGAGTTCTTCTTTGGAGAGCATCTGACACAGGAGACCCAGTCGTTGTGACCCTCCAAAACCTCAATACATCTACCAACAACGTTCCAGACTCTCACAGTCTTATCTCTGGAAGCAGAAACAAACTGTCTAACACTTGGAGAGATGGAAACAGACAAAACATCACCGGTGTGACCAACAAATCTTGTAACACAGTCACCAGTGTCCAACTTCCACAATCTAAGAGTCTTATCCCAAGAAGATGAGATGGCATAGTTGCCATCTGGGGTCAAAGCACAGTCGGAAACTATGTGAGAGTGGCCCTTAAGAGCTCTCTTGGCGACACCGTAGTGGTCACCGTCTCTTGTAAGTTGCCAGACGATAAGAGTTTTATCTCTGGATCCAGACAAAAGCAAATCTGGGTTAGCCTGGGAGGTAGACAAGGAAGTAACCCAACCGTTATGGCCTAAAATAAAGTGGTGCGCTGTTAGTATCGTCATATTTCTTGCCGCAATTTAAAGTCTCACAGGTGCTGGTACTTATGAAAAGCTCAATTCCGCAAGGGTAATGATGCCGAAGCTCAGATAAATTACATTCTTCCCGTGCTCATTCTTATAGTTCACATTCCTCAAACATGTTGCTGACCTCTGTTTTATAGCCGATGAATCACAATCAAAAAATTACAGCAAACAAACACAAATAACGACCGTTATAGCAATACCAAATGAAAAACTGGCTTCAGAAACAAAAAAGCCAAAACTGACTCCCGATAAACATAATACTCATCTGTAATTAGCAAAACAAAAGGCATTCCATAGACATCTTGACTATCATGCATTCAGACCATCCACTTTCCCTTTTCAAAATGAGCCTAGAGATACTTTCCAACACCTCATTCCATATAATCTAACTTACCTTCCAAAGTTCCTCTCAAAACCAAAACTTCAACGTCCTTTGTTGCAGACATGATGATTCAATCTGTAATATGCAAATCCTTCTAGTATGGAGTCGAATCAAACTTGCTGTTAATTCTTTTAACTTCAACTAATCGTTAAGACACAAGTAAGTGATGGAACTATTTCACCCCAAAAAACTGTATCGGCCAGTGCTCCCAGGAAGTCTGAAAAAAAAAAAATAGGGGAAAATTTTTATGAGCACGATTTTTCAGCGTCTTTTTTTTTTTTTTTCTCTGCCTCGAAATGTTCAAATACACTGCTGATTTGGGCAAGGTTTACTGATTAAAGCTGGGAGATGAGGTAGTCGTACGCCAAAGAAATACATCATAAATAGGATATTACATCACACTTTGGAAAAGAGGATATGTGTAATTCTGTATGAGTTGATTTGAACATACACTTAAGTCCTCTTTATATGCTTTTGTTGCCTCATCATTGATTCATCCTTTAATATATGTCTTCTTGCACATCTTCTCCCCGGTGGATAATCCCTGGTAATACCGCTACACTCGGAGGCAAGCCGATTTCTGCCAAAAAAAATGCTACGGCTACCTGGACGAGATTAATCGCGACCTTTAAAATAAGGCATTCTGAGGTGTATGGGTGGCATTTTTTAAGATAGGGCAAAATACCCTTACATGAATCACGTGACAAAACAAAAATATCGAAATGCTGATCTGCTTACATAATCAGATGGCCGGGACAGATTCATCAATTGAACATGATACGCTAAACCTAGGTAAACATATCTGGATTGGCATTTGACAGGGGAGGCCATTTCGATACTTACGACTAGGAAATTGTGTCTTATTTGTATTTTCACGATGTCAGAACAGAAATCGTATGTTCAGGAAAGATTGGAATCACTCCATGAAATTGACACCCGAATAGTGTCATTTCTAGGAAATATGTCCAAAGCTATATCAGCATTACAATTGGCCAAGCAGACAGGCGAAAAGGATCAAATTGAATTGTTTGAAAAGAATACTGGGAAGTGCTATGAAGATTTGAGTTATACTGCAACACATTTCAGGCGGGAGATCAAGTTTTTATCGGATGCGATGAAAAATAATGGGAGAAATGATGGCTTTATTATGCTACCAGCACAGATTGATAAGAAGGCCTCATGGGTGAATGGATCAAAGATCAAGGAGGAACTAAACGAGCTCAATAAGTTGGTTGGGGTAGGAAGCACAAGTGAAAAGGAAGGAAATGATGAAATGAAAGAAAAGGATGAGAAGTTACTGGATAATATAGTTAAAAGTGAAACTATAGGTGAGGAGCATAAAGCAATTGACAGCACACAAGTAAAGGTGGAGAAAGAGAAAGATCGGAATGAGATGGGGCAGGAAACGCAAAACGTGGAGGCATATGGATATGGTGATACTGAAATGCAACCAAATGTGAAGAAAGAGCATGAAGATGTTGAGATGTCAGACATTTAACCAAGTGGAAGTGAGAAAAAAGACACAATTAAACTGCAAACTTGAAGTAAGGTAACTGTCGAGGGACAGTTTGAAAACGCTGAAAACTACAAAGATGCTAACTGAACTACAACCGGCAAAAAAACAGCGAACAAGTAAAAATTGAAGGAAAAAAGCAGAATGAAGTTAAAGGCTAATTCTATAGACTTTACATGTAGCCAGTCTATAGTGAGCGACCAATCATAACACCGATGGTCAATATTATGATATATGGGAAAACATCCCAGAACGTTAGGTTTGGCATCGGTGGAATCCGTGCAAGTCTTAAAGACAAGTTAATCTTTGAAAAAGCATATGGAGGATACCGAAGCTTAATAAGAGACTCTGCCCAATAAGGCTGCTCCATGACCACTCTTTCGTGTGTAAACGTCTTAATAGAATATTTACCATGGTAATTTCCGCATCCGGATGAACCAACACCACCAAACGGAGTAGCGTAGCAACCAGCATGCATCAAAGTTTCATTTATGCAGAGGCCGCCGGAGTTTATTGTCCGGATAATTTCACGCTCAGCATTAGAATCGCTGAAAATGTACAAAGCCAACGGTGTTTGGAGTCCGGGCGTTGTTCTTATAGTGTTCACCACTTTGAAGAGGTTCGAGTAACGGACAATAGGAAGAATTGGTCCGAAAAGCTCTTCCTTCATAAGTGCATCCGTCAAATCAACACCATCCACAACGGTAGGCTCAATAAATCTGGTTGAAGGATCAGCTTTTCCACCAAGAATGATGCCCCCGCTTGTGTGGGCAAGGTATCCGGTAAGCCTCTCGAAGGATCTATCATCAATTACATGCGTGAAATCTGTATCTGGAGACACCACAGGGAATAACTCCTTGTAGATCTTCTTGATTGCCACAATTGCCTCATTGTAAACCTTGTCCTCAACAAGAAGGTAGTCCGGAGCTACGCAAGTCTGTCCCGCATTGGCAAATTTACCCCACAAAATCCTCCTGATGGCTTTTTCCATGTTGTTGCACTTGGAAGTGAGGAAAGTTGGCGATTTTCCGCCCAACTCGAGAACTACAGGTGTCAAATGCTTAGCGGCCTTCTCTAGCACAATCCTGCCGGTACGACCAGACCCGGTAAACACGATTTTGTCGAAATGCTGATCCATAAGTGCACTTGACTCAGGAATTCCTCCATTGAACACAGCCAATCTTCTTGGGCAGAGACCGGTTCGTAAAAGGGTCTTGGTGAGCTGCACACAGAACCTTGGGCATTTATCATATGGAAGCTTGAGTGCAACACTGTTTCCGGCTGCCAATGCACCAATCACAGGACTCATACTAAGGATCAACGGATAGTTGAATGGAGTCACGATAAGAATTATGCCTAGCGGTGTTTTTTCAACATTTGCCTTCACAGTTGAAAATAAAGCTCCTTTTTCATCAACTTTATCCTCTTTAAGCAATGATCCAAGATGACGCGAGAGATAATCAATTTCGCCAATTACACATTCGTACTCCAAAACAAACGTCTCCTGCACTGATCGGTGGAAATCCTGATAGAGTGCTTTGGCTAGTGCTTCTCTGTCATCAACAAGAGCTTTTCTGATTGAATGGAGATCCTTACGCAAGTCTGACTGCCGGCGAATTGGCACTTTGAGAAATGAGTCTCTGAGATCATCAATGATGGAAGGTATTTCTTTTAATGGGGGGTTGATGTTATCCAATGTGGCCATTTTCGTAGTATTCGCAGTGAATTGTGTTTGTTGTGGTGCTGAATTGATGTGATGTCCGCCAATTATAAACACGATAATTCAATTCCAATTTATGCAAAAGGGGAACGGATTGAGACCTCGCTTATGCGAAATATTGGTTGAAACTTATGGCGAGGAATGCGGGGGAGTGAGTGTGATTTTATATTCGAAAAAAGATCATTAGGTGAATCAGCAAGTAAAATTAGGAAGTTAAAATAACGCGGGAATAGTGGTAAGCTCGGTAAAAAAAAAGATTTCCGGATAAAGGTAGACAGTGGTAAAAAATATGAATGACAGGCATCGATCATACCCATTAGCGCCATAATATTTTAAATGCGAAATGCAGGATTAAATTTGGTCCCGAATCTTTTAAAAAACAGGGAACTAAGGTAAAATGAATTATTGCTTAATGCTTAACTACCAAAACACTACAACAAAAAAGCTACCTGAAAAACGCGTTAGAATGGATATAAATATCAGCGGTACCCATCACCATAAAGAATCAATATAAAAAGAACAAAGGAAATAAACAAATGATCCAGAAAGGATTCATTTTGTGGCTTTTTCCTGAACCATCTGCTCTTTCTGGCTCACTTTGATGTAATCGTGAGAAGCAGAAGTCATTCTTTTGACAAAAACAACTCCATAGGCTAAAACAGCAACAAATAATGCAGTCACTGTGAGCCATATGGCTATCTGAGCTGAATCACTGACACCGTGCTTCTTTGGAAGTGGCGTGTCTAGTTTCTGAAGATCGTTCTTCAAGAAGATCGAATAAGCTTCACCCGATCCATCGTCATGATCACCCTTTCCAATAAGCTTAACAGCCAAAATACGGCCTGGAACCAACACCGAGTTTTCCACGGCAGCAGGCATGTGACAATGACGCCTGCCAGCCCGTGCCTTCACCTTCTCTCCACCTTCGTAATACTCGATTCTGCTCATCTCTTTCACAGGACGGGCAACTATAGCCTCCTCTTTTTCATCATCAACCTGTAAATCAAACTCCTGATCCATTTCATCCATCAAGGACTCATTCACACTCGTCATGTCAGATAGAGAGGCTGGCTCGAGTGCAAATATATCTTCCTTAACCTTCACCTTCACCAAGTTTCCATCCTTGTCAAACTGTTTTAACCTAAGTTGTAGACTGGCAACTTGGTAGCGTTCTTGTCCTTCTCTCATCATTCCTCCACATCCATATCTCTCCGGTGCCTTCACTTTGTATGTCCGTAACGTTCCCGAAAAGTCTCCATTTTCAAACTCGTCCGAACTTATTGGTTTTTGATCCTCGTACTCATCTATGAATTTCGGGATTGAGCCGGGAGCTGCAAGCACACAGCTGACTACACTAAGCAAGGTCAAAGCTTTGGTGAAAAGCATTTCTGGAGAATTGTGAGACGCCTCTAAATTTCAGCGATTATTAAAAATGGGTTGCAGGGGAGAAAAAGAAACAGAAATATTTTAGAGAGAATAAATGTGGGAAAATGCAACTATTTATGATGAGTTAATTAATTCCCGAAATGATCCTTCAATTTCCGAACAATAATATGCTTAAATTTGTAGTTCTTTAAGATATTGGATTAGTGGGCTTGTTCGGGGATTGCGAAATTGTGCGAAAAAAAAAAAAAATGCTGATCGAAAAGATAGCGCGAGGACTTTTGGACCGATAACTACAGGTACTGGATATAATAATAGTAAGCAAAAAAAATCCAACCCATAGGTTAGATCAAAACTCATGTAACGGATACCCACCCCTGCTTCTTATCAAAATATCATTAAATCTATTATTACCCATGCTATAAAATGAAATAACATATATGAAACTTAAAGAAGCTCTTGTGAATAGATGAACATTAGAAGTTTACAAAATGACAGCAGAATGCAAAGCAATCAGACGAGATTGAAATCGTCAAGCTTATTCTTGTATTTGAGGACATTACGCTTGATCTTGCTATTGTCAACCCAAGTCAAATAGTCTTCCATATTTCGTGTTACAAGAAATGCAGCATCTGTTATAACATCTGGACCAACTCTAACATGTCCTTGTTCAACAAATTTCACTGCATCAGACACATTCTGTGCCATTTTCAACCGGCACATCACAACAGCTATTCTTCTTCTGCAAAACGCGCTTACCGTGACCTTGTTTTCGAGATCAGAAATCTTTGAAGTAGTTGGTAAAACACCCATCCTATAGAGTTTGTCCAATAAAAGCTGTTCGTGCTTTATCCGGTATGGATCCTGAGGCGAGAGCAATGCGAGCTTTCTCGCAAGTTTGCGGACCTGCCCACATAGTTTATTGTATCTGTGATATTCTTCTCTATTCTGCAAATGGTATGTGCTCATAACCGCAGCATCTCTGTGTCCTTGGTCCTGCTTCCATTCTAGGAAGTTCACTTTCTTTAAGAGCTTCTGCTCATGGAATTTAAGTTTTCTTGGCATTTTGCTGTTTATATGGATGAGGGGTTAATATTATCGTAGAATTAAAGTGCTTGATGGTTTCATGTAGTGTGATAACGATGTAGGGTGAAAATTTATTTGGATAACACAAAAAAGGATGAAAAAATAAAATAATTTAGAACTCTATACATCCCTACACACATTTAGTCTTGATGCTGAGAACCAATTTTCCTTCTGGGCTTCATGTGCTTTTTTTTAAGATAGAGCCTTTACATGCTGCATTTCAATTATGCAGGGACAGTTAAAAATACCTGTGCTCAAAAATAGTGCCACTTACATTTTTCAAAGTTTATATCACTGAGAAGAATATGTTTGTGAACAGGGTAATTTTCAGATCTCAGAGACAGGCTTACCGCTCGTTTTCTACTACTGCTATAGTCAAATCACATATTGGATCGAGTCCAGTTTTTATCTCAAATGATGTTCAACTGCAGGAGGACACGATGTTGATTCCACGTGTGATTCCAAAGGGTGCAAAATCAATAAAATTGAGTAGGCTGTTGACCGTTAAAGGGCCAAAAGGTGCGGTGAACTTAGAATTGCCCGATTTTGTAACAATTGACAGGAAGGACACTAAAATTAACGTGAATGTGGCCAATCCAGGCAGTAAACTACAAAAGTCACTCTGGGGAACATCCAGATCACTTGTTAACAATGCTGTTGTTGGAGTAACCGAGGGACACATGAGTGTTTTGAGATTTAAAGGTACTGGATATAGGGTCCTGGTCAAAAAAGAAGATGATGGGAGAGAATGGGTCAAGATGAAGATCGGTAAGTGTGACATGCAAGGACTACCTATTCCTCGAGGCATAAAGTGTTCAACACCAACATCAACATTATTGGTTTTGGAAGGATGCAATAAACAAAGCTTAAACCAGTTTGCGGGCAGATTAAGAAACATGCATCCTCCCGAACCATACAAGGGTAAGGGAATATACATGAATGGTGAGACTATTAAGCTAAAAGCCCGGAAAGTGAAATGAATAAAAAAAAGACTTTGCCGCTTGTACATAGAAAAGCCTTATACTATATTTATTGTTTTAGAGTTGTTTGAGATGTGCGAATGTACGGATGTAGCATACGTAGATGAGTACGTAGATGAGTGAATCCCATCGAGTGGCGGAAGATGCGGTAATATTAAATGAGAACTATGTGAAATGACCATTTAGAGATCTAAAGAAATAATTGTGGTGGATAAATAGAGAAATTACAAAGATACATGAAATAAAATTATAGAGTTGGGGATGTCGTAATACCATAATAATGTAGGTGGGGGAAATTTGAAGATAGGGAAAAAAAGGCAGTGAGGTGGAGTTAGGATTAAGCGCCGAGAGAGAATAACCATAGTTCGAGCAAGAAAAGTTAAGAGGAGTAAAACAAGCAAAAGTTTAATACTCAGAATGGCAAATATTACTGAAAGCAGGGCCAAGGTGTTGGGATTAAGAGTCTCAGTTCATCGAAAGAAAGCATTTTGCAAATATCGAGGATACATACACAAGGGCCTACCGAAGTATGTAGATGCATGAAAGCATGCTTAAATCAGGTAGGTACGCTCTCTATACGGCAGAAAAATATGTTTAATATTTCCTGGATTTGGCGCCGCGACTAAACGGGGAGAAGGTAAGTCACTTTTTTACTTTTATTTTTCTTGGTTTTCTTTTTTTTTTTGCTATTGATGTGCTCGCATCTTTTACTTCTATCTATTTTTTTTTTTTGTCAAGTTTTGTGCGCTTCTGGGTAACAACACAATATTTTTGTTCATTCCAACCATCCGCTCTCTTCTTCTTAACTATATTAATTTGAGTCTTGATATTGACATTTTTTTTTATTTAAGTGAGATCAAAGATCACTACATCTCTTTGATATCTTTGGCATATAAGACTGTACTCAGAGCTAAGGTTTGACATTAGGGTTCTGACGGATAAGTCTTTTCAAAACTTCTTTGTTAGTTGACGCTACTTTGCCAATCTATCGTTTCACTCACTGCCGGCACCAACATGGATTTAAGGGTCGGAAGAAAATACAGAATAGGCCGAAAGATCGGATCAGGCTCTTTCGGTGATATATACCTCGGCACAAACATTATTTCAGGAGAAGAAGTGGCAATAAAGTTGGAGAACATAAGGGCTAAGCACCCGCAGTTAGAATATGAGGCTAAAGTTTATAAGGCACTTTGTGGAGGAGTGGGCATTCCGTTTGTCCGCTGGTTTGGCACCGAGTGTGACTACAATGCTATGGTGATCGATCTCCTCGGACCTTCGTTGGAGGATCTTTTTAGTTACTGCAACAGGAAGTTTTCGTACAAGACGGTTCTACTTTTGGCAGATCAGCTACTTTGCCGAATAGAGTTCATACATGCACGTTCATTTATTCACCGAGATATCAAACCCGACAATTTCCTCATGGGAATAGGCAAAAAGGGGTCTCAGGTGAATGTTATTGACTTTGGCTTGGCAAAAAAGTACAGAGACCCACGTACTTACGTGCACATCCCATACAGGGAAAACAAGAACTTGACCGGAACGGCAAGATACGCTTCAATAAACACCCACTTGGGAATAGAGCAGTCTAGGCGTGATGATCTTGAGTCTCTTGGATATGTGCTCATATATTTCTGCCGGGGATCTTTGCCTTGGCAGGGTCTCAAGGCTGCAACCAAGCGGCAGAAATACGACAGGATCCTGGAGAAGAAGATGTCGATTCCAGCGGAGGTTCTTGCCCATGGCTTGCCGATCGAATTTACGCAGTATCTAAATTATGTGAGATCTTTGAGATTCGAGGATAAGCCTGACTACATGTATCTTCGCCGTTTGTTCAGGGACTTGTTTGTCAAGGAGCATTATGTGTACGACTACATCTTTGACTGGACTGTGTTCAAGTACAAGCTTCATCAGCAGCAGCAGCAACAACAACAACAACAGCAGCAACAACAGCAGCAGAAAGTGATACAGGGTAAGAATACTGCTGCTGAGAACGGAAAAGCCGACGAGAAGAAGAAAGTGTTGACTCATCAAAAGGTCCAACCGACCCAGCAGCAGTATTATCAGGATGCAAACAAGCCGGGGGCTCCAGTTAAGCCCCTTTTGCAGCAAACACAGAACCAGGCAGTTGCCGTTCCAGATCCAGCAGACATGGCTATTCCTGCGTACAGAGTGCAAAGATACCAAGTTGCTCACCAGAATAATCAGCAGACCCAACCCCAGACCACGCAGCAGCAGATGTACTATCAGCAGCAAAACAAGCCGGTTGCAGCTCAACAAGTACAGGCAAGTGGTCATCAAGGCCAAACAGTGGCAGACCAGAGTGGTGCCCAGCAAAGCCAGCAAGCGAGTGTGAATCCAGCTTGGCTTTGAGGTCAGATAGTACGAAATGCTGCCTCGGGCTGCATTTATTCGTGTAAGCGAACTTTTAACTACTTGATGTAAAAGAATGGAATAATTGCGCTGGATACAAATACAGAAAGCTTGCGGAAGGTGTCATGTCCAGCATGCAGCATTAAACATGCTGGCTTTTACCACAATTAGGCGTGGGTTATGATGATTTATTTTACTGTGACGTCATCAGCAGATGAGTGCGTACCCGCAACTTGGGATTAACTGGAGAGCCTGGATATTCATTGCCAGTATTATTGATAGGTCCCTGGATGGACGGCGGTTGCAGTTTTAGGCATGGGTCGGCTTTTCTGATCAAATAGATCAGCTTAGATAAAGGTTGATACAGTTTTTTGGGAGCTGGTGATCATGGAAGAACCTTTTTTTCTTCTTCTTCTTCTCTTCTTTTTCTTTTCTTTTCTGCTTCATCTGTTCCCCCACTCTGATTGGCTCATACTGATGACTAACAGATGTCCTTGGTCGTCTGGACTCGAACTGCTTTTTCTTTGCATAAATAAAAAACACGTACCTGTATCGGGTTAATTTTCTAAACTGCAGGCCGTATGCTTGTTTAATTTAAGTTTTTTCCGCGGTATAACGGTGTAGCCATGTAGCAAATGCAGGTGAATAATTAGTGATAAAAAAATAAGGGAGGGGAAAAAATACAGATCTCAACGTTTTTAGTATTAGTCAGAAATTTATCCACTGCTTTATTTCAAGGTAACTTTGCTTCTTCAAGCATGTCTGTCACCTTGAGCCATTAGACAATCAAAGTGTTCAAGTATCGAGTAAAATTCACAAATGGCTGTTTTCTTTGGGGCGAGATCATCGCTGAACAGATTCTCCTTCTTGAGATCCAATGTGGCATTTATCAGATCTGTAGTTGCGTTCCCTAATACAAGACTCATCTTCTATCGGAAATCACAGACGGATGGATCTTTGCAGGTCTATGCATCAAAGAAGAGCTCTAATCCAAGGATTGTGTACTTGCCACTTGATTACAATGAACAGATTAAAGCATTGCTCGGTAGATGGGCGATGATAAACGAGGAAGCTACCAAATCCAGTATTAATATCAGACGGAGGCTAAACTTCACGTGCGTGTTTCTCGGAATGGATGAAAATCCAGGAACAAAGGATTCCGTTTTCCCAGAAGAACATGAAAGTCGGCATCTGGCAAGGCTGACATTTGAAAAGCATTCGGGTATTCCAGTTCTTGCGGTTGATATTTCTGGTAATGCCGAATTTCAAGATCTCCTCGATAAGATTATCGATGATGCCGAATTCACCTCCAGCATAACAGATATCTTGAATCTCTCTCCAATTGATGCTGCCGTGTTTTCTTATGCGAGAATGTACCTCGATTGGTTGTTGAAGAACCAGTTTTGCCCTGGATGTGGAAGTTCCGTTTCTCCAATATGGGCAGGCACTAAACTTCAATGCACAAATGAGGAGAAGGAGGTTGGCAAAGATGGTGAGTCCATTTTCAAATGTCCAGTGAGGAGGACCAGAGTGAATAATGTATGCTTCCCAAGAATAGATCCAGTCGTTATCATTGCACTTCGGAACAGCAAGGGTGACAAAATTTTGTTGGGACACAATGCTAGAAGAAAGCAGCTTGATAAAAGATTCTTCTCGTGTTTTTCCGGGTTCATGGAGCTTGGTGAAACAATTAGAAGCACAGTTATTAGAGAAGTGTGGGAAGAAACAGGCCTTAAGCTCAAGAACAACATAAAAATAATCAAGAGTCAGCCATGGCCGTTTCCGGCAAATCTCATGATTGGATGTATTGGAACAACCGAAGAAGGATCGGAAAATAACATTACAACGCATTTGGACTGCGAGTTGGATCATCTAGAATGGTTCGATGCCAATTATATCGCAGACATTGTCTATGGCCGGCCTACTGATGGGAGAATCAAGCTTCCTCAAAAGGGAAGTGTTGCTTTTGAGCTAATCAAGATGGTGACGGATGATTGTATCAGCACCAAACTTTAAGCAGAAACAAATCGAGCAAATAACAAATACAGTATGTATATTAACACAAGTACACTAATATAAATCCAGCGACATACGTAAAGTAATTCAAGTATTGTACTTGAATAAAAGATCACATGAATCCAGCGTATTGTCCTTTTAGTAGTGGTAGCGCGCATTAAGCTTCATTGAAAATGATAAAATTTCTAGGTAGAACCTTTCGACTCGTGATGAAACTCACCTCCGGGATATTTCAATAAGGCAGATCTCGTGTATGAACTTCTCTTATGACTGCCAGCAGAAATTCTGGCCACTCGAAGATAGAGATTGATATCCTGATCCGAGCCTCTCGTTTCAGATAGTGATGCGTTAAGTAATTCCCCGAATTGTTTATTCGTGTCGCTTAGGTTTTCCAAATTCACACTTAAGTCAGGTCCATGGTATACTTCAATATCGTTGACCAAAAGTGAAAACCAATCATCCTCTCCTCTTGGTTTCGCCGACTTGCCATTTCCCGTCTTTTCGTAAAGCTGATTTTCCTCAGTAAGAGGAGAATACCACGTAATACTAGAATTGGACGCTGTGTATCCCAAAAAGGAAGGAGGAGCCATTCTACCGGCACTGTCACCTCTAAGTAATGATAAATTAGTTTCTTCAATTGAGGAAAATCCCCATCTTGTCACACCATTCACAGCCAAACCAAGTAGTAAACCTTGAAAGATAAAAGCGGTAATCCCTTTTGTCCTAGTCCCAGGAATAAGAATGAGCCCTATTACGTAATGATGGAGACGAAACTCCAAGCCGGGAATTCTGCTGAGGTAGGATATTATAATTATGAGCAATGCATATCCGCAGATGCAGCCTCCAATTCTTCCTGCTTTCCAAAGTTGGAAAGCCTGGATTATGACACAAGTAATGGTGATAACAAGCAAAATAATGCACACTGTCATTGAGCCGGGCATTTCTCTAATATCGCTCGGTGTAAGCCGGTCCAAAGGAAGCCTGTCAAAGGTAACATTGTTTAACATTCCAACGCAGAAAAGTGGATACCAAATAAAGGCTTTACACACCTGAGAAGTGGGTTCAGTTAATGTGATATTGCAAGCACCTTTCCACACTGCAAAAAGCATAAAACATAGCGGGAGAAAACGGCGGAATCCAAGAGACAATAGTTCTGGAATCGAGTCCAATCTTGCCGGATCGACCAATAAAGGGGGGTCGAAGCTCAATAGTACTGTCCAGAAGTGAGAGATGCAGACCATCCAGAATCCAGTAAGACCATCCAAAGAGTATATGGCCAAAAAACCAAAGACGATGTTTATAGACTCTGCCAAAATCCTAGGATCCTTGCACCGAATACAGGTACCTGGATGCTTGACAAAGCGAAACGATTCCGGGAAAAAGCTATCAAAGCCAATTGACTCTGGCATTGTGTTTCTCCCACTGGTAGAGTTAAAGTAATATTGCGGACCGGTAAATTCTAAAAACGCACAACCACCCATTTCCGGAGAAATGAGACCGGCATGAATTGCCGCGGCACATGGAAACGAGTCGGCTCTGTACGGCAATGTTAAATAATGTGGGTCCTTCTCGACTTTCCCACCACCGATGTAGTAACTGCGATATTTTACTGTTTGGTTTCCAACAGGTAAAGAAGCAAAAGTCCGCGATGAGTAGTCGCAAAAGGCAGGACATCTAATAGCGATCGGAGATTTGCTTAAAGGGCCTGTGTCACGTGACCCGCATTTTTTGGCGTTAAGTCCGCAGGCATCGTTTTCACCCCTCCAGAATAAACTTTCGTGCCCGCACGATAGAGTAATTATTTTTTCAGACTGTCCCGATTCCGAATCTTTGTAAAAAGGTGGTGCAGATAAATATGGAAACAAAATTGATCGGAGAGTCAAAACCCATGCCAAACTGAAGCATACTATGATAAGTATTTTGAGTTTGTTCGGGAGTAAAAAAGATAATTTCCGTGGGAACTCCTCAAGAGCCCGAAAAATGTTATTGCCGAACGAAGGCGGGCTATCCGATGGCTTTTCTGACCCCTTATATACAGAAAGAATGGCATCAAGTAATTTACGAAAGACTGACTTTGGCCGATTGACCTTTGAAGATTCAAATGAATAACTTCGCTCGCTCAAACTGGTACCGGAGCTCCCAGAACTCGAAACATCCGATTTGCCCTTATCAGCAATATCGCTGATTAGACGCATCTCAATGTCATCGGACTTGGGAACCATTTTGGCAATTTGCAATTTCCTGTAATGCAGTGTCAGTTTGGTTATTGATCACCAATCTTTACGGATGGGTGCTATATGTTGTTAAAAAATCCTAAACTTTTTTTTCTTTTCCTGAAGTCTTCTGACACTTATTTCACTCAACGACTCGCTTATCTATAGCAATTAAAATTAATTTCATCCGTCAAACGCTAGACAAGGCTGTAAATAAGGAGGAAAAGGCATATGATCTTCGAAATAAAGGAGCACAAGCTGGGTGCAAAAGGAATGATTAAACGAAAAATGGAAAAGTTGTGAAAAAGCTAGGAAACCCAAGTATTATTAATTAAACTACAGGGTCTGCCGAAAGCTTCCGGAGATAAAGTTATAGAAAAAGGGGATCTTCGGATTCGGAACCTCAGATATGTTTTTTACCCTAGTTTTTATTTTGCCATTGTTGCTTCTTTTAGTGCCAGCGTCGCGTCTATAAAAGTCTGTAAAGGGGCAGCTCTTCATTTTCTTGCCTGTCCCCCTCCCCACCAATTTTTAATTTTTAATTTTTTCGTTTCTGTGTGCTTTTTTTTTTGTCAAACATCTTTTTTCCACTTTGTTTTTCCGTGGTGAAAATTTAAGCGATGCAAAATTTGAAAATTTTCATTCCCTCATATTTTCACTGTCAATAGCAGAGGACGGAAGTTTCATACATTACTTAGCTGCGGTGTTTGGCTATATACAACCAGTAATAAGGTGCAAATAGCCAATATTGCGAACTCCATAAAAAAAGGCCACGGGTTTGTCTGAAAAGACTTTAATTGTAGGCATGTGATACGTACAAATTTTATAGGCGCTACACCATGATTTATATATAAACAGCCCCAATTTTGCAACGTACGATTTTGATTCTTCTAAACAAAATTACTCATTACAATGTATGAGTAGATGAACGTGTCAAATCCCTGTAACAGGAAGAAAAAAAAAATTTCGTGAGTCACTCTTTCATCCAGGTGCGGTCTTTTGGCACTCCATCGGCCCGCATATTGGAATAAATATTTTCATTCCATTATTGTTGTAACGACAGATTGAAGTCCGGAGGATGAGATGCACGGCTGGCACTAATTCGGTCGATGCGAATGAAATATCCATATATATTCCTCGCTTCGATGCTTTTTTTTTTCACCTTCCTCGAAATGTTTGATTCTTCTTCCTTAGCTCCATTTTGCTTCTGGTAATTGCATTTTTTCAGACTAGCGACACTATTTGCTAACCGTTTATATTTACACAACCGCTAATCATGAGCGTAAGTAAAAGGCTGTTTGAGCTCGGGGTATCGTGCTTTCGACGCTCTTTTTGAAAAAATAAAAAATGAAAAATATCAGACGCATGTACTAACATAACATATTTCATTACGCAGAATAACGAACGTTCTTCTACTCCAGCCCCACAGGAATACGACGATTTGAGAGTCGTGGGCTACGACCCATTAATTCCTCCTGAATTGCTTACCCAGGAGCTCCCACTTACAAAAGACGCAGCTTTTACTGTGATAAGGGGAAGAAAGGAAGCATCGAATATCATCAACGGAAAAGATGACCGTCTGCTTATAATTGTCGGACCATGTTCCTTACACGACCCTAAGGCAGCTTTGGACTACGCTCACAGATTAAGAGCATTGGCAGAGGAGCTCAAAGGAGAGCTTTGTGTGATCATGAGAGCATATCTAGAAAAGCCAAGGACAACTGTTGGCTGGAAGGGTCTTATTAACGATCCAGACTTAGACGGAACTTTCAAGATCAACAAGGGTTTGAAGATCTCCAGAAAGCTGTTCATTGACCTTAACAGTCTTGGTCTTCCTATTGGTAGTGAGATGCTTGACACAACCTCTCCTCAGTACTTGAGCGATTGCTTGTCGTTCGGAGCTATTGGTGCCAGAACAACTGAATCTCAGCTTCACAGAGAGCTTGCCTCTGGTCTCTCCTTCCCTATTGGTTTCAAAAACGGAACTGATGGTACTTTGAGTGTTGCTGTTGATGCTGTTAAGGCTGCTTCCTTCCCACACCACTTCATGGGTGTGACGAAAACGGGTCTCGCTGCAATTACGACAACCACTGGTAACCAGGACTGCTTTGTGATTCTCAGAGGAGGAAAGCACGGCCCTAACTACGATGCAAAGTCTGTTGCAGTGGCCAAATCAAGTCTTCCAGAAGGAAAAGTTCTGATGATCGACTGCTCTCATGGTAACTCGCAGAAGAACCACAGAAACCAGCCAATAGTTTGCAAGGAGGTTGCAAGACAGGTTTCTGGTGGTGAAAAGAAGGTGATTGGTGTGATGATTGAGTCTAACATTAACGAGGGTAACCAGTCAATCCCAGAGGACAAGTCCAAGCTGAAATACGGTGTGTCTATCACAGACGCCTGTGTGTCATGGGAGACCACTGTTAGCATGTTGAAGGAGCTAGCTGATGCTGTCAAGGCAAGAAGAGCCAAGAATTGATTTTTCGCTTTTCTGTATATTTACATCGCTACGAACCGACTGGATTTTGTATCCTTTTGCAATGAATATCTATCTAAGAATTTTAACCTTTTGTAGTGTATTTTGCTTTTGCTGGCGATTTCCAGACGTACTGTATTTTCGTTGGCGGCTAACTCTTTGAGATGTGTTGAACTGGCTCTTTGATCTATTCTAGGGTACTACGTGTGACTCTTTTTTTTTTCACTTTTCAATCATCTATCAATTTTCGCGCTAAGCTTTTTTTTTTCAATGTGTGATATCAAGCGAAAAAGCGAATGGGAGTAGCCATATAAATAAAAAAAAACGGTATTAAAAAAACTACTCATATATCCAGCAGGTACTCCCGTTTTATGAGGTGTTTTTGAGATCAACAGTGCAATTCGTATCACTCGTAGTCGCCATACAAAAATGACAAACAAGGTTGTTCACGTGATTGACGCCGAGAGCGGAAATCTTCAGTCTTTGAGAAATGCAATCGAACATTTGGGATTCCAAGTCAGCTTCATTAAAAAAGGAACAGACCCAGCTTTGGCATCGGCCGAAAGATTGATCTTGCCTGGAGTGGGAAATTTTGGCCATGTGATGGATCAATTACGCAAGATGGGATTTGTGGAGCCAATTAAAGCTTACGTGGCCTCTGGAAAGCCATTTATGGGAATTTGCGTTGGTGTCCAGGCCTTGTTTAGTGGATCAGAAGAGAGCCCGGATACAAAGGGATTGAACTTTCTCGATTTGCAATTGAAGAAGTTCGATGACAAGACAAAGACGGTGCCGGAAATAGGATGGAATAAGCTTACAGTGCCAGAGTTGAACAAAAGTGGAAAAACAATGTACAACTTGAATCCTGCCGCCAGGTACTACTTTGTTCACTCTTATGCGGCAATTGTGGATGAAGCACAGATTTCAGACCTAGAAAAGTCTCAAGGTTGGAAATTGGCTTTGGCCCAGTACGGGGAGGAGAAGTTTTTGGCGGCAATTGCCAAAGATAACATTTTTGCTACGCAGTTTCACCCGGAGAAGTCCGGTAAGGCCGGATTAAAGGTCATCAGAGCATTCCTAGAGCAGGAAAAAGAAGTCTCACTTGATGTCTTGCCAAGTTACTTGCCTCCTGGAAACTCGGGTGTCGAATTGAAAGACACAAGGACTGGACTAACACACCGTATAATAGCATGCCTAGATGTGCGGACAAACGACGAAGGCGACTTGGTTGTGACCAAGGGAGACCAGTACAATGTGAGAGAGAAGAAGGCAAGTGGTGGAGATGTTAGAAATCTTGGAAAGCCTGTCAAGTTGGCAGAAAAGTACTACAAGCAGGGTGCGGACGAAGTCACGTTTCTTAACATCACATCCTTTAGAAACTCACCAATCAAAGACCAGCCTATGCTTGAGGTGTTGAGACAGGCTGCCAAGACCTGTTTTGTTCCTCTCACTGTGGGTGGAGGAATCAGGACTGTTGTTGATCCGGATGGAACCGTGATCTCTGCCCTTGAGGTTGCAACTCTATATTTCCGCGCTGGTGCCGATAAAGTTTCGATTGGTTCGGATGCCGTGAAAGCCGCCGAAGAATACATTGCAAGAGGTGAAAAGCCCACCGGAAAGACTCCAATAGAGACGATTTCAGAAGCGTACGGTAACCAGGCAGTGGTCATATCTGTCGATCCTAAAAGATACTACGTGGCAGATCCGGCCGGCTGCAAATACAATATGATAAAGACCAAGGACAAGGGTCCAAATGGGGAAGAATACTGCTATTATCGTGTTACTTCGCAGGGTGGTAGGAAAGTTCACGAGCTGGGTGCATATGAGTTGTGCCAGGCATGCGAAAAGTTGGGTGCAGGGGAAGTTTTGCTCAACTGCATAGACAGAGATGGCACAAACCAGGGCTATGACTTTGAGTTGATCAACCAGATCAAGTCTGCAGTCAGTATTCCTGTTATTGCCTCATCTGGTGCCGGAAAACCGCAGGATTTCGTCGATGTATTTAACGAAACGGGTGCAGATGCAGCTTTGGGAGCCGGAATGTTCCATCGTGGAGACTATACGGTTTTGGACGTGAAGAAATACATGATCGGACACGGGTTAAATGTGCGTATGGACGAGTAAGCGGTTGCGGTGCTCTGCGAATGCAAAATAGAGTAGGAAATTGCAGTAAAATGGAATCAATAGACAGTTTACATATATATGAGAATCATAAATTCAACAGTAGTATAATATAATATAATACATCTCTAGGAAAAAAGTGAGAGTGTGTGTGCTTTCAAGCGTACATCGTAAAATTCGTTCATGCCAAGTTCTCCTCGAACTTCTCAACAGAAGCCTTTCTAGACTCAGCCTTGTCGTCGGGCAACCTATTTCCAGCACTGACACTGAACTGGCCTCCGCATCCAATCAACTCTATTGCATGATTTCTCGTGGCAGTGTTGTCTATTCTGGTTGGGTGGTCGACGTCATCGTCTAGCATTCCCAAACCGACTGCAAAAGTATCGGCAAATCCCCAAGCATACACAACACCATCTTTGGTGAGTGCAAGGGAGTGGTGGGGGCCGGCTGCGACAGCTTTGATTGGTGGTAGGCTGGTCAACTTAGTTGGAACTGGGAGACATCTGACGTGTCCTCTAGCGTCCTTGACACAGTCATCCAAAGGCAGCTTGTCCTCAGGAATACCAATTTCCTTCATGTCGTATCTTCCAAACACGTACACCTCGCCGGACGACGAGAGTGCCAACGTGTGGTGCTCACCACCTGTAATTGCAACAATGTCCTTACCGGAAAGCTCGGTGACCTCAGTTGGACGACTGACAATCGAGCCATCCTCGATGTTGGATGCAATTCCGCACTGTCCAAACTGATTGAGACCCCAGGTGTAGACCTTGCCGTCGTGCGTGATGGCCATCGAGTGGTAATCACCGCTTCCAACGTACTTGACGTTCTTCAATCCAAAAGAGCGTGGTTCTAGGGAGGTCATTCTAGTTCTTTCCATAATCTTACGGCCCAACTGGAACTGCTGGCCGTTTCCCCAGGCATAGGCCACACCCTTGCTGTCCAGTGCTAGCAAGTGGTCCTTTCCAGCGGCAATCTGCACTATGTTGTCGAAATCCTCGATTTGCACCGGTGTCTTCTGTATTTTCACCTTCTTGCTGAAACCAAGAATTCCTTCGTTGCATCTGAAGGTACCCCAAGCATAAACCTCACCAGTTTCAAGCAATGCTGCCGACAAGTTATCCGTGGCAGCCAATTGAACAATCCTCTTGTCCTTTGGAAGACCTTCAACAAGACCTGGCGTGGATTCTGCCTCATTCAAATCATCATCTTCATCGTCTTCATCCTCCTCCTCTTTCTCATCCAATGGTGTCTCCTTCTTCAAAGATGTGTTTCTTCCCAACACACCCATGTCATTGGTTCCCCACGACCACACGTTGTTGCTCTTGTCAAGTGCAAGGGTGTGCATACCACCAACAGCGAAGTCCACTATCCCCACTTCCTCCTTTTTCAAATATGGGTTTAATCTCGGTCTCTTGACCTCCTTTGTCTTTGATTTCGGCCCAAGTCCAAGCTCACACATTGATCCCGAACCCCAAACAAAGAAATCCAATGGCTCCCTATGGCCTTTTGGACTCTTGTTGATGGTCTTCATCCTTGAAGCACGCTTCCATTCCAGGGAGTGCGATCTCCGGGCCCTTTTGGCAGAAACTGTCTTTGGGTTTGTGTGTGTTGATTTTCTCTTTCTAGATAATGCAACCATCTTTGTTAGTACAAACTTCCGGTGTTCCTAAACTGTGCCAAATGTCGAACAAAGAGGCGAACGTGATTTAGTGATGATCTCAAATCAATTTAAATGAGGTTATTTGCATCGGATTTTTTTTTTTTTTTTTTTTTTTGTTTGTCTTGCCCTAAAAAATTTTTTATAATTTTTTTTTTTTTTTTTTTTTTCACTATGGGGGGTTTTTTATTTTTATTTAATTTTTTTTTTCATCTGGAATGAACAGTTTTCTGGAAAAGTCTTGCTGAACTCGAATTCTTGCACGAGCAATCGCAAATAAATATGCCAAAGATCACAACTAAGAGTATGAGAGACCAGTCTCGCCATGTTCCGCTTTACAAGGATATAGCGGCAGAAAAAGGAAATCTAAGAGCCTCTGGTAGAAAAGCTTCCAAAGTTTCCAAGAAGAAAGGAAAAGCACAGAACAACGAGGGGAAAAACCAGGATGAGGTCACATTTGATGCAGCATCATCCAGAAAGATTTTAAAGTTAGCTAAGGAGCAACAGGAGGAAATTGAGCAGGAAGAAGAGGACCAAGCTAACCGGAAAGCTGCATCACAGTTTAACCTTGCAGGCTCTGACTTGGAATCCGATGAAGAGGAAAAAGAGAAAGATGACGAGGAAGTTGATGAAGACTATGGAGAAGAAGAAATAGAAATACAAGATGCGGATGAACAGGATATGAAACTTTTCGAGTCGTATTTCAAGCCAGATGCCCAGACTTCAACTTCAGCTGTTGCTGGTAGTTTCAACTTGGCCGATAAGATTTTGGAAAAAATACGAGAGAAAGAGATGGAAGAACAGACAAAGAGTCAGGAAGAAGAGCAAAGTCAGAATGTGGGTGATAAGGAGGAGCCAGAGCAGGGTGAGGTCTTTCTTCCTCCTAGAGTGATTGAAGCTTATGAAAAGGTTGGTGAAAGTTTGAGTGCCTGGACTCATGGAAAACTACCTAAGTTGTTTAAAGTTCTACCATCCATCAAGAACTGGGAGGATATTTTATACGTGACAAATCCAGAAAAGTGGACCCCAAATGTGGTGTATGAGGCAACGAGACTATTTGTGTCCAACCTTCCTTCAAATAAAGCACAAAGGTTTGTGAGCATGGTCCTATATCCAAGATTCAGGGATAACATTGAAGAGAGTGAGGATCACAAGTTGAATTACCATTTGTACATGTCTTTGAAGAAGTGTATATATAAACCCGCTGCGTTCTTTAAAGGTTTCCTTTTCCCGTTAGTTGAAGAGCAGTGCACTGCAAGAGAAGCAATGATTGTCGCTTCTATTCTTAAAAAGTGTTCTATTCCAGTCCAGCATGCTTCTGTGGCTCTTTCATGGTTGCTTCAGAGGGATTTCAGTCCACAGGCCACTGTTTTCATCCGGGTTTTGATAGAGAAAAAATACGCATTGCCATATCAAACTATTGATGATCTCGTGTTCTATTTTATGAAGTTCAGGGTCATCACGGATCAATCGAGCAAGGATGTTATGCTTGACGCAGACGACACATTTGAGAATTCTGAACAACGTAAAATAAAAGAGGCCCCACAACTTCCTGTTGTTTGGCATAAAGCGTTGCTTGCATTTGCACAGAGATATAAGAATGATATTACTGAAGACCAGCGTGATTTCCTAATGGAGGTGATAAGGCAGAGAGGTCATAAAGATATGGGCCCGGAAACTAGAAGAGAGCTTCTTGCAGGCAAGAAAAGGCAAGACATGGAATCACAGAAAAAGGTTAGTGAAGATGACGATATCATGTCGTACTTCTGAACTAGAAGGAACGTTATTTTATGCGCATGTACAGTAATTGCTTCTTAGAAATATAAATGCATTAATAGGTATCAAGTATATACAGTAGAACTAAAATATCCCAATATAGAAAAAAAAAAAAAAGCATTATTCATAATCATTCACACTCACCATAATTAACATGGAAGAATAAAGAGGAATAAATGTATTCTTCACCCTGAAGATCATATATAGGAAGATGTCTGTATCCTTGCTTAAGATAGCTCAGCCGACAACAGTAAATTCCAAGAAGCACATCACTTTTATCTGGTGTATTACATTTCACGAGGAATCTCAAGAACACCATATCTTCTTTATTTGCGCAAAACTTGCACTTAAGCTTCTCATTCCAGATAGGATTAAATCCATTTTGTAAAACTGATGAGGTCCTGAAGACAAGAGAAGGGGAGCCCAAGTTGATTAGTTTCTGAGAATCAAATTCTGATCCATGATTGGCCATGCTGTCGGGATTAATTTTAATTAAAGATTCCCCCATTTTAATCATATTTGTTGATCCCATCTCATACTCGGCGTCAAGAACTTTACCGCTATACAGCTCAACCTCAATGTATGGATCAAAAGTTTTCATTTTCATATCTTTAGATTTAGGAAGCTGTTGAGCAGAAATGATATTCAACTCTATGAAATTCAATTTATCAAATCTCATAACATTCTGAAAGTCCTTTGTCTTCCGAAATTTATCCTTATGCATTCTCAGTGATTTGGGCTTCAGGATATACCCAGAACATGTACCAACATTAAACAATGCCTCATTAATCTGCTGACCCGCATCGTAAACCTGCCAATTTGTGGCCGCTATTTGACAGCCTAGTGACCAAAATGCTAACGGATTGAAGTTATCCGACTTGAATCTATAAACGGATGGGTAGATCCTCATTAAGTAGTTTCTATTATGTTTCATTATGGCATTAAATTTCGTAATCTCTTTAAGCATCTTGGACACTGTGCGGTCACTAAATGAAAAGCAATGATTAAAAGTCTTCGATTCCGGAAGAGAGAAGTTTCGGAATTTTAAACCAACAGTGTAGAATGCCATAGAACTCAATTCAGTAATTATTGGTACTGATCTCTTAGCTCTTGGCATTATTTTCGTCATTATAACCTGTGTAGTGTTGGATGAGCTAGATGATAGAGAGCCAGATGAAAGTTGTCCTGACGTAGGATTCGTACTCGAGCTTACCAACGGATATGTAAATGTAGAGTCTTCACTGAACGATGATGTGGTCGTTGATTGTGAGCCGTACATGGAATTATCAATATATGAAGTTGGGATAGAACTCATTCTTGATTTTTTAACCTTAAGAAGAATCCTATGTTTTAACTCGAGAGGAGAAGGAAGCGTTGTTTGGTTGTTGTCAAGTCTTCCATGTAGAAGTGTTGATCCAAGCACTTCTTTAAGAATGTTTACGCATTTCATTTGATTTTCTTCAGAGCAGCGAACCTCAAGTGAAATAATAACAGGAAAGGGTGAAGTTATAAAAGCATATTTTCTCACCGTTTCCACAACCGATTTGAAATCAATCGACCCGGTAAATGTCATTCCGTGTGTAACGATCGGGCCATTATCTCCATCCCAAACATCGATTTCAATACACCTGCATCCTCTTTGAAGTGCTCGAATATAGCCTTCAATAGATGAAATGCCATTGAATTGTCTTCCCAAAAGATATGTATTGTGTGATGATGAAATGAAATACTCGTTCAATGGTTTCGTGTAATCCTCCACAAGATTTCTAATGCCATTCGTGTATAGACTCATTAAAAAAGATGTAAATTCATCAAAATTTAGAGTTTGACCATTAGAGGAAAACTCATTGAAAATATGGTCCAACGCACATTCGTCACAAATTCTCTCCTTCTGCTCTTCGCACAAGAATTTCTTAAAATCTTTCTTGTTCATTAAATCTTTCACGTTTCCATCACAATAGCGTTCAAATATTGCTTTGAATTCAGAGCGATGACCAAGTTTCCTAATAAACGATTTGTATTGCAGAAAGTTAAGAAATCCCTTTGCCTCTTTATCCTCGTATCTAAACTGTCTTGACAAAGATTCCTTGCTTATATAAATGTGTAGTTTCAAGGCTAATTTCAGAGCACTTTTAAATGTAAGTTTCCCATCATTGGCGACCGTGTTATTCCAATGATACTGAATAAAGCTATCACTGTTTACCGAACTACAAAGTCCAGATTGTAGTTGCCGCATAAAATAGACCATATTGTTCAGTGTGTAGAGAAATGTGTTATAGTCCGTTTTGTTCAATGCAATAACATGCAACGCCTTGATATTATTTGATTTTGAGTAATTGTGGTATATTATAGTTATCCACAAATCTTTAAACTTCGGCGCAACACCAAATTCTTCCCTGTAATTTCTAGCATTATCGCCCAGTCTGATATATTTGATCTTTTCGATCTCAAGGAAAGACGTTGATTTAGTGTTCCAGTATAGACGGTTCGTATCAATATCCAATCTAAGCATTCTCTTGACTTTCTTCCTGTGTGTTATACGAAGCATCTCTATTCCTGGATGAAGAAACCTCTTTGGAATTTCATTTCTGACTAACGGTCTGTTATTCTGTTGATACGACCTAGTTATTGGCTTCAACAAACAAGAAGGACATGATGATGTGCAAACCAAAACATTCTTAGTTGTTTGCACCGAGGGTGCAATTCTAGGCTTTCGTTGTTTGCCTCTTCTTCCTTTATCTGGAATATAATCTTCAATCGATTCACTTCTCAGTAAATTCTTACCATTGTCAGATTCCACATTCAACTTGCTCTTTTCTACTTCCGAAAAAGACATAGCATGCGCATCTATTTGTTCTGATTTGTATTCATGTAATGAATCGTGGAGTCCCAAGCTGAATTTGTTAATCCCATTAGTGTCAATTTGATGTTCTCTGTTGTCTACTTCGCAAATCACGCCAACCCCGGGAGAAAAGGAGTTTGCCATTCTTTGCATCATCTAGCACCCCTTTATTTTTTCAAAGAAGTAAAGAAAAAAAAAGGTATCGATCGATTTTAAAGCAGGGCCAAAATGAAGGGCAAAATGTGAAAAATAAAAACACGAAAGAAGGTTCATGTTACTGTCATAAGACCATATCCCAAAAATGCTTGTATTTGCCAAGACAGGAATCTCGGACTGCTGTTATCAGGCGAGATGGCTTTTTTCCTTACCTGGTAGTGCACGTGCCACCCTTGGGCATTCAGTATACAAAAAATTTAAAAAAATATGAAATTGCCTGCACCCAAGCTGGGACTCGAACCCAGAATCTCTTGATTAGAAGTCAAACGCGCTAACCAATTACGCTACATGGGCAATTCGCACCGGAGGAATGGCACCATCATGCCCGATGATGTTATTTTCTTATTGTAACAAATTATTCTGGGTCAAGACACATATAAAAAATTATACTGCTTTAATTTCCCACCATACATATCAAAATAGAGTCCTTACGAACACGTTTGTAATCCAGCGAGAACTCGAAGGTTACTCTTGGTTTCAGCTGAAGGTTGACTTCAACAGGGATTTCTTTATATGGATATGTATTGCAAATTACACAATAAAGTCTGTCAAAACAATGATGCTCTCGAACAATGAAGTTCAAGTAAGTGAGGATGGTATTGTTATATCATCTGATTAATACGAGAACTACATCTATATAAAGTGAAGATATTCCCTTTTGTATATCATTATACATACTTTTTATTACATACTACAATAAAGATCGAAATACTATTTAAATCTGGTAACACTAACTTTAACAAGGCCTATAATACAAGCAGCTTGACTCGAATTTGATAGTATCGAAGAAGAAAAGCGTATTTATCATCTACTGAGATGCAAAATACATAGCTGAAACATGGAAGGCATTAATGCCATTACACAGGCTACGCGTTACATTCATATACCATAATATTGGATGTCATGTCTTACAATCATGGGTGTCAAAACTATGAAGACCTTGAACAATTAAGTTCTCAGTAACCAGAATGTAATCGATATACAATTCGAATAAAAGGTGAGCTACAACCATTTGAAATAAAAACAAATTCCCTTGCGTGCACTCAACTATACACATAATATATATACTACAGTAAGTATCAACGCCTATATTAAATCCAATACTAATAGCCTTATAAGTGGGAACTTTTCTGACGGCCAGGTTCCCATTCATTGTATCAAATAACGAGGCCGATAGCTGTAGCTGAGGAGTAGTTCAGTAAATTATAAGATTTTTCTTCATTCCGGCATCTATTTTAAATTTGAAGGTACAACCAATTAAAATCATTCAAAATGATCGGGCAACTGAACTTTTGGAAATGCTCACAATATGTTGTCAACCACAATCGCACATCATATAAACCATTTATTGGGACTCAATCTCTTGTACAGGGTACACGTGTTTAGAACTTCGAAAGGTATGGAAAATGTACAGAAAATATCAAAAAATTAAGCTTAAATTGAATACATAAATAATGCGAAAGGTTCGCTGTTGGGTGTTAAAGTACTCTAAGTTGTGAAAATATCACAATGGATGAGTGCCTAGAAATCACGCCCATTTACTTTTTCATATTCACACAGGGAATACCACTACATTCTTAAAATAACTTTTTATAAAAAGGTTTACAAAATATCCTGTGAAGTTTTGATTATCATTTCCGATAAAAGTACAGATAAATTTAAGTCCTTTATTTCGGAAGGAAAAAAAGTTTGAAAAAAAAAAAACGCGACCACGCTCCACCTTAAATTATGATCTATAGAAAACATACGCGCACGTAAACATTCAAAAGGAAAGCATCATTCATGAAAACATTATGGTCAATGAAGAGGGCCGGAAATCAATGAGTATACAGAAGTAAAAAGAGCCAAATGCAGAACTCTGGTCATTATTCGAAAGTGGATTCACACAACGTGTTCAAACGATTATCAAATGCCACACACAAACAACCAGTAAGAAGATGGAAGCCTAGCGATTTTGAACTTGGCAAAAGACTTGGAAAGGGAAAATTTGGCCGCGTTTATTGTGTTCGAGAGAAAAAGAGCGGGTTTATATGCGCTTTGAAAGTAATGAGCAAGGATGAAATATTGCTATACAAGGTGGAGAAACAATTTGTAAGAGAGATCGAGATTCAAGCAAGTTTACGCCATCCCAACTGTCTTCGTCTATACGGGTGGTTTTACGATGACAAGAATGTTTACCTGATATTGGAATACGCGGCTTATGGTGAATTATACAAAATGCTCAAGAAAAGAAAGCGGTTTGATGAGGTCACAACGTCATACTATATATTCCAGGTTGCCGCAGCACTTGAATATATGCATAACAAACATATAATACATCGTGATTTGAAGCCGGAAAATATATTGGTACACTTTCACAACCAGATAAAGCTTTCGGATTTTGGATGGTCTGTGTATGCACCACAGAACACCAGACGGAATACCATGTGTGGAACTTTGGACTACCTTCCTCCCGAAATGGTTGAATCTAAAAGTCATGATGAAACTGTTGATGTTTGGGCTCTTGGTGTTTTAATGTACGAACTTTTAGTGGGAAGACCACCATTTGAGGATGAGAACTCGGGTGTTACTTACAGACGAATCGTCAAAGTGGATTTACGAATACCGACTTTCATTTCATCAGAGGCAGCTGATTTGATCAAAAAGCTGTTACGATATGAACCAAAGAAGAGAATTTCACTGCATAATCTTCAACGGCATCCATGGATTATAAAGAATAGGGGGTTGTGGGATACATTAAAGGATTAAAGTGATAGGTTGAATCGAATACTTTGCTAGGAAATATAATATTGCTTTTTTTTCGAAAGTTCTGTTACTTTATGTAGGAAAACGTGAACGTTAAATATCATTATATACATGTATCGTGTGTTCATTGGAACAATTCTGCCAATCAACCTAAACGTCTATTATTTCTAAGCACCTTCGGTAATCCTTTCACGTGCGACTTGTCTTTGTTGTTGATTATGAGGAAAACTCGTCCGCTTTGATTCATTCTGCCTGTTCTTCCGGACCGATGAACAAGATCCGCTGAGTTATGTGGAACATCCAGGAGAACAACATTCCGAATACCAGTGAAATTTAATCCTCTTGAAAGAAGGTCCGTGCAAACAAGTACCTTTAATACTGGCCTTTTGGAATCCTCCAGTCTGCTTGGAGGATCAATAAAAGTTTTAACTTTCAGTTTTCTTTCCTCCGGGGTATCATTACCACTGATATAAACAGCATCATCAGAATACTTTTCACGTAGTCTGGTAGCAACTTTGGCACAGTCATCCTTATTGTTCACAAACACTATAACTCTTTTCTCGAAACCTTTCTCACTTCCGTCACAGTGTATGGAGTAAAGTGTCTGTGCCAAGGCCTTCATCTTAGAACCCTTGTACGGATCTAAAGCTGCATTGATCACTCTGAATTCAATTGCCTTAGGCAGCTTATGTAATGCCGGTGTTGTTATTGAGACAACATCAGAGAATAACTTGTGAACAACCCTATTGAATTCAGCGGGTATAGTAGCAGAAGCAAACACTAAAGTATTAAGGTTAGGTAAATTCCGAAGTATTCCGTAAGTGTCCTGAATAAAGGAACCATCCATCAAAGTATCGGCCTCGTCAACAACAGAAAATCCAACGGAGCCTAAAAGAGCTTTTGGATGTTTGACTGAATCGTACTTTGTTAATGATAGCAATTTTGGAGGTGTACTCACAAAAACATCAATTCCCTTCCTAAAGGCATCCATGAACACTTTGAAATTGGAGTCTAAATCCCACTTAAAACAACTTGTTCCCAAAGTGTTCGACGTGTGTTGAACTGTGGAGTAAACTTGATCTACAAGTTCATGGGTAGGAACAAGAATCAGACTCCTTATACCAGCTTTTCGAGGTCGATCAAATATCTTTTTATCAATTTCAGGAAATGTACTCTTTGAAACACCGATAAATTCACCTTTGGCTGCTTTTACGGCGATATCAAGATCCTGATTCTCATTTTCACCATTAATATCAACGTAATCATCAGTTCCATGGGCTATATCTTGTTCACGAAGATACTGAAGCAAAGGTGCCAGATAGGACCATGTCTTGCCAGTCCCAGTTTCTGCCGCCAATGTGTAAACTTTTAAAAATTCCCCCGGTTCTCTTTTCTGGTTGATGATTTTAATTGCAGCAGTCTGAATCGGTGTAGGACGAATAATCAAACCATTAAGCTCTCCCTCTGTTTTAACTTTCGTATGAGCATTCATATAATTCTGACTTCTTAAGACTGTGTTCTCCTTGATTTCCTTAATAATCGCATCACGAATTTCAGGAAGAAGTTTAAGCTGTTGAAAGTCATTGATCTTAGAAACAAGCCTAGCTATGCTTTCTCTTCTATGTTCATCGGGAAGCTTTAAGCTGGGATAACTTCCAAATTTGTACGGTGGTAACACAGAGGACTGACCATGCTTCTTCTTGCTGTTTTTATCTTTCTTTTCTTGCATCTTTATATGCTGGAAATCATGCTTTCTTTGCCATTTATCACTAGATGACGCAATAGGATGAACGAAAACCCGACTTCTTCTATTGTGTGAATATCGAACAGCATATTTGTGGATTTGTAAAGCCTGCGGCTTCACTCTCAGTTTGCAGGACACAAAAACCTCACAGAGCATGCTTTTGGTTCTAAGTGTACAGCTTAAATTTGTATATTAATAGTATAAATTAGCTTGCTTAGTATTTTATAACAGGCTGGCTGTGGCTTGAGTAACCTGGCTTCAAATTTGAAAAACTTCGGCTGGTCTTGGAAGGATTACGTAACAGCCTAGGGGATTAGATGAGGGGACAAAAAAAAAGCGAGGGAGAAAAAACGAGAACAGCAGTATTTTTTTTTTTTCAGCGGTTTGTTCATACGAGGATCAGATATCAAAATCGAAGAAGTGTTAACTGAATTTATCACAGAAGAACATTAGTAAAAAAAGAAGGCAAATATCAACACATTTTAGGACTACAGTGGAGTAAGATCAGATTAAAATGTCTACTCTTGTTGAATTAGTTTCTAAACTGAAGCTCTATACAGAGTCTGAATCACACAAGAAGGTGTATGAAGTGGCCAAGGAGGTTCTAAAGAAGGACAATCAAGACTTGAACGCTCTCAAACAATGCTTAGTTGCTCTTATCAATATGGACAACTATGAAGAGGCGTTGGCTTTGATTGAAAAATATAAGGCTTTAATCGCGAAGGACAGCATTTCCGACAAACTTCTACTTTTGGAAAGGGCATACATATACTACAAGACCAACAAGGGTGAAGAGTTAGAGAAGTTAATTCCACTGGGTGAGAACATTAGAGGATTTCAGCACGTTCTTGCTCAATACTACTATAGGTCTGGAGAAAGTGCAAAAGCATTGAAGTTATATGAACAACTTCTTTCAAGTCCGGAAGGTGAAGAATCAGACCTGTCTGTCAACAAACGTGCAGTTCAATCGCAGTTGAAGTACCAGGATAGTTCTCGTGTGATAAATATTAGTGGAGATGACTTGGAGGGATCCTATGATCTCATGTCGAACGATGCCCTAGTGAAAGTTAGGGAGGAGAAATATGATGAAGCACTTTCTTTGCTTAAAACTGCACTTTCTACTGCACAGGAGAATCTTAAGGACTACGAGGAGGATTCAAAATTCTCGGAAATTGCTCCAATAGAGGTTCAGATAGCATATATCAAACAGCTTATGGGTGATAATGACGGGGCGGATGAAATACTATCGAAGTTTGATTTGGCTAATGTTAAAGACAACGCTCTCAAGCTTCTCATCTCCAACAATCTTGCATCATTAAGAGCAGACTCAAATTCTAATCCTGCTTTACTATATCGAGAGCTGGGGCTTCCTTCTTCTTTGCACAACATCATTGATAGACTTACAATTCCTCAGATACGTGGCTTGCAACGAAACGAGTTTTTGCTAGCGCAGGCAGCCGGAAAGGATTTGTCAGATGCTGCTGAAAGACACTTCAAGAGTCAACAAGGCTCCTTTTTGGGTAAAGCTTTAGTCACTTTAGGACATATTGGTGTTGACTTACGTGATCTGAAGTACGAAAAAAATGATAAGAAAGTCTTTAGATACTCCTTAAAGCATCCCGAGGACTTACCATTTGCATTGCTTGCAGCACAGATCTGCATAACGTTTGGCAATTTGCAGAATGCAGCATCCGTTTTAGAGAATGCGGTCAATCATGACAGAAGCGCATTGATCAACCGTGAATCAATCGCCGTTACACCTTTACTTTATTATGTTTATGAGAAACTCGAGAGACGGAAGTCAATTTTTGCTCTTTTAAACGAAGTGTACGAGGCAATTTCCAGCAATGAGTCTCTCAAAGACACGGAACAGCTGAAACTTGCAGAATTTGTTGCCTTTCAGTTGCTGTCTGTTGATAGTGAAAAAAGCAGACAGCTCTTTGAGCAGGTTGCCAAAGCTGAAAACGAAAATGAGGGTGTTTACGAGCAGAGCAGTTTGGTGAAGGCCATTATTAGAAACGATACAAGTCAGCTACCAGAGGTGGAGTCATTGACACAAGGAGTTGATGTGGATGCCTTGCTTGATCAGGGATTAAGCCCTCTTTTATCTTCAAGTTCTAAGATTTTCTTGGCTGGAAGGAAGAGTGCCATTAACTCCAATCGTAAGGCTGCAAAACACAGAAGACACAGGCAGAAACCTAGAAGACTTCCGAAGAATACTATTGGAAATATCGATGAAGAGAGATGGCTTCCTTTGAAGGATAGATCATACTACAGGTCAAAGAAGGGTAAGTCATCCAATAAAACACAAGGTGGTGTTGCTGATGAATCGTTGAATGTCAACAACCAGACAAAAGAGCCTGAACAATCTGCTAAGAAAGGCAATGGAGGAAAGAAAAGAAAGAATAAAAAGAAGAACAAGGGTAGGAGATGAACAAGTTGTTTAAATGTAAATGAACTAATTGTATATTACTTCTGTCAGAAGTAAGAATACCGTTAATATAATATTGGAAAGAAAGATCAAATTAACTGTATATGTACTGTACATGCGCTGGACAACAATAAAAAGGAGAGATGCAGAAAAATCTTTACCGAATATAGCCACCAAATTAAATCAAGTGAAAAGAGTGTCCTCCTCTCTTAAGTATTCACCTATATCGGCTTGTCTAAGTGCAACTATTCCTGTAGGTGTTAAATTTTTAGCTTCTAACGTAGACTTAGACGAAACACCGAAGCCCAAAGGTATATCCTTCATAGAAAACACAATGACACCGGCATGCTCTGGAATATCTTCACTCATCTTACCAACATGGGCCTTGAGAACATGGTTACCATATAGAAAAGGCATCTCACCATTTTCTTTAATCCACACTTTATACTTTGCGTACTTTGCAAGATATGGAAGAGCTGTTATGTGCAATTTGAATTTACCGTGCTTTGTGAATTTTCCCAAACATATTCCTAAAGAAATGAGATGCTTTCTAGCAATAGAAGTGGCGAGCTTGGCCACATTAGCTTTAACGTAGTAAACTCTATCCTTCTGAAGTCTAAACACATGAGGATCATCTGGATTATTCACCATGAATGTTATATTTCTTCCTATATAGTTGGCAAGCTTCTCGAAGACCACCTTGGTCTCCTCCTCTGTCATTTGCCTCATATTGTTCTATCAAACGTACTATTGGGTTTAGAGCCAAATTCGAAAGCAACTTGTAGGTACTTGAAAGATGCATATAGGATAGGAAAAAGCTATTCAACCAAATTTTTCACATCAATCGGGGAAGTTTTTTTTTTGTTAGTATTTTTTTTTTGTAATCTCAAATTTTCACTTTTCAGAAAGACTGCTCTCGGATCCACCACAAAAGGTCACATATATGCTTTCATATGCTTAAAAAGAACACCACAGCTTTGCTTAACACCAGATATAGCTATAGATCTTTGAGCAATAATGCAAATGAAAGAAGACGCAGAAATAAAGGCGACAGGAGATGCTCAACAAACAAATGATCAACAGACTTCTGCCGCTGAGAAGAATATTACTTCGCCAAAACATGAGACGAATGTCGATGACAGGGAACAAGAAGGCTCAAGAAGGGATCCCTCGAACAGATGGCTTAGAACAAGGAAAAGCGATTACGATCTCCCAGATGCAAAACGACACAAGGGTGAATTCAAGGACAAGTGGGTAGGTTTTATCATCTGACGTATTTAATACCGTCAGATACACTTTCGAAATGCATTTAAGGGAAAACATGAATTACTAACACAACAACATACAATTTTTTTCTTTGATTTAGGCGTGCATTAACATCTGATGGAAAACCAATGTTCCCAAATGAGAAGAGGAAACCTAAGAAGAAGGTTGCATGTCTGATTGGCTATTGCGGTGCTGGATATCACGGTATGCAGATCAATCCTCCGAACAAAACAATTGAAGGAGATCTTTTCAAGGCAATGGTTGATGCAGGAGCAATTTCGAAAAACAACTCGAATGACTTGAAGAAATCTGGCTTTATGCGTGCAGCAAGAACAGATAAAGGAGTTCATGCTGCCGGTAACGTTATTTCCCTGAAGATGATTGTTGAAGATGAAGATGTGGTTGAAAAGATCAATCAGGCTCTACCAGAGCAGATAAGAGTTTGGGGATATCAGCGAGTCAACAAATCTTTTGACTGCAGAAAAATGTGCTCTTCTCGTATATACGAGTATCTCATGCCAACATATTCATTTCTTCCTCCACGTTTGAACTCGCCACTTTATAAGCTGGTTAAGAGAATGCAGGCGGACCATCCAGAGAACATTAGGGTTGATGCAGATGGGGAAAAGTTTTGGGTGGACTTGTTAGGGAAGTTGGAAGCTGCTGGAATCGACCAGAATCAACTGGATCAGATTACTGAGGCCAACAGAGAGGACATCCCACTTACAGTTCCTCTTCAAATTGCCTCGGAGACCGTTAAGAAGTTTTCAGGTGAAGCCAGAGAGAAGTACAGAATCAAGAAAGAGAAGTTGGACGTATTCAGAGATACCATGAAGCTATACGAGGGATCGCACAACTTCCACAATTTCACCAACGGCAAGGATTTCCGTGATCCTTCGGCAAAGAGATACATGAAGAATATAACGGTAAGCGAACCATTTGTTATCGGCAATCTGGAATGGGTCTCGATTAAGATTCATGGTCAGTCCTTCATGCTCCACCAGATTAGAAAGATGATCGGTCTTGCTAGTTTAATCGTGAGAACCGGTTGTCCGATCGATAAAATTAGAGAATCGTTCAGAATGCCCAAGGTGAATATTCCAAAAGCTCCAGCTCTTGGATTACTTTTGGAAAGACCAGTTTATGATGGATTTAATGAGAAGTTGAAGAGCTATGGTCACGATCCAATTACGTTCGATAAGTTCACCGATAAGATGGAGGCTTTCAAGAAGAAGTTCATCTACTCCAAGATTTATGAGCAGGAGGAAAGCGAGCACACATTCCATGGATTCTTTGGCTTCATAGATTACTTTACCGGTAATGAGGCATCCAACCAAGGTTTGGCTATTTTCGACTTTGTTACACAGGGGGAGATTAATGGTGAGATCAAGAATGATGCCAAAGAGACAGGTGAGAAGGCAGATGAGAAGATAGAGAATACAGAGAATGTGGAGAACAAACCTGAGGATAAAACAGAATGATTAGGTATATTACATTTTGAGAAGATATATATATTTTTAGCTTGCTTAGCTGGCGGAAACGTATGATATAAAAAAATGCACAGACAATCAATCGTATTGAGATTTACCACTTTGTGCATATGTAGGAAACATGCAGTAATAGACTCATAGCGTTCAAGTTTATAAAAATAATCTGGCATTGAACAACCAATCAGATTTACGAATGTTGAGAACGGAAATACTAGAAACAAGGTTACAAATAGGTTACAAATAGGTTACGAACAATATTACGCACAACATTACAAATAAGGTTACAATTAAGGTTTGACAACTTACATTGTAAAACGCAGGTCGAAGGGCAGGCCACCGAGACAAAAGAAAAATTAACGTTTGTCGAATCTCTCCACTTTTTTAACTGAATGTGATGCTGTACGCAGCATAGCAAAAAAATCACAAGTGCGAGATGAATATGAATGGGCTGGAAATTTTATAAGGTGACATTTGTCTATTTTTCAGAAGTTCACCATGAGGTCGACTCATACTTTTCGTCATTTGCTATTTAAGATTTTGGTTAATCCGATCTTCAAGTTTTGTAATCTGTCTAAATAAAAAATCACCGATTGATACTACTTTAAACAAAAGCAATGCTTGCAGAGGTCTTCATGCAAATAGACCTTGACCGACGCACTGTATGCACTAATGCGAATACACAGACTAGATAATGTATTTTTTTTTCCAGTCAAAAATATGCGAGGTCCTAAGAAAAGTGGAAAAAAATAACATGTTATCTGCAGACGGGCATTTCCTATTATGGGACCCCAGGAAAAGAAAGTGGAATGACTTAGGCAGATTTGATTTAGCTTGGCTTTGGAAAACAATTATGCCCAATAAATCATCCTATTTTGAAATGGTTATAATCCCCCATCCAGTATTCTGTTAACCAAATAATATCGTGCATTTTATTGGTTGCTTCCAGCATAATGCTGCAGACTACTTCCTGCGTATATAAACTCATATATTTCTCTCATGCACATCTTCCATTTGTTTGTCTACGCAGTTCATAATTTAGTACATTACATGTAAAGCAATTGAAATCAACTCACTTACAAACACCGAAAGCATCCGACTATTTTGACTATTCTTTAAAATGAATCCAACCATTGTTACTAGAGCTGCTAAACAAGCCACCAAACACATTGGACCAAATTATTGGGGAGTTCGTGTTGCTCAGGATATTAAAATGGTTCCTACCTGGATTGCAGGAATGACAATTTTCTTGACTTGGCCAACCTTGGTTGTGTATGGCCAAAAAAAGGGATTGTGGAATCCTTAAAAATTTGACGCTTCAAGAAGTAAGACGCGCTCATTTAATGTCTAAGTAATGCCTAACTTGCGATTACTACAAGCTTGAAATTATCTAAGCTGTATGTATGTATATTTATTTAATGAAAATCTAATTGATGTGATGAACTAATTTTGATTGAAGTAGCTGTCATAATCAATAATATCGCTGTTGAACAAGAAGAAATTTAGAGATTTTATTTGAACCCAAAAACTTAAACGTGAAAAATGTAAATCTGTCTAGAGTTTTAAGTTTAATGTACCTATGAACTCAGAGACACACAACTGCGTGCAACAGTACACCAGAATTGCATGTTGACAAGTGTACGGATGCGTGGACAGGGTGCTTAAATTTTCACATTCACTCTGCAGATCTGGGGGGTCTGAGAACAATCGAATATGATCAAATGGCTTTTCGCGTCTGCTGGGCTTATTGCCATAACCTTCTTTCAAAGCGTATTTGAGCAAACAGATCCATTGTCGGGATCGTAACGGCAAATTGTGGGCATAATTCCAGACACTTGTGTGTTTTATTTTTAATATGATGTCAAACATAGAATGCCTATTTATTGTTGATGTATAAATAGGCATAAATTCCTTTTTTTTTTCCTTTCCACATTAACTTTTTCTGACTGAGTGGTTTCTTTTCCTCTGTACCCTTTAATCCTTCCTCATTAATCAATAAACATACGTTTAATTCTGTTGCTTTAACAATTTTTTTTTTAGAACTTTTTTTAGATCAACTGAAAAAACCGGTTTTATTCGAAAGCACGGAGACTTACGATTTTATTGAAGACATCCGAGTTGCACGACACTTTTAATAGTTACTAATCTTCATTTCAATTTGACGAGTGCACTTAAACGATGTCGAACCCTCTCGCATTGTTAGCATTGGCTGGAGCGGCAGTACTTGCCTTCCATAAACGGAAAGCCATTAAAAGTAGCCTTCACAGGTTTGACTATAAGTACAAAGTGTCTGATGATATGACATTTTTGTTCCCAATTGCCTACCAAGCAGTTAGGCATGCATACCAGACATTAATTTCTCATCGTTATAACCAATTTTATGACATTGAGAAGACGGCAACCAGCAAAAAATACGCAAATAAAGTTGCCATCAACTACATCCGACTTAAACCCGGAAAGCGTTATCAGACAGATGGTGATGAAGCTTTTGCCATACAACAGTACACATACAAAGAGATGTATGACATTGTTCTCAGACTCTCTTATATTCTTCACGAGGAGTACGGTATCAACAAGGGTGATACAGTCACGATGTATTTCATGAACAAGCCATTATTTATCTTTATATGGCTTGCTCTCTGGAACATTGGTGCTCTTCCAGCTTTTCTCAACTACAATCTAAAACACAACCCTTTGGTTCACTCGATCAATGTTGTGGATTCCAAATGCGTGTTGGTTGACTCCAGTGATTGCTCCAAGGACTTCAAGGAAAGCGAAGACGAAATCAAAAAGGTGCTTCCGGGTTTGAATATCTACTATTTGGATGATGCAGAGATGATGAAAAGACTCAGTGATCCGGCAGCTCCACAATTCCGTCAAATAGACAGCATTAGAGACAAGGATGTCAAGGCATACAGCCCAGCACTTCTCGTTTACACCAGTGGAACTACAGGTATGCCTAAATCAGCCGTGAACTCGTGGAGAAAAGTTTTCTTTGCGGCCTATTTTTTCCCAATTCCTATGGGTATGAATGATGACATGAACATGTACACATCAATGCCCCTTTACCATGGTACGGGATCCATTCTTGGTGTTCTGCCTACTTTTGAATGCAGAGGAACGTTGTCTTTGGGACACAAATTCTCCGTGTCGAGTTTCTGGGCCCAAATCAGGCTTACACACTCGAACACCATTCAGTATGTGGGTGAAACTTGCAGATACTTGGTCGAGGCACCAGAAAATGACGATTCTCGATACTGCTACGGCAAGGTGAAGCTAGCTTATGGAAATGGTCTCAGAATGGACATCTGGACCAAATTCAAGGAGAAGTTCGGTATTCCTGCAATTGGAGAGTTTTATGCATCATCGGAGTCTCCATTTGCAACAACATGCCATGAAGTGGACGGTAACGGAGTCGGTGCGATTAGAAATAACGGATGGCTGGCAGATCGGGTTTTCAGCTACACACTCTACACTCTTGTGCGTATGGATCCAGAAGATGACAATGTGATCTACAGAAACAAGAAGGGATACTGTGAGGAGCCCGGCGTCAACGAGAAAGGTGAGCTAATTACGAAGATTTGGAATCCAAAGAATGTCAAGGGTACTTTCCCAGGATACATGAATAACGATGAGGCAACATACTCGAAGGTTATCAGGAATGTTTTCCACCAGGGAGATGCCTGGGTGAGGTCTGACGACTTGATGAGGAGGGACGAGTTGGGAAATATATACTTCGTGGACAGACTAGGAGATACCTACAGGTGGAAATCCGAAAATGTCAGTACCACAGAGGTGGAGAACGAGATTTTGGCTTTGGATGATATCGAGTACTGTGCAGTTGTTGGATGCAAGGTGAAGAACCACGAGGGAAGATGTGGCTATACAGTTATCCAGACTGTTAACAAAAATCGGGAAGATGAAGCACAAAGGCAGGAGGTCTTGGATAAACTGGCAGATAGAGTTTTTCAGCATCTTCCACACTTTGCTAGGCCATGCTTTGTCCGTTTCGATATGATAGAGCTCACTTCGAGTCATAAGATATCCAAGAAGAGGTTCAGAGATCCAATTCTTCCAGCTGGAAAGTCTGGCAAGCAACAGGTTTATTATCTTGACAACAGGGCAAAAAAATACCGCCCATTGAATGCAGACCTTTACGAGCAGATCGCTGTGGAGAAAATAAGAATATAAAGTACACATGGAGATAGCTTCGTTTTTATCTTTACCTTTTTTTTTTTTCTTTCTTTTATAGATGTTTTCATTAATTTCAATTGCAATTTAACCTTTTGGTTTTTCAAGAAAATGAAGAGAGTATATGTTGTAGGGTTGGATGTTCTAAGGGGATGCCGGCTGAAAGAATTGGTAAACTGAATAATTCACACCCCGATGAGTCAAAACTGACATTTTTAGGCAGTCAAAAATTCTTTAATAGGTGTCAGATACCAGCGGTATTGCTCCTATCATTGGCACGGCTGGAAAGCACCAAAAAAATAAGGCATTATCATATTATGATTTTCCTTTAGCGCCGAGTCAAATTGACAGAAGCTCAGAAAGATAATTTTTTTTCGCTTGTTCCTTCCCCCGCTTCTTTGAATTTTCTTGTTAGTGTCCGAGGCCGAGGAAAAAAAATTTTCACGGGGCCAGCCAATTTAGATTAGGGCGTATGATAGGGAGCGATGACTCAGCTCTAATAGGATAGAATATCTTGACCGAATCAGGATATAAAACGAGTTGAAATTGTTGAAAGAACTTGCAAAGATTTACAACTCTTGAGCATACATCTACTCAAATTGCTTTGATATTTATTCCGCTGCGAAGTTCATAGTACAGTATTTTCACGCCAAATCAACGAATATTCATTACATATCTTGCAACAATGAGTGTAAGTGCACCTTAAACTTCCTTAAATCTACGAACAAGGACTAGCAAAAGATGACAAGTATTTGAATCTCCCGTTTTTTTTATACCCATCACATCGAGGGATGATATTTCAGCTTTTCGTTATTGTGCAAAGCTAGGAATTCGGATCGGAGATGGTGCTTTTTCATTATTCAACCCCACCGTCAGCGAATGCGAGTCTTAGACAGTCTTGAAGCTCTCATACTAACAAATATTATAATAGTCGGAATCACACATGTTCATGGAGAACCCACACGTGGGGGATAGAACGCACGTTGAGGATTGGCGTATTATTGGATACAACCCCCTTACACCACCGGACCTTCTTCAGTCGCAATTCCCTCTTTCGAAACAGTCCGAAAAGACCATTTTGAGAGGAAGAGAAGAAGCTTGCGATATTCTTAACGGTAAGGACGATCGTCTTATCATAGTCGTGGGGCCATGCTCTCTTCACGATCCTAAGGCTGCCGTTGACTACTGTGACAGGCTTGCCAAGTTGAGCAGCGAGCTGAAGGATGATCTTCACATTATTATGCGTGCATATCTCGAGAAACCAAGAACCACTGTTGGTTGGAAGGGACTCATTAACGATCCAGACATCGATGGAACCTTCAAGATCAACAAGGGACTGAGAATAGCCAGAGAGCTGTTCGTGAACTTGACCACGAAGCTGCCAATTGCCGGAGAGATGCTCGACACGATTTCCCCACAATTCTTGAGTGACTGCTTCTCTTTAGGAGCAATCGGTGCCAGAACCACCGAGTCCCAGCTTCACAGAGAGCTTGCATCTGGTCTTTCGTTCCCAGTTGGCTTCAAGAATGGAACTGACGGAACATTGAGTGTTGCTGTTGATGCTCTTCGTGCCGCTGGACACTGCCATCACTTTCTTTCTGTCACAAAGCCGGGTGTCGTGGCAATTGTGGCCACAGAGGGCAACAAGGATACATTTGTCATCCTGAGAGGCGGTAAGAACGGCACGAATTTTGATGCTGAGAACGTTGCCATTGCCGAAAAGTCGCTTGAGGCTGCAAAATGCGTCAAACCAGGCGAGGCTCGTATTATGGTGGATTGCTCTCATGGAAACTCGCAGAAGGACCACAGAAACCAGCCAAAGGTTGCTGCAAACGTTGCCAAACAGATCGCATCGGGAAACACGCACATCTGTGGTTTGATGATAGAGTCGAATATTGTCGAAGGACGCCAGGATATTCCACCAGAAGGAGGAAAGGACAAGCTTAAGTACGGATGCTCGATAACCGATGCTTGCATATCCTGGGAGGATACAGTGACGGTGCTCAAGGAGTTGGCAGCTGCCGTCAGAAGCAGGAGAAGTGTTGTTGCTGAAAAGAAGAGCCAACAGTAATCGATGTGCTATTGACGTTTCTCTTACAGGCCTTTTTTTCTTTATTTCCAGCACAAATATTCCGCGGCCACGTGTGTATGCGCTTTAATTCAGCTTTTCGTCTTTCATTTGTTTAGACTACACCCTGTACTCGTAAAATTCGTTGATTCATCTATTCAGGTTCTAAGTATATACATGCAAAATGAAGGAAAAGGCAGCCACAGAACAGAACGAAAACAGCACCGGCCTATTTAGAGCATTTTACCAAGCATTGTGGCTGCCAACTTCACACCAATACCAATGTGCTTGTCAGGCTTGTTGAAATCGTCTAGTGCCAATTCATTCGTATGCTGGCAAAGATGATCGACTTCCTTCATCATTCTTCCCTTTAAATCCGGGCTCTTGGTGATTATCACCGCGTTTGTCTCGAGATCGAGCGAATAAGCCCTTTTAGTGTAATTCGAGGAACCAACAACCGAAATCGAGGGCTCTTTTTCATTTGGCAGATTCACCCAGATGCCCTTGGCATGATAAGACCACCCCCCTGGATGATGTATCACACCGTTTTGCCACTCCAATAGCTTTACGAGATCCTGCTTATGCAACTTTGTGATCTTGCTGATAAACTTTTTGGCATTGTACAAGTATGCATCAGGAACATATTTTGAAACTCCTTTAGAGCGGTAGAACGAGTTTGCCTGCGGTGCAGCAGTTATAATCCTCCCTGATGCTAAGGAATGCGATATCCTATCTAATAAATCCTTGTGCATGTTGAAATATCCGGCGGTGAAAGTGAATGATGAGTTTTTGTCCTCCAAAAAGGACATGATGCGAAGTATTGCCGGCTTCTCGGTGGAAAAGTCGGGCTTTAAAAGCGGCACAAAGGAGGAAACAGCATAGACGACCGTATCAGGATTTTTCACGGCATCTGCTTGCAGTGGCTTTGTTCCACAATGCGTTTTCAAAACAGGACGCAGCACCCTGTTGCAGTCCTTAATGAACATCTCTACATTCACAAGCGGATCGCATGCCTCATTGGATGTTGGCCACTGCAACAAGAAACGCTGCTTATTGTTTGCAGGGAGAAGCTTGAAGCTCAAAGAGCCAACTGCCTTCTGCACGGCATGATAGTAGTCGGAAATAGACCTGGAGTGGAATAAATAGTACCTATCCTGGCGATTTGTGAAGTAATCCTCGGAGAGATTCGCACCACTAAGCATGACCTCGTTGTCAAACCCATAAATCTTCATATGCTGCAACCCAAAGCCTTCGTTAAACCGCTTTGGCATTAACATTTCAGTCAAACCATGCAATTTTGGCGTGTGATACAAGCGGATGTCGATCCGATCTCCGAAATCACTGGCCAAACTGGCAAGCAAACTTGCAGTGGAATCACCTGGAGCATCTCTGGTGGATCTGAGGTAGTCGACCAAGATTTCGACTCTAAGCTTAGGATTTTTGTCCATAGCCCTCGAGATGCAGTCTATAAGATCATCCTGGTAACGGCCAATATACAACGATGAGAGGAAGACCCTGAATTTGGCACGGGTAATCTTCTTTTTGAGCGTCTGGTAAAAAATCGCAGGGTCGTTCAATATCACAATCTGAGACCCTTGAATTTCGAATCGGGGAGCCAAAGAGTCTAGTTGGTGCATAGTGGCCCCTAAAAGAGGATTGAAACTGCTATAATTGGGAAGAGCAGCATTGTCTGCCCTCATAGACACTGCTCTCTTCTGGAATATCTGGATTCTGCCACTAAGGCGATGTGCAGTACTAGCAAAACACATTGGAAACATATGAGTACGATCTGCCGAAAGTTTCAAGCAAGCAGATTCTGGGATGCAGGCTGATAAAACAACACGATTTCTAAAGGGCACCCTTGCTAGCCTTTGCATCGTGCCAGGAGGCCGTTTGTAATATCCAATTCACCAGATATATAGGAAAAAGGGGAAAATCTATTTAAAGAATGGGGGCAGATCTGTCTATTGATTAGATTTATCATTTTTAGTTAAAAGCAATACGTAATGGGCTCGGAGAATGTAGGGGGGAAAAAATAAAATCAAATAAAAATAGAAAATTAATCAGCGTCTCGACATCGAGGAGGTTTTTTTTTTTTTCATCCTTCTTTGGTCCTACAAACTCCGCCTATTATCCGCGATACGCCCCACATTGTTGAAAATCTGTATTGCTATAAAAGTAATCAGCTCCGCAACGTGGAAATCTTTGACCTGAACACAAAGACAAAAAGAAAGGTGTGACTAGAATCACTCATTTGCCCTTTTCTTCACTTTGCAGTCGCAGTACAAATAGATGCCATTTGGCTACTTATTCCAGGGCCTGAGATCAAATATACACCTACCGAACATACGTTCAAGCTTTAAAACAATAACAAAGAAAATTTATCGCAGCAAGATGAGTACTGAAAGCTGCAACTCCAAGGATTCCGGCTCGGTGAACACAGATCTATCGGTCCACAGCAACAAAAGCCTACTAACAAAGCAGGCAAGAAGACCTTCGTCTTCTGTGGAGGAGCCCCCATCAAAAATTTCAAAAGGGCTTTTACCTCTAGTGGACGAACATGGATTCAAGAGAAGGCAGGTTTACGTCGATGCCGAGAACATGTCAGCATACCAGCGGATGGGAGGTGACGAGAACAAGAAGAACTTGAAGGGATATCCAAAGCATCGCACTATGAGGGAAGAGGACGAGGATACCAATTATATCATTGATGGTCCACTCAGAAGACTTGAGCCTTACTACTTCACGTACATGACCCACTGCAAGGAGCGGTGGATCGGCAGAAAGATTCTTGATGTTTTCAGCACGGAGTTCCGGCTATACCCACGCTCGTACTACGTGAATGCGTTGAACGAGGGCAGAGTTTCCATAAATAACGAGGTGGCCAGCATTGACAGTGTTTTGCACAACGGCGACCTCATTTCGCATCGGATGCACCGCCACGAGCCACCGGTGACCTCGCAGCCAATCAGAGTGATCCACGAGGACAAGAATTACGTTGTGATCGACAAGCCGTCGGGAATTCCGGTGCATCCAACTGGCAGATACAGACACAACACGGTCACTTTCGTGTTGAAAAAGGAGCACGGTATCAAGGCACATCCTTGCAACCGGCTAGATCGCTTGACGAGCGGTCTAATGCTTCTGGGAAAGAACGGCAAGGCTGCAGACAGGATGTCGCGAATTCTGAGAGAAAGACGTGTTTCCAAGGAGTATATTGCGAAGGTGATTGGTGAATTCCCTGCTACCGAGGAGGGGATCGTGGTGGACAAGCCGCTTGCAACGATCGACCCAAGGCTGGCCTTCAATGCGGTCGATGAGGAGCACGGGAAACCCGCAAAAACGTACTTTAAGCGGATTTCTTGCGACGGTGAGACAAGCATTGTGTTATGTAAGCCTCTCACGGGCAGAACACACCAGATCAGGGTCCATCTCCAGTACTTGGGCCATCCAATTGCAAACGATCCACTGTACTCGAGTCCGCTAATCTGGGGGGAGAACTTGGGCAAGGATGCGAAGTTCGACTTGAAGGACGTGACAGAGAAGTTGTCGCAGGTGGGGAAGACACGCCCCGCCTCGAGTTGGCTGCACCAAAAAGACGATGGCGAAGTTCTCAGCGACGAGAAATGCACTGTGTGCCAAGGTGAGCTGTACAAGGACCCGGGCCCCAATGATCTCGAGCTTTATCTACATGCTTACCGGTACTCGTCGAGGGATGAAGGCAGTGCACCGGTTGAGGAGCGGTTCAAGGCTGAGCAGCAGCCGAAAAACAGGTCGAAGCAGCAGGACCGGGGCACGGATGTCAAGCCAACTGAGCCCTGGTGCTACCAGACGGAGTTCCCCGAGTGGGCTCTAACTACAGAGAGGAAGTTTATGAGGATGGCATTGGATGAGGCCAAAAAATGCGTGCCAACCTCAACGGCATTCTGTGTTGGTGCAGTGTTGGTGAGCGAGGGGAAAGTGCTCTCTACGGGATATTCGAGGGAGCTAGAGGGAAATACTCATGCCGAGCAGAATGCCCTGCAGAAGTACTTTGAGAAAACTGGCAAAAATGACGTTCCTCCAGGTACAGAGCTTTACACTACAATGGAACCATGCAGCAAGCGGCTAAGTGGAAACTTGCCGTGCCTGAACCGGATATTGGCGCTTAAGAACCACATTACAACTTGTTTTGTTGGTGTCATGGAGCCATCCACGTTTGTTGCGAAAAACGTCTCTTACGATAAATTGACACACGGCGGTATAAGCTATATTAAGGTTCCTGGCTTTGAAAGGGAAGCTCTCGAAGTTGCCAAGAGGGGCCACTCGGTTGCTGCTAATTGAGCTAGTGCCAATTTTTTTTTTGCTTTTTCAGTGCTTTTCTTTGCATTTTGTTTGCATTCTGTTGTACTTTATAAAATTAATTTCCTGTATTTCTGTCCATGTACTGACAGAACGAAAAAATCCCGAGCATCACGTGACGAGAAGAAAACTGCCGCGGGAGGAAATATGGATAATGGAAAATGAGTGAAGGACGAGAAGAAGTGGGTGGGCACTTTAAAAAGAAAATCAGTGCTCTAATAAATATTCAACAAATATTCTAGCATCTATCCGAGAAGCTTATATCTTTTCAGCGGATCCACAGTTGTAGATCGTGGCGATCTTCTCTTATTTTATTTTATTTTGTTATTATTATTTTTTTTTCAAGATCCTACTTATTCCATAATTATTTCTTTCTTCATCCAACATCTTCCAGCTACTCCCTTTCTTTCCTTTCTGCTCCCAAACAAAGCACAATCTGAACACCAACCATTACCAAGGACACAGTATAGCAGACTCGACGGTCTTAACTATTCGGCATAGATAGCAGTCTTGCATGGTCTCATCAATTTTTTTCGTTATTGCGTTGCTTACAGGCTGGAGTATTGTTTCCATTCAGGGAGGATTAAAGCTTTCAGGAATCATGATCAGCAGACAGGACTACACATACAGGGCACTCGATGCTTGTAGGCAGTGCCACGAGCAGGTTTACCACTTCTTGAACAGCAGTTTTGAGGATGCTTTGAAGCAAATGGAGCTCGGAAGCACTTTGGAAACACCAATGCCCACATATTACACGGCCGGCCTTCATGCGGAGACACAGTCCCAGGTGAGAAACACTTTGCGGATTTATCGGAATGCACTCGACGATTTTGGTCTCAGTTCCATCTCCATAAGCTACAATGGTGGAAAGGACTGCTTAGTCATGCTGGTGATCTATTTAGCTGCCATTTACGACAACTATCTCAAGAGCGGCAAGAACATTTCAAAGATCAACTCCGTTTACATCAACAACGAGGAAACATTCCGCGAGCAGGACGCTTTTTTGAAGGAAAGTGTCGCAGCTTACGGGCTCGACTTTGTTCCATTAAAGAGTGGTATGAAAGAAGGCTTCACGGAGTACTTGGACAAAAATCCGGAGATCAAGGCCATCATCGTCGGAATACGCAGAATAGACCCGTATGGAGCCCATATGAACGTCAGACAGCACACAGACAACGGCTGGCCGGATTTTGTGCGTTTGTCTCCTGTTTTGGAATGGAACACGTCGGAAATATGGTACTTTCTTCGGGCTACCGGGACAAGCTACTGCTCCCTGTACAACAAGGGTTACACTTCGCTAGGAGGTGTGAATACTACAATACCAAATCCTTTGCTAAGACGTGAAGATGGAACTTATCTTCCGGCATACATGCTTCAACATGATAATGGGGAGCGGCTTGGCAGGGTCACGGACAGAAAGAGTGGCCAGCCGGATCGGAGAGAGGGGAAGTTGTAGGTTATAGAGTTAAATTATTAATGAACGTAATGAACTATATGGTGGCAGTAATAGATTGAGATTTTGTGAAAATTTATTGATTTAGAGTTGGATGCTAGATTTAGTTAACGAGAAATTATCCAGGCGCGCTAAAAAAAAAAAGTGGTGAAAAAAAAAGAGTGGGTACCGGGATGGGATTGAAAATGGGTGCTCACTGAAAATGCTTCCTCTGTACTATATACTCATACTTAGGTCTTAATTTAGCACATCAACACAATCAAAGCATAGAAGCCCTACATGCTAAACTGGAGGCTGCAGGCTGTGCAAAAGGGCATACATTAATTTGGGAAATGCAGGGCCAGGCGACGAGATGGTACGCCAAAACAGATAACCCAGATTTCAGGATCTTCCTAACTACAGACAAGCTAAACACGGAGGAAATGATATCATTTGCCAGATCTCCAGAGGCGGGAGACGTGATTTTATTTGCGGGAACAACAAGGAATAACTTCGAGGGGAAGGAGGTTGTCTCGTTGAGCTATGAAGCCCACAAAGGCATGGCCTTGAAGACATTGCTGAAGCTTGCCAATCAGTGCATGGACAAGTTCAACGAAGGAGCAGCACAAAGAAACATCTATAAGATTGCAGTCGGCCACAGACTCGGTCGTGTGCCAACCATGGAGGACAGCGTGCTTATTGCAGTTTCGTCCTCGCATCGTGAAGAAGGTTGGAAAAGTGCATCCTGGCTTTTAAATCGCATTAAAGAGCATGCCGAAATATGGAAGCTGGAGGAGTATGCAGACGGTACTACAAGCTGGAAAGAGAACTGTCACACATGCATCCCGAAGTGAGGTGCGGCTTGGTAACATAAATACTGGCTCAGACTATATTAAGGCGCGGGCTATGTACACAAATAGTTTACCCATCAGTTTATATATATTGTACTCGTTAAGGCAAGAACGAGTTCTTTGTCCTGTAGATTGTTTCAACACGGCGGGTTTCGTAATTCATCCTGTTGATAGCAGTAGCATGCTTCGTGTCCTTATTTCCCATCAACTCCGGCTTTTCTGGAAGGGTCGGCTTGAGGAATTGTCTCTTTAGATGAACTCTCTCTGATAGACTGAAGCAGAAGTCATCAATAAGAGCCAGGGCCTCTTTTGCGACTTTCTTGTTTACTGGACTCGTAACATCTGGTATTAGCTTCTTCAACTGTGCAATATCGTCTTTTTTCTTGAGCTCAATCTGCTCGGGAGTCGAGTTCACCACCAACTTGTATCCTGGATCCAACATCACTTTGGAATCCACAAGCTTGGCCAATTCCTCGTACTGCGTTTTTAATTCGGCATATTTCTCGGGACTCACTTCTTTTCTGGCATCCCGCTGGAGTCTCAGATCATATTCATAGTTGTAAGTTGTGTAAAATCTCGCATCTTCAAGGCTTTTGCCCCCTCTAAGAAACCTATCGATAGAGCACATCCTCTTTGCAGCGAGAGAGAGTTTCGCGGCATCATTCTTAATTTCAGGGATGAATTCAGGGAGTTTCTTCTCGAATTCAGCCACCTTCTTGGCCCTCCTCTCATCTCTTGCGGCCTCTGCCTTCAATATTCCTGGCAATGTGAGCGATTCCTTCCTGCACATCCATTCTTCCTCTTTTTTTGCAGCCTGTTCGTTTTCGATCACACTTCTCCCTAATCTCCGCGGGGTTGGATCGAAGTGTGGGTAAGGCAATGAATCATCCTTCTTCAACGCAACACCAATAAACTTCCTTTTCGGGTGGAATGGATCCAAATAGTATCTAACATATCCCGGCTCTAGAGCAAAGAGTGTATGATCCTTACCTATTCCAACATTCGAACCTGGATACCACCTTGTTCCCCTTTGTCTCATTATGATTTGGCCAATACGAACTTCTTCACCTTCATGCTTCTTTGGTCCCAATCTACGACCAATAGAGTCCTTCATGTACGTTTTCGAACCACCTGCTTTTTTATGTGCTAGCCTTACCTGAAAGAAAGGTTTCTGGGCTTTCACCAGGGACAAAATGGCCTCTTTTGTTTTCGAGACTGCCGAAAACATACTTAACAAGTCCCGGATACAAATTGTTTCCGAGTACGGATAGAAAATAAATATGATACGAGAAATGTGGAAATATGAGAAGAAAGAAAAGGTGGAAAGAAGGTAGTTAGTTAGTGCACTGATTAGAAACATCTCTCGCTTTTAGGAGAGTGCGTTAAATTCTGAATTTGAGGATGGAAAAATGAGAGATGAAAAAAAAAAAAAAAAAAATCTCAGATGGAGACAGTCGTGCTCACCCGTACACATCGTACACACAGAGTAAATCTGTAGATAAGTGTGCCAAGTATCCGTTTCTTAGGAATCACTAATAATCGCATATTTTTGTTGGAAAAAAGATCAATACCGTAAGCGAGTGAAAGAAAGAAGTATAAGTGGTATTATAATCTAGGCTGGTTTGCAAAAACGTCTAAAGCGTCAAAAAGTACAAGAAAATAAGAAAAAAAGCATAAATTCAACAAGCAGCAAGATGGACAGTTCGTGGGATGTGGTGATTTCATCATTGCAGGACTCGTGCAATGCAAACGAGGAACTCAGCTTGAATCCCATGAAGGATACAACGTTAAAAGGGAAAGATCAAGCAAAAACAGCACAGGTGGATCAGATACTTAAGCATCAGGAAAATTTGGAAAAGACGAAAAGAATCATAGAGACGGCAGTTTCCAACATAAAAGGGTTGTTGAAAATAGCGCGGTCGGGATCCGAGATCGAGGAAATGGCAAAGCACAGGGAGATTGGGAAGGAGGCGAAATCTGGAGGCAAGAACTCGGAGCCTAAACGCATTCGTCTCTCTTCGAAATATATCGAGGCTGAAAAATCAGGAGTACACAGCAACACACAGGATAAGAACCCAGGAAAGTTATCGGATGAGGCGGAGGAAACAGCAATGAAAATTCACGGACGCAAAGGAAGATCTTACTATCATTCGGCATACAATCCATCAGAGCCTCTGTATGCAGGATGTGAGGTTGCATTTAAGCCCAAGGGACATAACAGTGAGTGGATACTATGTGAGGTAACACGAGTTTTGAGTGATACGAAGTTTGAGGTGAAGGACCCGGAGCCAGATGAGAGTAATCCGTTGGGTCAACGGTTTAAAGCTGGGTGGAAGGATGTCATCAAGATAGCAGAAGCGAATAAAGGGCTTCGGGAGTATCCGGTGGGGTCGAAAGTTCTTGCGAGATATCCCGAAACGACGACATTTTATCCGGCTGTGGTGATAGGTGCGAAACGGGATGGCACATGCAGGCTTAAATTTGATGGGGAGGAGGAAGTTGGGAAGGAGACGTTAGTTGAGAGGCGGCTAGTTCTTCCATATCCGGCGAGGGAGTAGTATGAAACAGAGAAGTCACATTAAATATATATTATACATTATTAGAGTAAAGCGGGAACATGCTTAGCCAGATATAACCCGAAGCAAGTGAGAGAGGAGGGGATGATGGAATGAGATGAGAGAGGAGGGAGATGGATGAAATGTAAAGTGAGATGGATGAGAAGAGAAGTGAGATGAATGAAATGTGAAACGAGATGGATGAAATGTGAATGAGAGTGGAGATCAAAAAATGAAAAAGAAGATGAAGTAAGAAAAACAACTCAGAAAGGATTCCAAGGGATCAGAAAAAAGATTTTAAAATAGCTCAGAAAAGGGATTAAAAAAAGAATTTGTAAAAAAAGACTCGAAGAAAGAGATGAAAAATAGAAATATTCAAGACAATAAAAACAGAAGAACCATGTGTGTATATGTGTACGTGTATTCGTAAAGACCAGTGATGACAAAAAAGTAACAAAAGCTAGAACCTCCCAAAATTAGGTCAAAAAAGAAATGCTCATCTTATCCTTCCTAGCGTCGATGTCAGGGCTGCCGGATGTTGTGGCTGGAGTGGGCACAGAATTAGATGGGGCAGAATTAGATGGGGTTGAATTAGATGGGGCAATATTGGACGAGGCAGAATTCGAGGGGGCAAAATTTGAGGGGCCAAAGTTGGACGAGGGGCCCGGCTCGGGCGCGCCCCTGGAGGGCTGGGCAGTGCCGGCACTACTAGGCTGCAGGGTGAAGTTCTTCTTGAAGATATCCCTCCGCAAGCCAGGCAGACCCTGCTGCTGGCTTTGGCCCTGGTGGCCTGCGGGGTCGTCGAGGGTCATGGGGGGAATTTGCGAGGACGAGGACGAGGACGAGAGCCTAGGGGCAAAGGAGGGTGAGACGTATGGGGCGGACGAAGGGGGTATGGCGAAGGCGGAGGCCCGGCGGGACGGGTTAATGCCCGCGTCGCCTCCCGGTAGACCGAAGGCGGAGTACTCGGTGATGGAGGAATTCCGCGACGACAAATTAGACAGTGGCGAAACCATTGGGTTGCCCATATTGCCCAAATTGCCCATAGAGTTGCCCATAGAGTTGCCCATATTTCCCACACCCCCAATGTTGCCCATCGGATTAACGGTGGCCACAGAGTGCCTGCGAAGAAGGGAGTCGGCCGGGCCGGCCCCGAGCAAAGTCTGTTTTCTCAAAGAGGAAGCCAGGGGCTCCTGGGGAATTCCCAGATTGGAACGCATGTCGACAGACGCACTGCGGCCGTACCGGAGTGGGGGCAAATGGATGGGTTGCCCCTGGTCGAGGATTGCCGGGTCGGAGCCGACGCCCGCGCTAACGCTGCCACTGCTGCCGCTGCTGTTGCTGTTATTATTGGCGGAGGAGCAAAAAATCGATGTGTTGAACTGAGGCGCGGAGGGCTGCACCACGAAGGGCACACGCGGTGGCTGCCGAGCTAGTGGCCCCGTAGCCTCTTTGCGAGCCTGTGCCTCCCGGGCCCTCCGACGCCGGTTTGCCCCGCCGTTCCACCAGTTCTTGATTGCGTTATCGCTCCTGCCGTTCAAGTGCCGGGCAATTTCCGCCCACCGCTTCCCGTACTTCGCCACCAAGCCCTCGATCACCCGGCCTTCCTCGGGCGTGATGGGCGACTTATTGAGTGAGGGCTTCAAGTTCTGGTGGTACCGCTCCCTGGCTTGCTTCGCGGTCCGGGTCCCGAGCATCTGCGAGATTTTCACCCAGTTCAAATTTTTCTCCCCGCCAAAAACATCCACTAAGGAGAGGAGTTTTTTGTCCTCCTCAGGCGACCAGGGGCCTCTTCTTTTGCACATGAGGGGTTTGGCTATTGATGGCTTGTTGTCGGTCTCCTGATTGTTGTCAATGATATCTCCATTTTTTCCACCACCATCTCCATTATTTCCATCACTAATTCCCTTATTTCCACCACTATCCCCATTATTCCCACCACTAATTCCATTAATTCTATTTGCAAGATTATTCCCAATCCCACTTCCCCCCTCTAGCAACTCCCCGTACCGGGAGCCCCGCCGGGACTGGGACCGCGACCGCGACCTAGACCGAGCGCCCGACCCGGTGCTGATCACCGACCGCTTCCTGCGCCGGACTTTCCTTACCCCTCTTTCCACATCATCCCCCGGCGACAACGGCGCGAACGGCGAGTACCGGGCAGGCTGCTGCACGGGGTCCGCCGTGTACACGCTGGAGAGAGGCGGGAGCTGCGATGTCATACCGGGCAGCTGCTGCCGGGTATCGATTCTGGAAGTACTGCTTATGCCAGAGTTCATGCCAGAGTTCATGTCAGAGTTCATGTCAGAGTTCATGCCAGAGTTAACGCCAGAAATAATGCCAGAATTCACACCAGAATTCATGCCATCACTTATCCCTGTACTCCTCCCCCTAATTATCCCACTACTCACCCCACTATTGTTCATCCCACTTCCTATCGCATACTGCTGCTGACCATACCTCTGGTCCTGCGAAATAGACGGAAGCTTCTGTATTGGTTGCTGAGATCCAAACATCCTCACTTATAGGATACTGCAAATATCAACACCTGCTCGATGCGAGTTGACACAAATATGAAAAAATTAATCTCACTGTGTTAAACAAATTGTCCACACTGTGTTCTGTGATCAAATATGCTACTGATGTGATGTGTGACAACAGAACGTCGAACTACTGTTGCCTGATTGCTGCTTCGAACTCGATGCTTGCTTTTCGATGTACAGGTGTGTGCGATGTCAACTTGATGAAGAAAGAACGAAAAGAAGCAAGACGGGAACCAACTGTTCCAGGTATCGAAATATAATGAGAGAATAAAGAAATAAATAGAGAGTAAAAAAAATAAAAAATTAAAAAATAAAAAATTAAAATGGAGAATAAAAAAATTAAAAAATAAGAAAATAAGAAAGTAAAAAAATGAAATAAAGGATAAAAATAAATAAAAAAGCAAAACGAGGGAGGAGTCGGCAATACATGAAAAATAATCATCATCTATTCTTTCATCATTGAAATGGACGCCAGCCTAAAGCCGGGTGGGATATAAAGAATAGGAAACAAAAAAGTCGTTTTAGGCAACTTACTTAGAGCACGCATATTCGCGATAAAACCCACCGAAAATCAAATCCAAAATGTTACTGCGTTCTCTTTTTCTTCATCTTTAGGGAAAAAATAGGGCCCAACGTTACATACAAGCAGGAGGGGAAAAATTTTTTTGTTTTCAATTTTTCCCCCAATTAATTTGAAACACGAAATATATCCGTCCAAAGTAACAGCCGGTCTCGAATCGAGACCAATTTTTCAACCGTGTGTAGTGAGAAAGCGAGGACCCTGAACATGCATAATTAAATTAATAAAATTTAGAATGGTCAGCACGAATGTGGTGGATTTCAATATTCAAAAATCCGTACGAAAGACGTGTGCTCTACAAGGATGGCGAAATTCACCAAGCCTAAGAAGTACCGGCATAGCAATAGTGCGGCAATATGGACTGTGAGGCTATAGCAAAAGCCACAAACAATGGGGGAAGAACGTGAGAAAGCAGGGAAAGAAAGCATCGAAGAGTTAGAAAATGCCATAATGAGGAATTTTCGAATTCCCTTCAGAATCACGAGAGAAGCGTTTACAGGAAAAAAAGAGGACCGAGCCGGTGTTGAACGGCTGAAACCTCAGGACGAAATGTGTGCTAATATTAAAATGTACAGCTGATGCTGTCAGTATCACTTTTTTACAGATTTGTAACTATGAAGGAAAGCCTCGTTTTAAGTGATGAATTACGAGTGGGCTGAAACCTAATACTGAATATGGAAACAACAACAAAAAATAATTGTCCCTTCACTTCACTTTCGTATGCATATGATTGTACTTTAGCCAATCGTTTAAGTCGACGTTCAACCTTACAGTTATTTTAGGGCTGATGGATCGCAGTAAAGGGGAAGAGGGGATTTTCCGACTAACCGTTTTTTTTATGTTACAATTTTTTTTTTTTCCATAGGGACAACACACCCATCGAAAAAAAAGAAGAGGAGTAAATAAAGCAAAGTTGCAAAACCAGTTGCTGCAGGGAAAAAAGCATAACACAGCCTCGGCAATTGTATCATCGAAATAGCAACACTAACTGTTGTATTACCAGGCAGCCTGGTGTGCAATAACCTTTTTTTATCACACTGTTTGGTGCCCTTATCATTGCTTCATCTGTTGCTAATTTTTCACACACTGTCTTTTTTTCCCACAGTGAACCGGTATCCTACCGGTTACCGCTTTAAACCGTTTGCCGCTACAGCTAAAAATTTTCAACGGGCATCTATTCAGTTAATTGACCTGGCTGTACATCTAAACAAATCAGACAATGCGAGATTAAAACACCGCAAAGCAAAAAAAACAGCCGTGTAAATTGGCCAAAAAGCTATTGTTGTGTTGAAAATATTATACAATGGAATTTCTCAATACGCTATTATGACAGCCTTTTTTCTGCTTACGTTTCCCTTTTCCCGAATTCAAACCCATCCTTCGTTCCCAAAATGTCAAATATTGCTTGAACCCTCAACTGGATCCCACGTTTTCTAATATTTGCATCAGAAAAAGCGTGCTAAAAACAAATTATCTGCCAGTTTACATTGCATATATTCACTATTCCCGTCTAAGTGGGATGCCAGGCACCCAACATTTGTGGCATGGGGTGGTGGTGAAGAATTTCGCGATAAGTTTCCAAAAAATTGTCGGATATATAATATATGCCTACTTTTTTTTGGCTTCACGTGATTACATTCAATGTGCTACAGATACGAGAGTACTGATAAGGAAAGCTAAACATGCGATTGTGATGCAAACGGGCCCTAAATGCTAAATTTAAATATGCAAAAACCAAAAATTTAATTCACACAACTTGCCGCTTCTCGTCCTTGGCTTCCTTATGCGCCTCTTTCCAGCAGAAAAACCCACCAATCAATCCTTGCAAAAGCGTCATGAAGAAAGTAGCCCACTCAATTCCTGACAGTCGGCCGTTTATAGATCCTTTTAACAATCCCAATGACATGTAATGAACCATGCTTTGAATTGTGTTTCTTTGAGCCTCTATCCACGAAAGAGTGGCAATGGATAGAATCCACGAACTGAACCCAATTGCAGCAGCTATAATGTATGTGAGCACGCTAAATTTGGTGAAACGAAGCCCAACGGAGGCAGCATTTACCGCCATACCGATAATTTCCACAATGAGAAAAATCACTAAAGGAACAAATCCACCTGCCGTAACATTCGAGACCAAGGATTTGTTTTTTTGCAGAGATGAGCTGAAATCAACAAGATTCATCTCCTCAGTTGTGCTGTTGGTGGCTTCATTATAGAGAGAGAACTCAGGCAACTCACTCGAGTATTTGCTGAGAATGCTGTCCGTATAGCCACACTTCATCTCAGAATTTGAAGATGATGCATTAAAAGTGATGCAGCTGCCCATGTAGCTTGTGCGGACTGTTGTATCCATTTGTGTAGAGTTCATGGTATCTGTCTGCATGTTCTTAAGTATGGGAGAGCTCTGGTTGAAGGATAGCTCGAAAAGATACACATTGGAGTAAGCATGCTTTGACTTTGTGCATCCTAGCAAAACAAATAGGGCCAGCATAAAGCTAATGAAGCTTATTATTAGGCCTAGGAACCGTGGACTTTTTTTAATTAAAAAAGGTAATGTTGAAAATAGGACTGATATCATGATGGATATTTTAGTGGTTACACCAAAAAAAATTCAATTATGACTTAGAACTATTTAGCATTTCCAATTCAATGCCCCCAAAATAATATTGTCTAGAAGCTTATATATATATATATAAGGTGTATTTGTGACTTTCAAAAGCACCCTAATACATCCAAACTTGACCCCAGAAACAAATATGACGAGTCCTCCAACTTGAAACCGTTCTGTCGCGGATCTTTAGCAAAGCACAAAAACATTCAAGAGACCTACAATTGTTAAACCGATTGTAATGGATATAACAAGCTATCCTATTCGGTGAATTACATGATGAATACAAAACTTGCAATTTAAAGTATTAGTTTTTGATGTTTTACTTAAAGGAATCTAGCATATATGTTTCATTTTAGTTTCATTTTTTTTTACGCACAAAATCATGACACTGAGATGATACGCATTAAATATTTTTAGAACTTCTGATTCATATAAATTTCTGGTTAAATCCATTTACAATTAATAACATATTATTGTCTATTAGAATTAAAAGTGAAAGAAGTTCTATAATATTATATAGTCTTCTTTTCAATTACTCAAAGCAAGAGGAAAAAGGGGTTGATTACAATGATTACACATACACACACAAAAAAAAGCAGAACGCTAGGCAGATAAGTGTGAGCTTAACCGAAATAAGCATAAAAATGAATTTCTTGAATACCATCTTCTCAACAATAAAATCCTGGAGAAGTCACAGAAGTAAGTATCTGGAAATGTCACGTGATACCAAAGAAAACGTAGTTTATTAGACCCTAATTACATGCCAGGTTATTGATTCAATACATTACGAGAAGAAATGTAAGTCTTTCTAGAATAAACCTCAACAATAGTCCAAAGTAGACTACAAATAGAAAATCGGTAATACAATATTATTAATATTAAAAACCAATGCATGTAACGCTCTCTATTCTTCGGTTGCATCGGAAGTAGCAGCCTTGATCTGCTTTGCTTCTTCTTGGATACCAAAAGTTCCGGTCCAACCATGAGCACGAACATATCTCAAATATCTAATATCTTCTGCCATTAAATCAGGGTCTTTGAGATGAGGAACAAAGAAGTAACATAAGGTAACACCGACAGCACCACAAATAGCTGAAATGATGAAAGTCCAGTTCTTACCGAGGTTGTTTTCAATTGGAGTGAATGCCTCAGTACCGATGGCAGCACCAGCTTTACCAACTGCAGCACAGAAACCATAGAAAGTTCCTCTAATTGGAGAAGCATAACTCTCAGAAGAGGCCAAACCCAAAACATCACCCGGACCGCCGTTACCAAGGGCTGTGAAAAGAGCGTAGAAAACAATAAACAAAGGAACAATCTTCTTAATTTTATTGTATGCACATCCAATGATGAGACCCATGATGACATATCCACTGAAACCAATACACATAGTGTACTTCCTTCCAATTCTATCGACCAAGTAAGCACCAATAAGAACACCTGGAATAGAGAAAACGGCCAATAAAAGATTCCATTCGGCAACTTTTGTCAAGTTTGTAGTGTCATCCATCACAGACGAAATAATTGTTGAAGAGAAAACACTGTTAGGAAAAGTAATGAAATCATACAAGAACCAGCAGGCACCTGTACCGATCAACCTTCTCCAGTAAAATTTAATTGAGAGTAAGTATGGAACATTTCTCCTGATGGCTGATTTCTTGTACAACAAAGGAGTAGCCATCTTCCATCTGAAGTAGAAAACCGCTATAGGCCAAACACAACCAAGACCAAGCAAAATACGGGCACAAGTATTCAAATGTGTTCCAGAACCGGTTGCAGTGTAGACAATCAAGAAAACAATCAAAGCGAAAGGAGTACCAAGACTTAATGGAAAGTTGGTGACTAAAACAAGAACACCACCTCTTCTCTTCACAGCTTCATTTGAAGCTTCAGCAGCAGAAGTGCATGAAGCTGGATATTCACCACCAACACCAAAACCAGTAACACCTCTGGCTACGGTAAGCATCCAAAACATTCCTGCAATAGTGGCACCATTCATGGCAGCTCCAAGAATAGAACCAATAACAATAACAGATGTAGTCATCAAAATGGCCCATCTACGTCCATAGTAATCGCAAGTCAATCCAACTGTGATCTGACCGATAATCTCACCGATTGTCAAGGCATTAGAAACTCTAGTTTTCACTGAAGATGTGTAATCTTTTGGGTATGCCACAGAGAAGACAGAGTTGAGCATGTTCATACAACTGTTTTGGTAGCCATCAGATAGCAAGGCACAACCAGAACAAATAATAGTAAAGACATCGGACCATGATCTCTTGATTAAAAATCTTCCAGCACGACCCTCCTCATCGTAGGAGATTGGATCATCACTGTCGGTTGTATCAAACTCATTGTTGATTTCACGAACCTCCTCTTCCTTAGCAAGAGTGAGACTTTGTTCTGATGTCATATTTGTATTATGTATAGGTTCCTGGTTTGTAGAATATTTCAATATTCCAGGGAGAGATGTTTATCGTCCACAGAAATAGCAGATAACTTCACCTTTTATACACCCCTAGACATAATTTTGTCAATAGAGCACGTTTCATACAGAGAGAACTAGTAATTTATTAGAAATATCACGCAGGAAGACTATATCTTTTAAAAGTAAGGGTAAAATTAGAAAATGATACCATAAAAAAGTGAAAATATAGAAAATAGCTTGGTGAAAAAATAGTGATAACCAGTCCTTTCTGTCGCGCATATCATTTCACCAGTTTAGGCTATTGTTCAGAATATGGCACGTGGGGATACAATTTCTAAGACCTGCACATACATGGGCTTGGCTTGACTACTAAGCCTATATTAGGCAGCAAAAGCGGCAATTCAAATACAATGGAAAGTATGAACCGATGGGAAATACAATCAAATGGTTGAACTTCAAATTATTCAGGAATAAAAAAAATTAAAAGCACACCCCCCCCTCTCTAGGCAACAAAGGCCGGATAAAAACGTTGAAGCACAATTGTTATCGTCAATTTCATCGCATGAAATTATAAATACATATCTATAAATCATGGGCTTGCTGATATTGAAAAATCTGCCCAATTGTTAAATATATTGCTATACTCCTAATATCGGTATTGTGAATCAGATAAATCAATAAACCATTGTCCCTGAAAAAAAGACAAACCAGAGGGAAAATAGACCACACTAATTACGGCTTTTCCTACGGAATGCAATTTGCAGCTTTTCATTGGGTCCTTCTTATCTTTAAGATCTTAACGGCCTTCACTCATTGAAACAGGGGAAAAAAAGGACCTACAAGTCATTTCTTGATGAAATTTCAGGGACACGTATTTCCCAATATAGGATATGAACAATATATTCCAAATATAATGGTCAAATTCATTAGAGTGAAAATCATTTCATGGGTGAGCCCACTAGATATATTTAGTACCCCTTTCTATTTTATTTTTTATCGGACCTCTGTGGCTTGGCTTATCGACCATATTTCTCTTGGCGCTCGTTCCCCTAGTTATTAAATCCGTTTTGCATTGCCCCGGGAACAGAAAAATAAGCGAGAGGATAATATTGTCAATCGACGCGTCTGTAACGCTTTTTTTCCCCTGCTTCCCTCTATGAAAATTTGTATTTATGTTGGACATTATTCGTGTAAGGATGTAAAAGTATATATTGACGATTAATCTCTAAAATACTGAACGGAGAACAGCACAATCCAACTTAGAGAAGCATTCAGATTGAGAAGTCTAAGATAAATAACAGGCATTTTTTTTCAAGAATACGGTCATTGGTTTGTGCGGATGATAACAAATTTTGGTTTCCAGGTTTGGAGGTGTCAGATAAAAACACCTATACTTCATTCGAGAGTAAAACTGACTCGCTTTTTGAGCTCCGTTCCAAATCGAATATTAGATTACGATGTATTCAAACCAAAGACATTGAAAGGTAAACATACCGGTTTAAATAATCCTCCACCACCAGAAATATGTGCCAATATCCCACCGATAATATTTCTGCATGGCCTTCTTGGACATAGGAAGAATAATCGAACTGCAGCAAGAATGTTGGCAAATCAATTAGGAACAACCCTAATAGTGCCAGATCTCCGCAATCATGGCACCTCATTTCATGCCCGACCTCACAACTACCGAGCAATGTCAGACGATATAAGCTATTTGATGGGTCATTTGAGAGATGAAGTTGATTTTGAGACAAATGGTGTAATCATGATGGGCCATTCAATGGGCGGGAAAGCAGCCATGGTTCATGCATTACGATTTCCTGACATTGTCAAGGGTGTGGTGAGCATAGATAATGTTCCGTATATGAATCCGGAGACCTCATTCAAGGAATTCGAGAAGTTTCACCTTTATCTGAAGCACATGAAACAGGTTGTTGATTCTGGAACATGCAGAAATGTGGCTGCCGTGGCTGATTACCTCCTCAAAAATATCGAGCGAGAGAAGAAGATTGTGATGTTTCTGGTCAACAATTTGCACAAGGACCCAGTGACTAAAAAGGTCCAATCACTTGTGCCATTGGATATACTGGATGAATATATAGAGGATATCATGGAATTTAAGATGTCCATACTTGGTGATTTGGACGACTATCCGGTATACCAAGACCCCTTACTTATTATTAGGGCAAATTACAGCAATTTCGTGGGTAATGATATACACGAGCACCTGATTCAAAGTCATTTCGAAAACTATCAAATCCAATCCATGGACTCAAGCCATTGGATAGTCACAGAGCACCGTGTTCCATTTGTAAAAATGGTTTCAAAATGGGTATTGGATAACTTCATATAGATTAAATGTAACATAAACAAATTGTATTTTAAGGATTCCTGAGATTGAAAGGGGAGAAAAACGTAAAAAAAAGAAATCCAGTGAAAAATATTAAGATGCCATTTTTTATCAATTCTTTCCACCTATTAAAAAATTAGCACACGTTCGATCACTGCATGCATTTTCAACACGTCTAACCAAATTATACAATAAAATGGTCTCAAAGCTTAGGTTTAAAGGTTCAAAAAAGCGTCGGCATCATTCAACAAATCATCATGGTGAAAAGAAACAAAGGGTCGGCGGGAATAAAGCAGAGATAAAATTTCTCATAAATAACAAACTTCAATCAGCAGATCAGATCGATCCCAAAATCTTTACAAAATGCAATTGGACAAGTGCAACAACCATTACTGATCTTAAGGAAGGGATGCCTATTGTGATAGGAGTTACTAGAAAGGGAATAGAGGATAATAACAAAATTGGTGTTATCTCTGTTGCCCATGATAAACTAAATATTACAATAGCTAAAGAAAGTGACCTCAAAATAACTGCCAAAGGAGATTCAATTAACTTTCTTCCAAAAATGAATTTGGAATCACCAATATACAGAGTAGAGCCCGAGAACATTGCTCAGATTTTCACGGTTGTTAGGGTGGATAGCATACTATCAACGAAACATAAAGTAGATATACCGGATGCTGAAAAGACATACGTTTATATTGCATTGAAAAATCCCAAAACCAAAAAGTTCTTGTCACACAATTCGGAAAAGCATACACTATGTATGTCATCTACCTTGACGGCGCAGGAGATATTCAAGTTCATATTAAAGCCAACAGATACATCAAATTTTCAGATATCAATGGAAACAGACGGGAGCGAAGACGGGAAATCTAATGAATCATATAAACTGATTGTTACAGACAAATTAAAGCCACGCTTGATATGTGATCCTGATGACTTGCTCGATGATTTGAACCAGTTTAATATCAGAGTACAAATAGCAAATTGCAGTTATGCCGAATCGCTGATTGACGAAATAAACAAACTGCAGACAACTCAACCAGACCAAGAAGATGCTGTTGATGAAAGCATACGGTTGGCACTGAAAGAACTTCAAAAGTCTGGAATAAAAATCACAGACAAAATTTATTACCAATTGAAGGAAGCAGACAAAGAGGGCAAACTGCACGAGTTCTTGCTTGATTTGAAGGAGAAGTACCTAACTGATAGAAGGGCATAGAACGGTTTACTTCTAGTTTTAGTTCTCCAGTTTCACTTTTCTGGTTTTACCTTTCTTTGACGCTTTTTAGATGGGGATAACCAGCTATCGAGTGTACGCTTTTTGCTCTTCAAAGGTGATACTGCCTCAGTCTTTATCTTTGTTTTTACTGGACTTTCTAACTTGACTTGCGATGGTAAGTTATCCGAAACATGACCATCTTCAAGACTCGACTTTGGCTCTGTCTTAATTCTAGCTTCACGCTTGACATTACGCCCCAAAAGTCCCATGATACCATTTGAATCATCCAACGGCTTCACAAAGGAAGGATCCTCATTTTTCATATTTCCCACTTTTCTATCCACAGCATACCACTCCAACTTTCTCGATTTACCATCGTATATTTTGAGCAAATCCTTGACGTCGTTCCAGTGCTTTTTACCTCCACCAGGATTGAGCCAGTTGCTAAAATCATCTGTATCAGGATCTAAAACAACTGGCATACGGTCATGAAGCCACTCCAAACACTTTGGTGCATTCCATGTAACGATGGTGTATGAAAATACATCTTCACCGTCAATCACAGACCTCGAGTAAAGCCCTGCTAGGAACATTAATTTCCCATCCTTACGCTTTATGTAATATGGCTGTTTCTGCTTCTTCCCAGTTGTCTGATCAGCCTTTTTCCATTCGTAATACCCCATAATAGGAATCACACATCTCTGATTAACAGACGAGACCCACAATCTGTTCTTGCCAATTTTTTCGTATCTGGCATTAAATGTAGGTATTCCACTTTTGATCTGTGCTTTATCCTTGATCCATTTGGGTATCATACCCCACTTCATATATCTTATTAAATGCCTTACCGTATCATCGTATCTCTCTTCAGTCTTATGCGAGAGTCGCATATAGTATACTGGTGCGTACTCTGTTGGTCCAATATTATATCTGTGATTGGTTGCCCTGTTCATGTCTATTTGTTCATCAACTTCAAGATGCTGCTTTCCGAATTCGGAAGGCAAATCTTTTGGCTCAACCGGTAATGCATATCTTCCGCACATTGTTCATACCCAAACAAGCTTCAGTCATATAAGTTAATAACTGAATTGATACCGTTAATGATGTATTTCGGAGTTAAAATGAAGTGGACATCTGTAAATTTATATTAGTGTTCCGTAAGCTGCGATCAAAGATTATAGAGAGGCTCCAATATTCAATCACATCCGTGCATATGCTACACAATGGGAATTTAATTTTCAAATCATCTGCCCGGGAGTCATCGCTTGGGGAAGGAACTAAAGAAGAAGCGAGAAAAAAAAAAAAATTAAATTAAATTAAATTTAGCGATTGTATGAACATATGATTGCCATGGCCCCACTTTTTCGCTTCCCTGATCAATACAACTTACATCACTAAATTGATCTTACTCACCAACATTATACTAGGATCCCATCATTTCAAGGTGGGCTAATTGTCGATTATAATGTTTCGACTCAGAACAGTGGGCGGATCAATCTCCCTTTTCCGCTTTTCCTTAAAAAGAACTCTAGGCAAGAGATTTCTTTCAAGTCCAAGAGATATCCGAAAACAGCCACAACTAAACCAATTCCAGGACCCCAACAGACCACCAGAGAGGTTCCAGGAGGAGAACAAAATTTCACAACCAAATGCAAACTTCAATAATGCCGGAAATGCCAACCAGACATATTCTCCTGGCCAAGGCGGTGCAAATGGGAGATACATTCCACCAAATGGTCAACAGAGGCAATTTAGGGCTGGTCGGATGATGTTTGGAGTCACGTCTATTGTGCTTATCATGGTGGGAACAATTGGAATTTACAGATCGTATCATGCGGAGTCCCTTAGCAATGAAAGCATAGATTTGCTAAACGAAGCACTACAGAAAGAGAGTAGAGGTGATATAGACGAGGCAATCAGGAAATACTTAGATTTGTTGAAGCAGTTGGATGAGGAAAAGACTCCACACACGAATTCTAGTTATTTGGGGGCAGCAACGCGTATTGCGGAATTGTATGAGATAAAAAAAATGCCAGATAAGGCATTACGAATATACGAATCACTTAGCAACTATTTAACAAAACAGGTTAGTGAATGGGAACCAAGCACACTAGTATCGAACGATACGCAACTTGATACGCTAATCATGGGATCACTAACTGTTGCCACCAGGTATGCCGCCTTGTTACCGGAAGATCAGGCAGAAAAAGGGAAAAAGCTACTTTTGATGAACATAATCCAGGCTCAAAGACGAATAATAGAGGAATATCCTCCATTCATTACAGTTTTGAATGCCAACACAAATCAAAACATCTTGGCGTTGATAGCCAAGGATATGGCAAGCAAAATGCAGGGCAAGAGTGAAGAGGAGAAAAAGAAGCATCTTAAAGAAGCTTTGAAGAAGCCATTGGAGCTTCCTATATATACAACTGATCCTACAGAGGAGAATAAGATATTAGGGCTTTTTGCAAAGGGATGGCCACTGTTTACTCGTGCGCTTATTACTGCAAGAGATTTGTATGCTAATATATGTTTAGAAGAGGGAGATTATTCGGAGGCTGCATCATGCTTAACGACTAATGCCGTCATTATCCAGAGATGCTTCGATCATCCGGCAAGACTTGGCGTTTGCCTCACAAAGCTCGCAATAGTGCTGCAGATGATGGCGGAGACTTTGAGCGAAAAACTCGATAGAGAGCAAGAGAAAGCTGGACATAAAGGGGAACAACGGCCAATTTCACACATGGAAGATCATGAACTTAGCTTGGAGGATTTGCGCTCTTCAAATTTGGCCATGAACCCTCTTCAGATGCAAAATCCACAGATCAAGGAGTTTGTTATTGAGAAAACATACAAGGAATCGGAACGGATCTTTCAAAGAACTCTACTTTTGATTGACAAGCTTAGAGAACAACATGTCAGAAATGACGTTCCCAAACAGTTTGACTCAGCCCTAAGTAGATCAGAGATGGTTTCATCGTGTGGTTTGGCCTTGATACACTATCAGGATGGTGATTTGAAAAAGGCCTTGAAGTATCTGCAAAGAGCTAAAGTGCTAGCTGTAAGAATAAACTCCACAGACTACACACGCGATATTACAGAATGGATAGATCAGATTGAAAAGAGCAATCAGGTGGAGAAGGCACCTAGCAGCTAAGAAGTTGCTATCTAGCTTGCGTATATATTATATATGTATATAGAAGTGTGTAGGTGAATATATGCGGAAAGACTGCATTGTTATTTGTCGCCTATCCGGCTTGTCTTAACTTAAATCTTTCAATATTTTAGGAGAAAGTGAAATTTTAATGTGCTCCTGCTATTAGGTATTTTTTAGTTTTTTTTTAATTTTTTTTTCTATCTCACTTTTTTTCAGCTGAAAAATTTTAAGATCGTGCATTATTTAGGTACAACGTCTTTTATAGGAAAGAGTATTCGTTTACTAACGGGGCAACTATATCAAGATATTCGCATAATTTAAGTAAGCCAACATGTCAGCGGCCAGAGAGAGAATCCAGCCGGTTCGAACAGAAACACTTCCGGCCAAAACTACACCAGAACAAAGGTACTGGAGAGGGTTTACAAATTCACAACTTGTTAAAGAGCACAATGCCGTCACTCATATAGCATTTGATCCAAACAGACCACACAACTTCGCCGTGACCTCATCAACAAGGATTCAGGTGTTTTCTTCAAAGACAAGAAAAGTGGTGAAGAATTTCACGAGATTTAAAGACACAGTTTACAGCGGAGAGTTTAGACATGATGGAAAACTTCTGGTGGCAGGAGATGCCAGTGGTTTAGTCCAAATATTCGATGCACAGCATCCCAGATCACTTCTTGTGACTCTGCAGCCATCTACGCACCCTACACATGTGACAAAGTTCCACCCTTCAATAACAACACAACTTCTTACATGCTCTGATGACCGTGTGGCTCGTCTTTACGATATTTCATCCACAGAAGAGCCATTGATGAGCTTTGGCGAACATCAGGATTATGTGAGGTCAGGAATATTCATTCCTGGATCGAATTTGGTGGCCACCGGATGCTATGATAATGTGGTGAGACTTTTCGATTGCCGAAGCGGAAATACAAGCCCAGTTCTCACGATGAATCAGGAAGCACCTGTGGAAGATCTTTTATGTCTTAACTCAACTACGCTTTTATCCTGTGGAGAATCGGGAATAAAGTGCTGGAATTTGGCAGCGGGAAGATGCTATAGGACGATGAACAACTTTACAAAGACTGTTACATGCTTGTATGATGCGGGTGAAAGGGGAATTTTGGCGGGATCCATGGATGGACACGTTAAAGTTTTCGATACAGCGAGCGAGAACTGGGACGTGAAGTTCGGCTGGAAGTTTGGATCGGGTGTTTTGAGCTGTGGCATTTCACCAAACCAGAAACATTTGGTGGTTGGCCTCAACTCCGGGCTTCTCACAATTAGAACGAGAAAGACAGAGCCAAGAGTTAAGCAGGGAGTCAAGCAACAGAAAAGTCACGCATTTGCAAGAATGATCAGAGGAGCTGAGTATCGGGGTGAGTCAGAATATCATATTCTTGATGACAGTGTGAAGAACAACAACCGGAAACTCAAGCAGTTTGAGAGAGACCTTAATGCATTCAAATGGAGTGATGCGCTTGATCACTCGCTATTACCAGCACTCTCAAAAGAGTTGACTGTCACGTGCATGGAGGAGTTAAGGAAAAGAGGTAAAATTAGAGTTGCTCTTTCGGGAAGAGATGCCTCCACCCTTGAGCCGTTACTTACTTGGTGTCTTAAAACGATAGATGACCCAAGAGACGTCCATCTAATTGCAGACTACTTGTCGTGCGTTATGGATATGTACACTGATCTTATAGAGAGACAACCTGTGCTAGAGGATCTCGTTTCTAGCATTGAAGAGAAGGTTGACTTGGAGATACAGAGATGCAAGGAGGCACGCAGGATAATGGGAATGTTGGAGCTTCTTAGTGTATGAGCAATACACACTGCAAATGTATACTAGCATAATATAATAATTGGCAGGATATCTGCGTATTGACTATATAGCAAACTGAAAAGAAAACTTGGAAACACTTCAAATATATGTATATATACTTTCTCTTTATCGTCTTCCTCTGAAACGGCCACGACGATGATTGTTGATTTTGAGACGCACAAAATTATTCGATAGCGGATTGATGCCTCTTCTTTTCTTGTTGGGCGGATCCCTGATCATCTTCCTCACATATACTTCCTCTTCCTTCTGAGAATCACTATCATTCACATCAACACTATTAGATTCACCATTTGCCATATCTAATGCCGCCATACGGCGTTTCCTTGTATTCTCCTCCAATTCTCTTAGTTTCTTATGAATATCGACACCTTGTAGTTCATCTGCAACATCATTAGGGCCTTTCGTTTTCAACTTCGATCTACGCGTTGTTCGTTTTATCGTTTTGATCTTTTTCCTGTAGCTGGCAATTGGATCATGCTCCTTCTGCGGTTTCGCATTTTCACCGCTTTTTTCATCATGGAGCGAACCTTCACTTTCCGAAACTGGCGGCTTTAATTCCTCCTGATCGGCAAAGAATTCAAGATTCTTCTTAATGCTTTTTAGCTCCTGGTTCATTGTGAAAAGTGACTTCTCGTAATGCCTTTTAATCAACGGACTTGGTTCTACCAGCTTCCGCACGTTTGGAGTAGGAGGTAACACTGGGATAAAATCGTCATTTTTAGATGTAGACACCGGCTTTAAAATATGATCGTTGTGATCATCATCGATAGTATTACCACCACCTACAATAACATCATCATCACCAATATCTGGACTTCCTGAAGTTCTATCATCAGAGGAACTTTCAAAGTCACTGCTTGAGTCCTCAAAGTCACTTAGATCAGAGAGCATTCCGTCATAGTCCAGCATTGACAGTGTCTCCGTCTCGTGATGCAAGTATTGTGGAGTCTGCTCAATATTTGAGCTGAAATTTAGCTTTTTACGACAAGAAGCCAGACTCTGCTGCGGAGTTTTAAAGAGCACATCCTTGGTACGAACTTCACCTTTTGGGGTTTCAAACATACTTGCAGACAGACTTTTGGTGTTGTCTGCAGCTTTGTTGTTTGTAAGCTTGGAAGAACATGGCGATATAATTGTAATCTCTTGATCTTTCACCTTAGACGGCGTTTGCTCGAGTGGATTTTTATCCTTGAGCTGTTTCAGCTCTATATCAAAAATTCCAAGAACTCTGCCATTAAGTTGTGGCGTAGGACCAATTCTATCTGTTTGTTCATCATTGTCTACAAAAATATCGTCATCCTGTTTATCATTGTCACTTTTTGCGTCTGAAAGGCCCCCTTCGGCCAAACCGATCCTATCTTCATAGATAGGCCTCAACTTAGTTCTTCTTGTTGGAGTTTCAGGAACTCCATGTAACTTTTTTACTTTCTGATGCGTAGTTGAGCTACCATTAGGAGCATTTTTAAAATCAAGACTGCCTTTCCGTTTTGCATCAATATAATGATGATGATGATGGTGATGATGGCGAGGGTGCAGGGTATATTGTCCTTTATCAGCGCCTCTCTCTTCTGTATTTTCTGAGCTTTTGTGTGATAAATTGGTTGGATGTTCTTCTCTATAATTACGAGACCAGTTCGCAAAAAGTTTAGCTAGGTCAACTTCCCCAAGGTCGCTCTTTTTAAGCAACTTTTTAAGCTTTGAATACTTCTTATACCTCCTTGCCATATCAGGATGTTCCTTCTTGATGACATCCCATGTTAAATCTGCCCCGCTATTTTCATGCTCCCAAGTTTTGATCCTAATTTTCAGTTTTACAGCGTAATGTTCCAGTTTGGATCTGTAATCTCCATTGGAGGAGTTATTTTGCCCATTTTTACCAACTGGCGGTGCGAGAACAAGAGTATGTGAAGACATGTAATAAAGTGTTGATGTGCTATGTAAAGTATTCGTATCTGTGAGTGAACAAAATTGCGAAAAACAGGAATGTATACTGATGGAAAAGAAATGAAAACATCGCAAACGCGTGTACGAACCGGCACCAGATACGCGAAGCTGCGTCACGTGATTCAAATATTCGAGGAGAAATATTCGGGGCTTGAATTTGGACATCTCTAAATCTCATCGCATCACTATGCTTTTTTTATTCCGACTCGTTCCCTATATCTACAATTTTCTTTTATCATTTGATATGATCATAAGACAACCCACATATGCATATAAAGATTAATATGCTAATGGTACCAAAAGTTCTGCCACGTTCTAGAAAGACTCTATTTGTATTCATTCTCTTGACTATTGCTACAATAAGTGGATATGCATTTGTGAGATCGTATCATATTAAAGATGTTGCCTCTAGGGATGATAACCTACCAGCAAATACGTATAATATACGGAGGACTGAGAAAAGATTACTCACGGAATTTGCATATGATGACTCTTCCGTAATAGAACGCAATATTTGGCAATTATGGCCGGTAAGTAACATATCAGATCTGGAATTCCCAGAAAGCTGTCGGCAGTTAGTCCGTCGATGGGAAGAAGCAAACCCAGAGTACAAGTATCATTTGATATCGATAGACACGGCAATGAAAATGATCAAAGATGAGTTTGGAGGAAAAGTTCCAGAAGTGGTTGAAATTGCTCGATCCATGCCTGATGGAAGACTCAGGTATGAATACCTGAAGTATGTGCTTACATTTTTGCAAGGCGGAGTATATGCGGATATCGATACATTAGATGTGAAGCCAATCTCCCATTGGACAATTCCATCTGAGAATAACACCAGACTTACCATTGGCATAGTATCGGACTACAATCATGATAACTGGGAGGACTTTTTCAATCGGCGAATGATATTTTCCAACAGTCTCTTCGTGGCAAAAAAGCACCATCCATTTTTGGCCAAATTGATTGCCCACATTTGCTATGTTGCCTCAACACAGAAACAACTCATACAGAACACAAATTGGACGGCGGTGCTAACCGACTATGATGTGAATGGTGATCCGACAATTCAGTTTACAGGACCTTCGATATTTTCAGACACATTTTTCGACTATTTGAATGGTGTGGAAGATTTAGAGGTTAAAGCAATTGACAAATTCGATAAAGAACAACTTTCAAGTATGGATATAAAAGGCCCAGATATTTCTGGCCAGGATATTGTATCTTACAGGAATTTTACAGGGCTGAGTCGGCCGGTTAAATTGAATCATGGCATTGTGATTTTGCCCCAAGTAGGATTTAACGGCTTTGAGAATTATCATGATGACGAATATGATGACAACGATGTTTCGGTTGGCTATGACAGCTTTTTCTATGCAAGACCCCTCAGCTTGACTGGATGGAGCCACAGGAAACTGAGATTTGATTCTTCGTAGATTTGATTTTTGGGTGTTTGCAAACGCAATATATATATAGGTTTAATGAATGGTATTATTTTGGTGGAGAGACGGAGTGAGAGAAAAACAAAAATAATTTGATAAAGCGAGAAATGTGAAAGTAGAAAGAGTGAGCGAAGGAAGAAAAAAAAAAAAAGAGATGCATACACACTTCATTCAGAACGCAAATATACATCACTATAATTGTTTAACGTGTTAGACAAATCAAGCCTAAAGAGACACAGTACCGATATTTGCGTTTAACAGAATGAGCCTAAGCTTTTTTGGCTGTACCGTGTTCAGGCGGATGGAATCAACAATGAAAATTGCTGGATTCAGTAACAGACAAATTATTTCACCGGGAGCGATTCCATTTATCAATTCTGGAGAGCCTCTTATACAAAAATCACCAGAGGCACGTAGAATGAGAAAGAGACTTTTAGAGAGACCGGGACTTATTGCAGTGAAGCGGGGAATGACGTGTTATTTCGACAATAAGGGAAGGCGGATTCCTGCAACAGTGCTCGAAGTTGATCAATGCGAAGTTTTACAGAATAAGACCGTGAAAAAGAACGGATATTACGCAGTTCAAATGGGTGCAGGCTTTAGGAAACCGGAGAATGAGACAAAATCCATGTTGGGTCATTACAGGGAAGCAAAAGTGTCACCAAAGGCATTTGTGGCGGAATTTGAAGTGAAGAGTAAAGATGGTCTTATTCCACCTGGAACAGAGATAAAGGCAGACAGATTCAAGGTGGGACAACTTGTTGATGTGATCTCGCACTGCAAAGGTAAGGGGTTTGCAGGTGGTATGAAGAGATGGGGGTTCCATGGTGGTAGAGCAACACATGGTGTGTCACTTTCTCATCGTACGATTGGTTCAACTGGTCAAAACACAGATCCAGCTAGAGTTTTCCCTGGAAAGAAGATGCCAGGACATATGGGAGATATTAGTCACACTATATTTAACTTGGAGGTGTTGGATGTGAATGCAGAGAAGGGGTATTTCTTAGTGAAAGGATGTGTTAGTGGATCCAACGGTTCATATATTAAAGTGAGGGATGCTCTCAAGTCCTACGGGTCGCACATTATTTCAGATAAGAGTTCTTCTGGGGCTTTGAAAGAAAAAGAAAACTGATAGAATAGCAAGTTATTCGCTGTAAATAGTTGAAAGGGTAATACATGATATTTATTACTATGATGTAGTTTGGCATCCCAAGAAGCGGACACGATATTTTTCAAACTAAACAAGTGCAAGCAAGAAGTAGAATTCGTGATTCAGAGTACATTTAAGGGGAGGAGGGAGACAGTCTGCTAATATGAAGCAGTAAAGGGAAGATAAGCAAGCGTTTACAACAAAAGTAGATTTAGTCGTGTCTAATAGAAGTAGAGAATTATGTATAATAAAAGTAGCAGAAAAGCAAAAGCTGTGAAAACCGAAAAACAACCGAGATTAATAATGAATGAGGAATTAAACACCTACTTGTTGCAGATGTGACGTTGTAAAGTCTCATTTACCAGACGAAGCTTGTAGGCGGGCCCAAACCCATGGCAGACCTCTTTTCCCCGGAGATCACCCATAACGCCAGGTATATCAATGCTTATCTCCTCATTCATCTTGGCAAATTCAACAAGATAGTCCCACACTGCCCCCACAGTGAGAACTGCAGCATTATCCACTTCATAAGTCTTACTACGGAACTTGTCTTTGCCCCAAGTGTGCTTGCCCATATCCACAGAGCCATTTATAAACTTTTCCCTCGTGTATTTAGGGAACACGAACGATCCATTTGCAGATTGAGGTGATCCCGAGGAGGTTGAACCGGAAGCATCAGTAGGAGAAGCTGGAGCTTGCGTGACTCCATCCTTATTCACAAAGTATCCTTTCTCCTGCAGAAACTTGTTCTCCATGTCAAGAAACATGTTTCTTTGCTTCACCTCTTCAAGTTGTTTTTGGAGTTTCTCCTTTTCTGCCTGTACTGCACTTAGCTGCTTACTGAGATCTCTAAGCTTGCCCTCCTTCCTCTCCCGAAATGCACGTTGCGCAGCCCTGTTCTGGGCCTTTCTCCGTTGATGCAATTCCTGATTTGTGAGCTTCTTTCTGCCATGCTTTTTTGTTGAAGCTCCATCTTTTTTCCCTTTATCAGATCCCAACTCATTTTCATCTTCGTTATCCTTTATAAATTGCACATCTTTGTGCCCTGGACCATCACTCATGTTGACATCTGTCACTTTTGCATACGTATTGTGTGCTGCTGCCTCTGAGCTCACGGCTGTTGTTACACTTTGCTCTCCCAAGCTTGAGTACGATCCCATTGAATTTGAACTGGGAGACGACCCTGGCACAAACTGGGTAGATGCAAAAGAATTTGGAGGCAGCTGGTCAATTTTATCCTTATTATTTGGTTCATGCCTCCCACTCGATTGAAAATCTTTCGTCTGCTTTGTTTGTAATTGCTGTATTGGCAACATTCGCTGTTGCTGCTGCTGCTGCTGTTGTAGTTGTTGCTTATGAGAAAAAACAGCTTTTTGCTGCGGGTTTTGCATTTGATTATATGGACCGCCGGATCGCATTTCGGAATTTTGTTCCCGATGGCCCATGTTCTCTATTGATGAACTGTAATATTGTTGTCCCTCAGCTGGAAAAAAGTCAAAGAATGGTTCCTGACTCATTTTGATGAGGGCAATTTTCAATTAAGCTTTCGTAGTTTAAAAATGATCTGCAGAATTGGTTTCAAACTCTCTGCTGTAGACTGATTGAGGTGTAACACGCAGCTTTTGTGTGAAGAAGAACCAATAGTCTGATCTTTAAAAATTTAGATGATAGGAAAACTTGATACGAGAATAATGCGCTATCGACGGCCCTTGCCTCAAAAAAGTAGAAGTGAAAGTAAAAAAAAAGAAGTCCGGGCACATTTTTTTTTTTTCTTTTCCGCCCGTTTTATCATATGTGGCGTATGAATCACTACTTCATTGTCTTAGACATAATGAACAACTTCTGAAATGTATATTCCAATTTAATGGCCAGCACACATTCGTTGTACACTACCGTTAATACTCTCCTTATTCTTTTTAAGCATACCATACTATACATACTTCACTGATTATTTATTTGGTTTTTGCTCATGTATCGAAGTCCTCTTTCTTCGCGAAATACTCGTAAACGAAGTAGAAGTAAAAATAGATTCGGCTGGGCTTGTCACGTGATGCACAATTCATAGAGCATGGATTTCTGAGATCATGATTTCAGAATTACCGCAGATGTGAGTCCCTTCGTATTGAATTGATAACAAAAGGGTATTGGTATTATATCCATGCTCTTGTCTTTCTTGCTACCTGCTTCTTCTTCCAAAATCCCAAATTGTGCTTCGTTAACTTTAATACAAACCCGCTTGAACCTTTATTCAAATAGGTATGCCCAACGCCGACTAAAGTCTCACCGAATAACTCTAAGCTGTAAATCAAGAATCTGACATATCATCCTTACACCTACTTTTGCAGGGCTCATTGCTACTTGCATCGCTCACTGCTACTTGCATCGTTTGGCCATGCTTTTATTCTTATCGTGTGGAAAGATCCGACGGATTTGAAGACAGTGAAAAGTGTGGGATAAGAAGCATGTGAACAAACAATTATTTTCACGGGTTTCAGAAAACAATACCCCACATTATCTGAAATACAGTTAGCGAAACGGATGACATAACGGCAGTCACGAGATGAGCAAGCAGAATAAAGGCATGCAAGTCCTTACAATAGAAAAAGGGAATATGCTAAAAGGAAGATGGCAGGTAAATTAGACGCATCTGAAAATAAATAATACGTGATGGAGAAATTTCCGAAGAAGAAATGACGCTGCCTAAAGGGAGTGAAATCTCCGGCCTGAATGAGCGGAAGGATCCGGATATCAATCAAGACTTGCATGAAGTGAAGCAAAACTGCTTTGAATATGATGAGTTAACAAGATACAGGAGGAAAATAGAACGGTTGGTATCCACCACTAAAACGTATCCAATACTATGCCCATGTTTGATGCTTACTACTTGAGGACAAGCAGAAAGAAGAAGCATACCGATATATCGAAACACATCGAAAATAAAAACTTCGAATATACTGACGGTGAGCGAAAAAACATCAGTAGGAATCAAAAATAAAAATAAGCGCCGAGAAAAGAAAAAGAATGAAAACATACCAGAGACACGTGATGCACCAGGCAAAAGCATATATTCAGTATTATTCAGTATTTGCAGTCAGGACCCTGTAGAGTTGGGGGTAGAATAAATTAACATAACAACAAAAAAAATATCCCATGTATTCAGTGTGGAATATCCGGCAAGATGCTTAGCGCCGCCTTTAAAAGTAAGCATTAAATCATGAAGAATTAAAGGAATATGTGTACAACCGAAGAACGGAATACTTTCGCGGGATGATATGATTCCGAGACGTGATCGTGTGTAGTGGAATAAAGCAAGGAAAAGGGAGAGGAGGGGCAAACATAACGGATAAAATGAGATAGATTGAAAAGAAAATAGGACCAGGGATTGCAATAATTGCAATTCGCGAGAAGGCAAAAGAAAACTCATTGTAATTGGCCAGGCAAGCCCGCCCGGTCCGGGAGCAAAGAAGAAGGGAAACAGGAAAAAAAATTACTTCAGGCTTTACCCAGTAAGCAGCGGATGAAGAAATATAGTCATACCGGGTTGTGGCTGGGATAAATATATTCCTTAGGGCATATGCAAGTTTTGCGCGTTAATAGGATGCAAAAATAGAACAATAGTAGAAACGTATGATTGCTGTCTAAAGCCGGGAATTGGAGGCTGCTGTGAATATGAGATGATAAGGGTTTTGTTTCAAGCAGTGGATGATGCTTTTACATTCCATTAATGTGTGAGCAGGGTACAAAAAAAAAAAAAAGCTAAACAGAACTCCGCTATTGCAAAACGGAAACAAAAATTACACAGCCAGTCAGGCAACTGAGGCGATTGATTAATCAGGGGGAATTAGGGAGAATTACCAGTGTAAATGGAGCAAATAAAATTGGGGGTTACCAATTGAGCAGATATTCAGTTGGGCTTGTGTTCAAATTTCTATGAATAACTAATTGCAATACGTAGTCCAATCAGGGGACTGAATTCCATTTTATCGACCAAGAATGATGTTTGAAAATATATGGTGGCTGTGTTCTAATATGACAGAAAAGGAGTCTAATGTAAGTCGAATATAACAAATTTTAGGAGGGCTCGGTTACGTGAGAGAAAACTGGGGGGGGGGGGGGGAAAAAAAAAAAAAAAAAAGAAAAAAAAAAAAAGAAGGAAATAACCCTCAAATATAATGCTGC
>ERZ746981.61-NODE-61-length-102142-cov-27.435419_pt1 | contig 102142 bp, 104 predicted proteins | sample MGYA00374948_ERZ746981 | MGnify/ENA primary metagenome ERZ746981 (study PRJEB28757, sample SAMN06711160) | food metagenome | host: microorganism | place: China:Harbin | collected 2017-01-30 | study: EMG produced TPA metagenomics assembly of the Analysis of...
GATCTCATCAGGTTATCGCAAACCCATGAATCATAATCCACTGAAATCACTCAACTCATTTTCGGTCAGACACTTAGCACTTCTGGCCGCGCCGCAGGTGGCGTCCTGCAGCCCGGCACTGATGCCCATGCCGACGTCCTATGTGGCGGGTTCCGGTGCCATTGCGCTGACCGGGCGGATGGAGGTTACATGGCTGGGCCTGCGTTCCGCATTGCTGGATCGGGTGGTGGGACGGTTTGAAAAACGCCTTGATACGTTGTCGGGGCGCACATATGCGCCGGAATATGGTCCCGTCACGGCATTGCGGCTTTCTATCGACTGCATGGCGGACGATACGCGCATGCTGTCGGTGGATATGCATGAGCATTATCGCCTGCAGGTGGATACGGATGGTGTCCGGCTGACGGCAGATGGGCCGGCAGGTGTGATGCGTGGCCTTGCGACGCTTCTGCAACTGGTGGACCATACGGCAGATGGCCCCGTGCTTGATGCCGCCGTGATTGAGGACCGACCGCGTTTTGCATGGCGCGGTATCCTGATTGATGTCAGCCGCCATTTCATGACGCCTGCGACGCTGGAGCGTCAGATGGACGCCATGGAGCTTGCAAAGCTCAATGTCCTGCACCTGCATCTGTCTGATGGGCAGTCGTTTCGCGTTGAGAGCCGCCGCTATCCACGGTTGCAAAAGGTCGCGGCGCGGGGGGAATATTATACCCAAAAACAGATCCGCGCCCTTGTGGCCTATGCGGCGGAGCGCGCGATCCGCATTGTGCCCGAATTCGACACGCCGGGTCATTCCTTTGCCCTGCTGACGGCATATCCCCGTTATGCAGCGCAGCCCCCCGATGCGATGGACCTGCGTCAGGTCTATGTCGATGCGTTTGATCCGACACTGCCGGGAACCTATGATTTTATACGACATCTGTATCATGAGATGTCGCGCCTGTTTCCCGATGTCTATTTCCATGCGGGTGGGGATGAGGTGCGGGGATGGCAATGGACGCAAAACCTCCGTATCGCCGCATCTATGAAGGCGCATGGTTATGCCGATCCCAAGGCGTTGCAGGCCGCGTTCACCACGCGTATCGCGCGGTTTTTGGAACATGATGGCAAGGTCATGATGGGCTGGGACGAGGTGAGCGAGGCGCCCGTACCGCAAGGCGTTATGGTGGAGGCATGGCGTGGCCAGAAATATGCCGCCGCCGCTGCATCGGCGGGGCACCCTGTTGTGGTATCTGCTGGCTATTACCTCGACCTGTTGCAGCCTGCGACGCAACATTACCGCGTGGACCCGACGGATACCCTTTCCGACATGCAGAAGGCACATGTGGTCGGGGCAGAGGCCGCATTATGGACGGAAACCGTGACGGATGAGATGCTTGATGCGCGGTTATGGCCACGCCTTGCCGCAATTTCCGAACGTTTCTGGTCTCCGCAGGACATATGTGATCCTGACAGCATGTCTGCCCGCCTGCCCGCGATCCAGGCCGAATTGCAGGTGCTGGGTAATCAGGCCCAGTCGAATACATACCGCATGGCCGCGCGACTGGCACCCGCCGATCCGCAATCGCTGCTGACGTTATTGTCGGTGACAAGCCCGGTGCGCAATTATGCCCGTAATCATCAGGCATGGCAGTATCTGCACAAGGTTCCGATCACGGAACAGCATTTCGATACCCCTGCCGATATTGCCGCACCGGACAGCTTTGCCGCGCAGGCATTCAATCGTGACGTGCAGATATATCTTTCGGGCCAGTCGGCGTTGAAGCCCGACCTTCGCGCGCGGCTTGTCGCATGGCGTGACAATGATGTGGCGATCATCCGGCTGGCGGCGCAATATCCGGTGTTACAGCCCCTGTTGCCGGTATCGGCCGAACTGGCCGCGCTGGCGCGTGCTGGCCTTGGGGGGCTGGATGGCGGTGGCCATGGCTGGCAGGATGCCGCGCGTCATGCGCTTGCAACGGCGCATCAGCAGATCGAAGCATCCGCCACGACAAAGGCGGCGCATACCATGGCACAACCACCTGCTGATCTGGTGCAGGATATCGTTCCTGGCATCGAGGCCCTTATGGCGTCGGGTCGGAAGATCTGAGTTCGACCACGAAATCATACATGTCCGCGCGATAGGCGGAATATGTAACCTCCAGCACGCGACCATCGGCAAGAAACGCGCGCCGTTCGATCTGCAGGATGGCTGCTGGCTGTTTCAGGTGCAGCCACAATGCCTCCTGCGGTGTCGCCAGTCCGGCCCGCAGGCGTTGCAGAGCGCGTACCGCCATAAGCCCCCGTGCCCGCAGGACGGCATAAAATGAATCCTGCACCAGATAGGGATCAGGCAGGTCGCGTGCCGTTACAATGGCGGTTTCAACTGCCATGGGTTCATTATTGGCGGTGCGGATGCGTTTGAGGCGGATAATACGCGTGCCGGGCGCCACGCCAAGCGCCATGGCCTCGTCCGGTCCAGCCATGGCATGCTGCCGGTCCAGCCAGTGCGACCCTGGGGTAAAACCACGGGCCCGCATGTCCTGTGAAAAGCCGCTTAGTTCCGAAAGAGGTTGGCTGAAACGTCCCGACACGAACGTACCGGCCCCCGTTTTCTGAACCACGAGTCCTTCATGCACCAGCTTGGCCATGGCCTTGCGCACGGTGACGCGTGACACCCCGGTCATGCTGGCCAACTCACGTTCCGCCGGGATGGCATCGCCACGGCGCAACTGGCTGCTTTCGATCATATGGCGCAACCGCGCCTCCAACTGGAGGTAGAGCGGCATGTGGCTGGAGGGATCAAGCCGTAGTGATTCCTCAAACCGTGCGTGATGCTCCACCCGGTTCAACCTTTCTGATTGCCTGTGGCGTCCAGCTCTGCCTGGATCGTACGCAGGTTGCCGTCATGTGTTGCAAGCAGGGGATCAATCCGGTCCGCCGCGATTCCCCAGCGCAGCATGACCGCACGTTTGACGTTGAATCCCGTAGCCTCCAGCGCGGCGATGGCCTGTTCATGTGTGCTGGTGGTTAAATTGCGCACCATGCGACAGGCACGCTGGCGCAGTTTTTCATTCACGACACGCATGTCCACCATCTGCCCGCGATAGGCATGGCCCATGCGGATCATCAGCGTGGTGGAAATCAGGTTAAGGGTGGTTTTCTGCGCGGTCCCGGCCTTGAGACGTGTGGAGCCGGAGATGACTTCCGGTCCCGTCACGATCGCAATGCCGACGTCCGCAGCGTTCAGCAACAGGCATGATGGATTGCATGCAATGCCGATCGTCAGGCTGCCGGCGGCGCGTGCGGTGGCGATTGCGGCGCAGGTGTAAGGGGTGGAACCACTTGCCGCGATGCCCACAACCACGTCATTCGGGCCGGGGTCATGTGCCAGGATTTCCGCACGGGCGACATCCTCGCGGTCTTCGGCCCCTTCCGCCGCCTGGTAAATCGCATCATTCCCACCCGCCAGCAGCAGGACCAGACGCTCTGGCCCCCATCCGAAGGTCGGCAGCAGTTCAACCCCGTCCTGCATGCCGATCCGGCCCGATGTGCCCGCGCCAACATAAAACAGGCGTCCCCCCGCCAACAGGCGGGGCAGGGCCGCGTTGACCGCACGTTCCAGTTCCGGGACAGCGGCACGAACGGCAGCAACCGCACTCATCTGCGCCTCCACCAGCGCATCAAGGACCGATGACACAGGCCACAGGTCAACATCCGCATAGCGGGGGTCCTGTCCTTCGGTCAGTATGGGAAGGGCGGGGGCGGGGGATGGGGTCATGGATGCACTGTCTCCGGCGGCAGGGGGATGAAGGTCAGGCCCGGGGAATGGAAAGGGCGATGGCGGCGGCGGTTGCGACATCGTGGCGCAGCCTGATGACATTGCCGCGTCCATCAGGGTGGACGCGGTTGGTCAGGATCAGGACATAGGTATCGCTGTCGGGATCAAGCCAAAGGGATGTGCCGGTAAAGCCGGTATGTCCGAAGGAATTCATGGGAAAGCGGTCCCCGCGTGGGGAGGAATAATGTGTCGAGATGTCCCAGCCCAGCCCGCGCAGGTCCGTCTGGCCCTGTGGTTGCTGTGGCGTGGTCATCATCACCAGTGTGCGCGTCTGTAACGGGAATGCCGATGGCCTGCCCGCGCGCCTGTCCAGTAGCGCCTGCGCATATACACACATGTCGTCCGCCGTGGAAAACAGGCCCGCATGCCCCGCGACCCCACCCATGCGCCGGGCAGAGGGATCATGTACCTGCCCGCGCAGCATGTGTCCGTCATCATCGAACTGTGTTGGTGCAATCTGCGCACGCCATGTTTCCGGCGGCAAGAAGCGTGACATGCGCATGCCAAGCGGTGCCAGGATATAACGCGTGGCATAGGTGTCGAGTGTCATGCCCGACAGCTTCTCCACAAGGAAACCCAACGTGATGAAGTTGATGTCGCTATAGACGAACCGGCTGCCCGGTGGATGGTCCGGCACGGTATTCATCGCCAGCCGGAAGGCCGCGTCGCGACCATGCCATTTGTCAGTCAGGCCAAGATCGGGTTGCAACCCGGAATAATGGGTCAGCAGATGGCGGATCGTAATGCCGGATTTTCCCGCAGCCGCGAAGTGCGGCAGATAGCGGCAGACGGGATCATCAAGGTCAAAACGTCCCTGTTCCCACAACTGCATGACGCACGGCGCCGTTATGACCGCCTTGGTCAGGGACGCCATGTCGAACACGGTATCCCACGTCATGGTTTCGGCCACAGGCGCAATGGCGCGTTGCCCGCGTACTGATCGGTAAACGACCTTGCCTGCATGCCCGATGGCGCAGACAACGCCGGGGGTCGCGTGTGTGGCGACGGCCTGTTCAAGCAGGTGGTCAATTCCCGCCATGTTTCGTGTCGTACGCTGTCCGTGGCTGGTGCGCGCACATGCGCCGAGTGTGGCTGCCGCCGTGGCAAGCAGCAGGGCATGGCGGCGGCGCAGATGTCGCGTGGCAGGGAGTGCGTGCATGGTGCAGGGGGTCCGCTGGTGAATGGGTATGGCAAGATCTGATACAGGAATAATACCATTATGAAATGGCAATAACAATGATATTTCGTCATCATTCACGTGGATGATTCGTATCACCCATGCGCTGACATGATCGTGAAAGAAGGTTTGTGAGGCGTCAGGAATGTTTTTGTCAGAATTTCATCGTTTTGGTCATGAAAAGATTTTGTTTCGGGGCCTGATGATTTTTGGCTTTGATATGGTATTTCTTTGGTAATAGAATCCGTGTGTCTGAAATGATGGAATTGGCATGTCTCCCGTCGATCTCTCGATTATCTGCATTTATTGCCTGACGCTGCCGTTCATTGCATTTTTCCTGTCCGGACGGCAGGACTCAGTCTCTGCCTATGTGGGTGGGGGGCATGACCTGCCATGGTGGGTCATCTGCCTGTCGCTGGTGGCGACGGAAACCTCCACCCTTACGGTTATCAGCATTCCCGGTATCGCCTATGGGAACGGGCTGGTCTTTGTCGGGCTTGCGATGGGGTATGTCATCGGGCGGGCACTGGTCGCATGGCTGTTTCTGCCGCATTATTTCTCCGGGCAGTTCAGCAGCGTCTATCAGTATCTGGGGCAGCGTTTCGGAACGGCAATGGAACGCACGGTTTCCATCACGTTCCTGCTGATGCGTGTTCTGGCCGAAGGGATAAGGATGTTCGCGGGAATGTTGCCGGTTGCGGCCATCCTGACGGCCATGCAGTTTCCCTTGCCACATGTGGTGGTGATGCTGATAATCGTCGGGCTGACCCTGTTCTATACGCTTTTTGGGGGGCTGCGCGCCGTGGTCTGGTCCGATGCGATCCAGCTTGCGGTTTATGTCACCGGGGCCGCGGCCTGTGTCTTCTTGCTGTTTCATCACCAGACGGCGCAGCAGACGCATATGCTGGTGCATTCGGCACGCTTCCATCTGTTCCAGAAATCCAGCCTGTTTTTCCTTAATCCTTATACACCGCTTGCTGCCATTATCGGCGGGGCCATCATGTCCATGGCGTCGCATGGCACCGACCAGTTGATGGTGCAGCGTATCCTGGCCGCGCGAAACCTGCCTGATGCGCGCAAGGCCCTGATTGGCAGCGGGTTTATGGTGGGGGGGCTGTTTGGATTGCTGTCGCTGGTGGGCGTTCTGTTATGGGCGCGAAATGGCGGCCGCTCCCTGGCGGAGGTGGGGTTGGGGTCATCGGACGAACTGTTTCCCGATTTCATTGTCCATGGCCTGCCGCATGGGCTTGCCGGATTATTGATTGCAGGATTGCTGAGCGCGACCATGGGGTCGTTGTCGGCCACGCTTAATTCCATGACCAGTGCGACCTTGCTTGATTTTTCTGCATTCTGTGCATGGATGACACGACACCTGCATGTGCGCCCGCTGGCGTTTGCGCGGCTGGTCACGCTGGTGTGGGCTGCGATCCTTGTGCTGGCGGCGCTGGGATTTTCACACAGCCATGGGCCTGCCGTCGTGTTTGGCCTGTCGGTGGCCGCCTGTTCCTATGGCGCAATGCTGGGCGCATTCGTGTTTGCCATGTTTGTTGCCGGGGCGGATGTACGTGATGTCCTGCCTGCGTTCCTGCTGACCCTGGTGGTGGTGTGCTGTGTCATGATGTTCGTTCATCCCTATGGCCATGTCATCGCCTTTTCATGGCTGGTGCCATTCGGGGTGGTGCTGATGTTCGTCTTTGGCATGGTGTCGCGCCAGATCCGACGTTTCCATGCATGAATGCCATGTGATGACACAGATGTGACCGTAATAAGGGGCAGGGGGCGTGCTGTCACGTTTGTGAAGGGCGGCAGTCGCTCTATCCCTTTATTCTTTGGCAGTGTGGCCTTTATTAATGTTCGCCCGAAGGAAACGTCCATGTCCGCATGGATGTAAGAATAAAGAAGCGGACCCAATATATGGCCAAAATCAAGGTAAAAAATCCCGTCGTTGAAATGGACGGGGATGAAATGACCCGCATCATCTGGCATTTCATCAAGGATCGGCTGATACTGCCTTATCTGGACATCGACCTGAAGTATTTCGACCTGGGGATTGTCCATCGTGACGAAACGGATGACCGGGTCACGGTTGAGGCTGCCGAGGCTGTCCGCAAATACGGCGTGGGTGTCAAATGCGCCACCATCACCCCGGACGAGGACCGGGTTAAGGAATTCGGCCTTAAGAAGATGTGGCGTTCGCCCAATGGCACGATCCGCAATATCCTTGATGGTACGATTTTCCGCGAACCCATCATCTGTGCCAATGTGCCGCGTCTGGTGCCGCACTGGACCAAGCCGATCGTCATCGGCCGCCATGCCTATGGCGATATCTATCGTGCGGCTGAAACCCGTATTCCGGGACCGGGCAAGGTCACGCTGCGTTACCAGCCCGCTGACGGCGGGGAGGAGCAGGTGCTTGACGTGCATGACTTCAAGGGGCCGGGCGTGGCGCTGGGTATGCATAATACCCGTGCATCCATCGAAGGATTTGCCCGCGCCTCGCTCTCTTACGGACGCGACCGTCGGCTTCCGGTCTACCTGTCCACCAAGAACACGATCCTCAAGGCCTATGACGGGATGTTCAAGGACGTGTTCCAGGAGGTTTATGACCGCGAATTCAAGGCGGAATTCGAAAAGCTGGGCCTGACCTACGAACATCGCCTGATTGACGACATGGTGGCCTGTGCCCTGAAATGGCAGGGTGGGTATGTCTGGGCATGCAAGAACTATGACGGTGACGTGGAGAGTGATATTGTGGCACAGGGCTTCGGCAGCCTTGGCCTGATGACTTCCGTGCTGCTTAACCCCACCGGTGATGTGGTGGAGGCCGAAGCCGCCCATGGCACAGTGACCCGTCACTTCCGTGAACACCAGAAGGGACGTCCCACCAGCACCAACCCCATCGCCTCCATCTTCGCATGGACGCGTGGGCTGGCCTATCGCGGGCGCTTTGACGATACCCCTGATGTCATTCACTTTGCCGAGGCGTTGGAACGTGTCTGCATTGAAACAGTGGAAGGTGGCGAGATGACCAAGGATCTCGCCCTACTGGTCGGAAACGGGACGAAATGGCTCGATACGCAGCCCTTCCTTGATGTCCTTGATGCACGCCTGCGCAAGAAACTGGGCTGACGCATATCTTCAGGGGGCCTTTATGCAGGCCCTTGCCATGGCTGATGTTTCAGGAACGCCGTCACCTCTTCCAGGTGGCGGCGTTCGTGATTATGCGGATGCTCATCCCATCAGAACCGGGAGGGACCGGAGGAGGCGGATCACTTCATGCGACGCTGTTCGCAAGGGCGTGTTTGGGGAAGGTGCGGAAAAAGCGGTTTTACCCATTGATATTGAGAATTGTTCTCATATATGGTGATGCGGACTCGCGGCAATGAATGGGTGTTTCATGTTTGTTTGTTCGTGCAACATGCTGACGGATACAGATATAGATATCGCTGTAAGCAATGGAGCCACCCACCCGCGGGAGGTTTATGCGGCAAAAGGATGCAAGGCGCAGTGCGGGAACTGTGTTCCCGGGGTTCTGTGCCTGCTGCGCCGGGCGTTGCGCCAGGCGGCACATGAACGACAGGGAGCAGTGCTCAACCTGGCGGGGACTGGGGGTGGGTTTTCCGCTGGCATGACAGCCATGCCGCAGGAATTGCCCGGATAGGATATCGCCAGACAGGATATCGTCGGATAGAGGGGGCATCGCCATGCACCAGCCACCATCGCGGGGTGGCTGGCACAGGCGGTGGCTTATGCTTTATGCGGCAGCTTACTCTTTTTCGGCTGAAGCGGAGTTGAGCTGGATATAGCGTTCAATTCCGATCATCTTGATCAGGTCGAACTGACGGTCGAGGAAGTCTTCGTGCTCTTCTTCATTATCGAGGATCTTGAGAAACAGGTCACGTGAGACGTAGTCGCGCACGCTTTCGCAATAGGCGATGGCTTCACGCAGGTCCGCGATCGCCTTTTCCTCCAGCTTCATGTCACACTTCAGGATTTCCTCGACATTCTGGCCGATGAGAACCTGATTGTAACGCTGCACGTTGGGCAGGCCACCAAGGAACAGGATGCGTTCAATCAGCCAGTCGGCATGACGCATTTCCTCGATCGATTCCTCATATTCCTTTTTGCCCAGCAGGGTGACGCCCCAGTGGTTGAGGGTACGGGCATGCAGGAAATACTGGTTGATGGCCGTCAGTTCGTTGGTGAGCTGGATGTTGAGATGTTCAATGACCTTGGGATCGCGGATCATGCCTGTTGTCCTTGTCGTGTGGTGGAGTGATCATGAAGGAATGCCCGCGCGGGGCATGGCGTTTCATGACAGGGGCGGCGCCAAGCCTATCGTCCCCCTCTTCCGGATAGGGCGTATCACCGATATCGCCCAAGGGGAAGGGTTTGCTCAAGTAGAAAGGTCCATGGCAGGCATGTGAATGCAAAATATTGAAATAAACATGCTGCAATGCAACACAACCCGGCGGATCATCTTTCATGTTGCCGATCATTTGCGATATATTCGCATTATTAATGTTTCATGATTGCCATGATGCGAAAATATCTATTGCTGAAACCTTTAAACTCGCATAATTTTTCCATCTGGCCCTACTAAAAACAACAATATGAAAAAATATGGTGCCGTGCCATTGCATTCCTTGCGCCAGAACAGGATGCAGGGCGTGATACCATCGCAAGTGGGAACGAGCAGACATGACGAAGTGGGTATACAGTTTCGGAAACGGCCTTAACGAGGGTCGCGCGGAGATGCGCAACCTCCTGGGCGGAAAAGGCGCGAATCTGGCGGAAATGGCGTCGATCGGCCTGCCGGTCCCGCCGGGCTTCACCATAACGACGGAAGTCTGCTCGGCGTTTTATGACAACGGGCGCAAATATCCTGACGACCTGCATGCCCAGGTCGGTGCGGCGATGCAGCGGATCGAGGAGGCCATGGGCCTGCGTTTTGGCGATGCCGACGCGCCGCTCCTTGTTTCCGTCCGGTCTGGCGCGCGGGTATCCATGCCGGGGATGATGGACACCGTCCTCAATCTCGGCCTGAATGACACGACCGTGGAAGGGTTGGCTCGCTCTTCGGGCGATGAACGTTTTGCATGGGACAGCTACCGCCGTTTCGTGCAGATGTACGGTTCCGTCGTCATGGGCGTCGCCCATCACCATTTCGAGGACGTGCTCGACCAGTTCAAGCGGACGCTGGGTGTGGTGGATGATACCGCCATTTCCGCCACGCAATGGCGCGAAGTCGTGAAGGCGTATCACGAGATCATCAGCGAACATACCGGGCAGGAATTTCCCTCCGACCCGCAGGCGCAGTTGTGGGGCGCGATCGGGGCCGTATTCGGTTCATGGATGAACCCGCGCGCCAATACCTATCGTAAGCTGCATGATATCCCGGCCTCATGGGGGACGGCGGTTAACGTGCAATCGATGGTATTTGGCAATATGGGCGATGACTGCGCAACCGGCGTATGTTTCACGCGCGATCCCTCCACCGGTGAAGACGTGTTCTATGGCGAATACCTCGTCAATGCGCAGGGCGAGGACGTGGTGGCCGGGATTCGCACCCCGCAACCGATGTCGCGCGCACGGGCGGAGGAAGGGCAGAATCCGATGGAAACGGTGCTGCCCGATGCCTATGCCGAATTGTTGCGGGTGCGCTCCTTGCTGGAGGGGCATTACCATGACATGCAGGACATCGAATTTACGGTGCAGCGCAACGTGCTGTATCTGCTACAGACGCGCAATGGCAAGCGCACGGCGGCAGCGGCGCTGAAGATTGCCATCGACATGGCGCGTGAAGGGCTGATTTCCAAGGAAGACGCCATCTGCCGCGTGCCAGCGACGTCACTGGATCAGTTACTGCATCCCGCCCTTGATCCCAAGGCGGAGCGTGTGCAGCTTACCCGTGGGCTGCCTGCGTCGCCGGGTGCGGCCTCTGGCGCGGTCGTGTTCACGGCGGAGGAGTGCGAGGCCCGCGCCGCCCGTGGCGAGGATGTCATTCTGGTGCGTGTCGAAACCTCGCCCGAGGACGTGCATGGCATGCACGCCGCGCGTGGTGTGCTGACGGCACGTGGTGGCATGACGTCGCACGCGGCCGTGGTTGCCCGTGGTATGGGGCGCGTATGTGTCGCCGGTGCCGGCAGTGTGCATATCGATTACACCACGATGGTCATGACGATCGACGGCCATTCCATCGCGGAAGGGGAATGGATCACGCTCGATGGCAGCACGGGGGCAGTCTATCTCGGGCGTGTCGCGACCATCCCCCCCATCCTGTCAGATGATTTCAACACGTTGATGGGCTGGGCCGATGCCACCCGGCGCCTTGGTGTGCGTGCAAATGCCGAAACGCCTGATGATGCGAAGACCGCGCGTCGTTTCGGGGCGGAAGGGATCGGGCTGGCCCGCACGGAACACATGTTCTTTGGCCCCGACCGCATCGGTCTTGTGCGCCAGATGATCATCGCGGATGACGAGGCCGTGCGGCAGCGTGCGATCAATGCACTTCTGACGTTCCAGCGCGATGATTTCGTCAGCATCTTCCGCATCATGGCCGGCCTGCCGGTAACGGTGCGCCTGCTTGATCCTCCCCTGCACGAGTTCTTGCCGCACGCGGAGGGGGAAATCGCGGAAGTGGCCACGGCTCTGGGCCGGACGGTTGAGGAAATCCGTGCCCGTTGTGCTTCCCTGGCTGAAGCGAACCCGATGCTGGGCCATCGCGGGTGCCGTCTGGGCCTGACGAACCCGGAGATCTATGCAATGCAGGTCCGTGCCCTCATAGAGGCCGCGTTGCAGGTTTCTGACGAGACGGGCAAGGGCATCGTGCCTGAAATCATGATCCCGCTGGTCGCGACCAAGGCGGAACTGGAGGTCGCGCGACGGGCGGCAGAGGCGGAAATCATCTCCGTGCTGCAAGAACGTGGCGCCTCCCTTGATTACCGTATCGGCACGATGATCGAACTGCCCCGTGCCGCGATCCAGGCAGGCGAAATCGCACATCATGCGGATTTCTTCTCCTTCGGCACCAATGATCTGACACAGACGACGTTTGGCCTGTCGCGTGATGATGCGGGTTCGTTCCTGCCGTTCTATGTCGATCATGGGCTGTTGCCCAAGGACCCGTTTGTGTCCATCGATCGTGATGGTGTGGGGGCCCTGGTGCGTATGGGTGTGGAGCGTGGGCGTGCCACGCATCCGGGCCTGAAGCTGGGGATCTGTGGCGAACATGGGGGAGACCCGGATTCGATCGCGTTCTTTGAGGCGGTCGGGCTGGATTATGTATCGTGCTCGCCCTTCCGTGTGCCGGTGGCCCGTCTTGCCGCGGCGCAGGCGGCACTGGCCCATCGCAAGGAAAATGCGGCAGCGTAAAAGCGCGGAGGCAGGCGGTGCCGTCGTTATGGCGGCGGCACCGCACTGTATAGAGGCATATGAATAGTCAGCCGATTGTCCTGCATCTGGTGTCGGAGGCTACGGGCCAGACACTCGAAGCGGTTGTGCGTGCCTGTGGTGCGCAGTTTCGGGATTTGTCCTTTATCCAGCGCAACTGGAATCTTGTCCGTTCCCAGATACAGGTCGGGCGTGTTCTGGCGGGGATCGCGGCGGAACCTGGCCCCGTCCTTTCCTCTCTTACGACGCCAAGCCTGCGAGAAGCCCTGCGGACGGGATGTCGCAGCATGGGCGTGCAGGTGGAAAATATCCTCGACAGTACGATATATTTTCTGGAACGCGAAACCGGGACACGTGCGGAACGCCATCCCGGCGGTCAGTATGTCATGGATGATGAATACCGACGGCGGATTGACGCGATGCAATATGTCATCGGTCATGATGACGGGCAGCGGGTAAAATCCCTCGAAGATGCGGATGTGGTACTGGTGGGGGTTTCGCGAACCTCGAAAACCCCGACCTGTTTTTATCTTGCCAATCGTGGGGTGCGCGCGGCGAATGTTCCGCTGGTGCAGGGGGTGGCGCTTCCCGATGGATTGCTGGAATACAGGGGAACGGTGGTTGGACTGATGATCGACCCGCATACGCTGGTGGAAATCCGTAGGTCGCGTGTGGGGATGATGCTGCCGGGGCGTAAGTTCGCCCGACGCCGGGTGTCAGATGAATCCATGCGCCCATATGTTGACCCGACACGCGTACAGGAAGAATTGGTCTGGGCGCGGCGGTTATGTGCCCAGCATGGCTGGCCGGTCATTAACGTGACGCATCGTTCGGTGGAAGAAACCGCAGCGGCGATCATCGACATGATGTCGCATCCCCCGTTGCGCCGGATGACAAATCCCGTGGATGCAGAGCGCACAGGCGATATTCCCGGAAATTCCTGAAATCGCGCAGGGTATCTGCAATCATTCCTGATAATACAGGGATGTATACAGGCATGTCGTTTTATTCGGTCGGCATGACTGTTTTCAAAGATCGCGTATTTACAAAAGCATTTACGGGATTTGTCGATGTATCTTTTGAATGAAAGTAATCGACCAGTCGCATTGTTTTATCACGAATATGTGATGATAAGAGGGGCATCCTTCCTGCGATCACGGGTGGCGCGGGTTACGGGCGTAAATGAAGAATTTGAAGTTATTTACTGAAACATAGATAAAACTAGTATCTTTTTTTTCTCTTTCGCACGCTTGGGACGGATGTTATGACGTCCATATGCGGATGACTTTACATACTGATTACGCCTTGCGGACATTATTTTATGTGGGACTGCATACAGACCGCAGGGTCTCGATACGCGAAGTTGCGAATGCATACGGCATTTCTGAAAATCACCTCGTCAAGGTCATACATAAACTTGGGCGTGGTGGCTTCATTCAGACGATGCGTGGACGCGGCGGCGGATTAACACTGGCACGTGCGGCGGATGAAATCCGAATTGGTGATGTTGTTCGCTATACCGAAGAAGATATGAACCTTGTCGCGTGTGAACCCACGACTGTTGATGGCCGTGCCTGCGTTCTGGCGCGACATTGCCGCCTGCGTGGATTACTGGGTCAGGCAATCGACGCGTTCATGATGGTGCTGGACGGGGCCACGCTGGGCAGTTTGCTGACCGATGAGGACTGCGTCGTTCTGCGGCAGATTTTCGCCATTACACAGGTTGTGGATACAGAAAAACCTGATCATATGGCGCAATAGTATTTTATGGCATGTATTTTATTAATGATAATATAAAAAATCATAAATATGGAAATTTCAGAACATATTTTATAAATAAAATATATGAATGTATTTTTTAAATTTTGATATTAATAACTGTCAGAAGTCGTTTGAAAATTTACAGAATTCAAATCAATGTATAATGAAGGATATTAAAGAATTTTTTGTTATTCACCTACTGGGATCATAAAAATTTCTTGAGAGTATTTTTCAAATATATTGGCAAATACTATACTTATTAAAAATAATGGTAAATAATAAAAATCCTATCATCTGTCGATGGGTTGATTCCAAATCATTTCTTAAATTCAACGTGATTTCAGGTGATTTTTTCCAACGTCATACCCACGGCAGCCATGTCCTTACGATTTGCATAATAGCCCATGGGCAGGCTTTGTGTTATCGGTCGTGTTTCCTTAATGTTCTGGGGGGCGGAACATGGCGCAACGGGCAGGCAGCGCGGATATGCCGCTGCATGGGGGACGGGTGCCCCAATGGCTGGGACAGCGTATGGCCCGTCTTGGCGGTATCATCGCGCAGGCCATCATCCATCATTACGGACGTGATGAATTCCTTCGGCGCCTTGCCCATCCTTTCTGGTTTCAGTCCTTTGGCGCGGTCATCGGCATGGACTGGCATTCCTCTGGCATTACGACAAGTGTGATTGGTGCGCTCAAGCGGGGGCTTGCTCCGGTATCGCATGAACTTGGGCTGCATGTCTGTGGCGGCAGGGGGCGGCATTCGCGCCGTACGCCCGATGAACTGTTGCTGGTGGGCGAACGGACCGGCGGGGATGCCGCTGCGTGGGTACGAGCCAGCCGGCTGGTTGCAAAGGTGGACAGCGCGGCTGTGCAGGACGGGTTTGACCTGTATCTGCATGGCTTCATCGTTACGGATGATGGAAACTGGACCGTCGTGCAACAGGGTATGAACGGCACGCAGCGCCTTGCACGGCGTTATCACTGGCTGTCAGAAGGATTACGCAGTTTCGTGGAGGCGCCGCATGCTGCCATAGAAGGACGGCGGCAGGGACAGATCGTCAATCTGACGGATCATCGCGCCGCGTCTTCGCGTTTGGGGCAACTCGAACTGCTTGGCAATCTGGGGCCGGATCGCATTGTGGACGAAGTCGCGCGCCTGCGTGGGACGGCAACGCCGGGCAGCATGGATATGCCATTTCTGCCTCATCTGCGGATGCCCGCTCATCATGACGTGCGACCGGCCGATGTTGTCCTGCGTCGCCTGCATGGCGCGCTGGCGGCGGCGGCACAATGCGGACCACAGGATTTTGCCGAACTGCTGTTGGTGCCCGGTGTCGGCGCACGCACCGTGCTGTCACTGGCGCAGGTGGCAGAGGTTGTGCATGGCGCGCCCTGCCGTTTTTCGGACCCGGCACGCTTTTCCCTTGCCCATGGGGGGAAGGATCGCGAACCCTATCCTGTGCCGGTTGCAGTTTATGACCGCACGATTTCGGTCATGAAAGCGGCGGTCGCTGCGGCAAAGCTGGGGAATGAAGAGCGTCTTGACGCCATCCGCCGCCTTGACCGGCAGGCCCGGCGCCTTGAACGTCATGCTACCGGCCCGTCGCTGCCGCAATTCATCGCGGGTGAACGTCATCGCTCCCACGCATATGGCGGGCGTTCCGTTTTCGGCCATGAGCCCCCACCGACATTGGGGATGGAGTGCGGAGGATGAACGCCCCTGTCACCGCACGTCGGTGCGCATGGGTGGGCAACAATGCGTTGCTGGCCACCTATCATGACGAGGAATGGGGACAGCCCGTACATGATGGACGCGCCCTGTGGGAGGGGCTGATGCTGGAGGGATTCCAGGCGGGCCTGTCGTGGGTCACGGTCCTGAAACGGCGTGAGGGTTTCCGCCGTGCCTTTGCCGGTTTTGATCCCGTACGTGTCGCGGCGTTCGATGAAGGCGACATCGCCCGCCTGATGGCTGATCCGGGCATCATTCGCGCACGGCGCAAGATCGAGGCCACGATTGGCAATGCCCGTGCCCTGTTGCGCATGCACGAACAGGGCGAGGATTTTGCGACATTCGCATGGAGCATGACGCCTGACGGCCCTGTCCATAACCGTACAGGACAGGTACAGGCGCAATCCCCCCTGTCCCAGGCGATGTCGGCAGCCCTGCGCGCGCGCGGGTTCCGTTTTGTCGGACCGGTTATCGTCTATGCCTGGATGCAGGCGATGGGGATGATCGTGGATCATGACCCCGGATGCATCCATTATCCAGACATGGCGCCGCCCGAATACGCGGCCCGAAGGAATTCGCGCGCCCGGGGATAGTCATCGGACCACTGGATCGGGCCATTGCGGTCAAGGAAAGCGGGGATATCCACGATGATCTGCTCGGCTTGCTCCATGCAGGCAAGGGCCTCCATCCGTCGTGGCGACAGGGTGGTCAGGGCTTGCCCCGCGCCAGACCTGGTGCAGATATTGTGCAAGGTGCGTGCGGTTGCCAATGGATCGCGCGTCAGCGTTTCGAAAGCCCCCAATGCCGCAAGTAATTGCTGACGTTCAGGCAGCGATATATCGGCACGATCCGCCAGCCGATGCAGGCGTTCCACCAGTCGTCCCAGTGAAATCGCCGCAAGTGCCGCATCGACGTAAAGGTTCGTTACCTCCGCAGGGGCGCAGAATGACAGCCGCATGGCAAGGCGTGCGACTTTTTGCAGTTGCAGGTGTTCCCAGACGATCCACTGCCCCTGAAAGGAAGCCCGTGCAAGTGCGAGGCTGCGGACACTGCGGGAAAGTGACGCCACCAGCCGTGCCCCGTCCAGCCGATGGTTCGGTGGGAGGATGACGCGGAACGACAGGACCAGCATACAGCACCCCATCAGGATCGCCACCCATTCGTTCATGAGTGGGATGTCATTGTAATGGATCGGGTTATTGACCTGCAGCATGATTGTGGAAAACACGGAATACCCGAATGCGGCAATCCCCAGACGGGGATTGAACTGCAACCATATGCCCGGCAGCAGGAACAGGCCAAGGCTGAGGCATAACAGGGGATAGCCATCAATCCGGGGCAGTATGAACAGGTGGCACAGCAGCCCCGCCGGCACGCCAAGTGCGGTCCCACTGGCCAGAAGCCCTGATGCCCGTGATGCGGATGGTGCGGTGGACAGCAGGCTGGAGGCTGCGACGACATACAGCATCATCATCGGCCCCCCCGTCCAGTGCAGGACATACCATGCAAGGCCAGCCAGCAGGGTTGTCAGTGCGCCTCGTGCGCCATTGCGCAGGGCCGTTGGCCACTCCATATAAGGCCGCAGGCGCAGGCTGCGGTCATTGCCCCCGCGATGGGCAAGGTCGCACAGCGCATGTTCCAGTCGCGACAGAAGATCACGCGCATCATCAAGGAAAAGCAGTTGCCGGGGGGAAGGGCTGTGTTCCGCCTGTTCCAGCAGGGCTTCGCGCGTGTTGGCGATATGCCGGCAGGCAGGCGGGCATCCTTCGGACAGGGGTACATTCTCCATCGTCTGAAGCAACGTGCGCATCAGTTCCGCGATCCGCCCGTCGGCCGGGGGGGCGTCCTGTGACGCCGATACGGGAACGGCCCCCAAGGCAATGACGGCATGGGGATGATAGGACGCAACAATGCCCGACAGGCGTGCAAGCCCTGCGCGGATTTCGCGGTGGCGGACGCTGATGTCGTAATTGTCCGTTGCGGCATATTCCACCGCATCGGACAGGCTGGCGATCCGCGCGAGCATGCCTGCGCGCTGTGCATGGAATGCGCCATCCGTCGTGGTGCTCGCCCCCCCGTCATGGCGTGACAGGACATAGCGGATGGTATCGCAGAACACGGTGCGGATCTGTTCCAGCAGCGGGTCGGAGCGGCGGGGGGACGTGACCAGAAAGACCGCCGCCGTGGTCACGATGCCAACCACCACGGCGGACAGTCGTGACAGCGCGCTGAGGAAGATGCCATCGGGATCGCCAAAGGCGGGGGCCGCGATGATGACGATGGTATATCCCGTCAACACGGCGGCATAGGCGCGGAAAAGCCGCAGGAAAGTGGCCGCCATGCATGCCAGCCCCACCGTGACTGACAATCCCATGATGTAAAGGATGGGCGACTGTACAAAGGTTGCCATCAGCGCGACGCTGATGATCGCGCCCAGGACCGTCCCGATCATGCGCCAGATGCTTTTGGATACCAGCGCGCCAACCGTCGGGTTGGCGACAATCATGACGGTGGTGACGGAACTCATCGGGGACTGCAACTGGAAACTGAAGGCCAGAAACAGTGCGATGCTCATGGACACCAGTACGCGTGCGCTGAATGCCGCCGTGGCCATGAAGGATCGCCATTGCCCATCGTTGCGAAAGATGTCGTACAGGCGTGACAGGTATTTTACCAACGCGCGCCCCCATGCCGGATGCGGCAAGGGCGACCGGGAAATAGGGGTGGCGCGATGGACCGGGACATAAAGGAAGGGGACATGGACAGTCATCCGCTGGGAAGAGCCATATTAGTTTCATAACAATGATTGCCATGTCAATGTTATGTGTGCATTGGAAATGCCTGCGCCGGGCGTGCGGGGATGCCGTGCAGAATTCTGGCACCCCGGCCACCTTCCTTCATGATATCGAAGGCCCACCACGACAGATACGTTGGAGCATCATGTCAGTACGTTCCCCCATGCCCGATCTCGAAGGAAGCGGTTTTCAGGACATGCGCATAACGTTCCTGATGATGCGCCTGTCCAATACGTGGCGCCTTGTGCTTGATCGTGCCATCCGCCCCGAGGGGATGAGCATGGCGATGATGCGTCCACTGGCCTATCTGATGATGATGCCCGATGGTGTATCGCAGCGTGACCTGGCGCAGGCGATGAATACCGACAGTTCCGCGCTGGTGCGCGTGCTTGACCTGCTGGAGAAGGAAGGACTGGTCGAACGCCGTCCCGATCCGGTGGACCGGCGCGTCAAGAGCCTGTTCCTGACCCCTGGTGGCAAGCACAGATGCGCGCGCCTGCATGAAATCTGTGCCGAATTGGAGGGGCGCCTGCTGTGTGACATTCCCACCGACATGATGGGGCAGACGGTGCACGCGCTTTCGCGGATCTTGCGTTATGCGGAAATGCTGTCGCAGGAGGAGAACGAGCCCACATCCTGCACCAGTCTGCCGCGGGGTAAGCCATCGGAAAGGGGGGGCTGATGCCCGTGTTGTCATCTGCGGCAGGGATGATGTGATTTCCCCATGGACCATCGCGGAACACGTTAATGGCCCGGTTGTGGGATCGCCTGTGGGCGTTAATCGATTTGAATATGTAATCGGCTGTTGCCCGATCCCTGTTATACACTGTAATGGCCGTTATAACGTTGTTGCCCGTACTGGTGGTGTCAGGGCAGGTCGCGCGTAAAAGATTGATGGGAGCAGGATATTTGTCGCGTCTTTGCACGAAGAATCCGCGCGTATGCACCGGTGTGTGCGCGTGAATACCCGTGACCTGCTGATTGGTGCCGGGCTTGCCATCATGATTGCTGGTGGCGGGGCGGCGTGGTTCTATATCGCGCATCGCGATGTACTCCCGATGGGCATTGCGCGGGCGAACGGACGGCTGGAACTTGCCCGTATCGACATCGCGGCGAAATATCCCGGTCGTGTCACCGAACTTGCGTTTTCCGAAGGAGATGATGTCACCGCGGGGCAGGTCCTCGCGCGTGAGGACGATGCAGAGGCCCGGGCGCAGCTTGCTGCGGCAAACGCGCAGGTACTCCAGGCGCATGAGATGATGCAGCGCGCGCAGGCCGAACGCATCGCGCAGCAGGCAGCAACCCATCTGGCACAGCTTGAACTTGACCATGTGCATGTAATGGCGCGCCAGCACCTTGTTTCTGATATGGAGGTGCAGCAGCGGCAGGCGGAGTACGACGCCCATGATGCGGCGTTACAGGCGGCAGGCCATGCAGTGGCGGCGGCAGACGCGGCCATGCAGGCCGCTCAGGCACAGGCCGATCGCGCCGGGACGGTCGTTGGTGACATGGTCCTGCATGCCCCGGTATCCGGGCGCATTGAATATCGCATCGTCGAAAAAGGGGCCGTGGTGCCCGGTGGGGGCCGTATTGGCGCCATGCTGGACCCGTCCGACATGTATCTTACGGTTTTTTACCCGGCAGGGGTCGCAGGGGGGCTGCATGTGGGCGACCAGGCGCGCATCGTGCTTGATGCGCTGCACCGGCAGGTCATCCCCGCCAGGGTTTCCTTTGTTGCACCCGAAGCGCAGTTTACACCGAAATATGTTGAAACGACGACTGAACGTGAAAAGCTGGTCTATCGCGTGAAACTTCAGGTCGCGCCGGAAACGGCACGGCAATATGCGACGATGCTGAAATCCGGCATGACGGGTGATGGCTATGTCCGTGCCGATCCCACCATCCGGTGGCCCGACAGCCTGTTTCTTGCCAATGCGAAGTGACCATGGGCGCGGGCACGCAACATGACACGGGAATTGTCATCAGGGGGCTGTCGCATCGCTATGGCGCGGTAAAGGCGCTCGATGACATCTCGCTCTCCCTTCCGGCGGGCACGACCATTGGCCTTGTGGGACCAGATGGGGTGGGCAAATCCACCTTGCTGGGCCTGATCGCGGGGGTTCGCCGCATGCAGGCGGGGCGGATCGAGGTGCTGGGTACCGACATGGCCGGGCGTGCGCAGCGCGAAGCCTTTTTGCCGCGTGTCGCATTCATGCCGCAAGGGTTGGGTCGCAACCTGTACCCGACCCTGTCGGTATGGGAAAATGTTGATTTCTTTGCCCGTCTGTTCGGCCTTGCAGCGCAGGAGCGCGAGGAGCGCATCACCCGCCTGCTGAAGGCGACGGGTCTTGCCCCGTTTCCCGACCGTCCGGCAGGTCATCTGTCGGGGGGCATGAAGCAGAAGGTCAGCCTGTGCTGTGCGCTGGTGCATGACCCGGACCTGCTGATCCTGGACGAGCCCACGACCGGTGTGGACCCGCTGTCGCGCCAGCAGTTCTGGACGCTGGTGAACCAGTTGCGTGGCGAACGTCCCACCATGACGGTCCTGGTCTCCACCGCGTATATGGAGGAGGCGGAGCATTTCGCCTATCTCGTCGCGATGGATGCGGGGCACGTGCTGATTGCGGACCAGACGGCCAACGTGCTGGCGCGAACGCACACCACATCGCTGGAGGCGGCGTATATTTCCCTCCTACCTGCGGAAAAACGCGCCAATGCCACCGGTTTTTCCATCCCGCCCTATCATGATCCCGGCACGGCCCCCGCCATCATGGCGCAGAACCTGACCAAGCGGTTCGGTGATTTTGTCGCAGTGGATAATGTCAGCTTCCGCATCGGGCGGGGGGAGATATTCGGCTTCCTCGGCTCCAATGGCTGTGGCAAGTCCACGACCATGAAGATGCTGACCGGCCTGCTTGACGCCAGTAGCGGGACGGCGGAACTGTTCGGTCGTGCCATCACACCTGGCGATATGTCCACGCGCATGCGCATTGGTTACATGTCGCAGTCATTTTCGCTGTATGAGGAACTGAGCGTCCGGCAGAACCTGCGGCTTCAGGCGCGGCTTTATCGGATCCCTGCGCGCGATGCGACGCGGCGTGTGACGCAGGCATTGTCGGATTTCGAACTTGATGGCGTGGCCGATGTCCGTCCATCCGCCCTGCCGTTGGGTATTCGCCAGCGCCTTCAGCTTGCGGCGGCGTGTATCAATAATCCTGAAATCCTGATCCTTGACGAACCGACCTCCGGCGTGGACCCGGCGGCGCGTGACATGTTCTGGCGGCATCTGATCAAACTGTCACGGCAGGATCATGTCACGATTTTCGTTTCCACACACTTCATGAATGAGGCTGCACGTTGCGACCGGATTTCGCTGATGCATCGTGGCCGTGTGCTGGCGGTGGGCACTCCTGCGGAACTGGTCCACAGGCGCGGGGCAACGGACCTGGAGGCGGCGTTTATTGCCTATCTCAAGGAAGCGGAGGCCGAACCTGCCGGGACACCTGCGGCCGTCGCGCCGTCGCATCACGGGCATGCGTGGAAATGGCGGGGATGGCGTGGCGGGACGTGGCTGCCACGTGCATGGGCCTTTGCCCGGCGCGAGGCGGTGGAACTGCTGCGGGACCGTATGCGCCTGACCTTTGCCATCATCGGTCCGGTCGTGCTGCTGCTGATTGCCGCGTCGAGCATTTCCTTCGACGTTAATGGCGTATCCTTTACCGTGTGCGATCATGACCGTACCAGCATCAGCCATGACCTGATCGACAGTTTCCGTGGGTCGCCTTATTTCGTCGAAGCCGCACCATCCGAAGATCCGGCACGGATGGACCGTGCCCTGCATGACGGGCGCGCACAGCTGGGGCTGGATATCCCGCCCGGTTTTGCCCGGGATATGGAGGCAGGGCGCCGTCCTGCCATTGGTGTGGTCATCGACGGTGCGGTGCCGTTCCTTGCGGCTGATGTGCGGGCCTATGTCGAAGGGGTGCTGGCGCAGTACGCGACGACGCTGGGGCGTGAACTGCCGCAGGCGGTGCGCGTGCCCGTCGTGCTGGAACCACGCTTTATCTATAATCAGGAATTCCGCAGTATCTATGCCATGACACCGGGGATGGTCATGCTGGCGCTGATCCTTATTCCCACGATGCTGACCGCACTCGGGGTCGTGCGGGAAAAGGAAATCGGCTCCATCGTCAATCTCTATGCCTCGCCCGCCACAGTGGGGCAGTATCTGGTGGGCAAACAGGCCCCGTATGTTGCGCTGGCGACATGCAGTTATGTCGTGCTGGTGGTGCTGTCGGTTCTTGTGCTGGGTGTCCCGCTTAAGGGATCGTTCATCGCACTTAGTATCGGGGCACTTTTGTTCATACTTGGCGCCACGGGACTGGGGATGCTGATCTCCACCTTTGTCAATTCGCAGGTTGCGGCCATTTTTGGCACGGCCATCATCTGCCTGATCCCGGCGGTGAATTTCTCTGGCATGTTATATCCATCCTCCACCCTTACGGGGCTGAGCCGCCTTGTCGGGTTCGGGTTTCCGGCCGCATGGTTTCAGTTGATCAGCCTTGGCAGCTTTACCAAGGGCATGGGCGTTTTTGCCTTTATGCGGATGTATGCGGCGCTGGCGGGATTTGCCGCGTTCTACATGCTTGGCGCGCGCCTGCTGCTGAAGAAGCAGGAAGCATAGCCCCCGATGGGACGCTGGATCATCAATGTCGGCCTGCTGTGCGGCAAGGAGTTCCGCAGCCTGTTCAATGATGTCATCCTGCTCGGGTTGATTGTCTTTGCCTTTACGGCCGGGGTGCTGCTGGTGGCGAACGGGGTGCGTACCGATGTCTCCAACGCCACCATCGCCTTTGTGGATGAGGACCATTCCGCCCTGTCGCGTCGTCTGCATGATGCGGTGCTGCCACCTTATTTCAAGCCACCAGCCCTGATCGCGCGGGAGGATGCGTCGCGTCTGATGGACCGGGGCGATTATATCTTCGTCGTCGATATCCCCCCCCGGTTCGAGGCTGATGTGCTGGCGGGCCGCGCGCCTGCGGTGCAGATTCTGGTGGACGCCACGGCGATGACGCAGGCGGGGCTTGGCACGACGTATCTTGACGGAATTTTCATGGGAGAGGTCGAATCCGTCCTGCATTCGGCCCATCTGTCCGATGTCATCCCGTTTCGGGCTGAAAGCCGCATCCGCTTTAACCCCAACGGGGAATCGCAGTGGTTCACATCCGTGATGCAGATCGTGACGAACATTACCATCCTGTCGATCATTCTGGTGGGGGCGGCGGTCATCCGTGAGCGTGAGCATGGCACGATCGAACATCTTCTGGTCATGCCTGTTTCCGCCAGCGAGATTGCGATTTCCAAGATCGCGACCAACGGGTTTGTGATCTTTGTCGCCACCATGCTGTCATTATGGCTGGTGGTGCATGTGTGGCTTGGCGTGCCGCTGGCGGGATCGGTTCCGCTGTTTGCAGGATGCGCGCTGATCTATCTGTTCTCGGTGACGTCGCTTGGGATCATGTTGGCGACAGTGGCGCCGACGATGCCGCAGTTCGGGCTGCTGGCGGTGCCGGTCTATGCCGTGGCCTATCTTTTGTCGGGGGCGGCGACGCCGGTGGAAAACATGCCCACCGTGATCCGCATGATCGTGCGGTTCCTGCCCACGACACAGTTCGTGAACCTGTCGCAGGCCATTCTTTATCGCGGCGCGGGGCTGGGGACGATTGCTGTCCCATTGCTGACGATCGTGGTGACGGGGGTGGTCTTCCTGTTCTGTGCGCTCATGCGCTTCCGCTCCATGCTGGCAAGGCAGGGATAATGAAAAAGAGACTTTCGCGTAACATCAGCCTTGTGGCCGGCCTTGTGGTTACGGCGATGGCCGGTGGATGTTCGCCGTTCCATACCGCCGTGCCCTTATCGCGTGTGACACCCCCGTTGCATTTCGTGCAGGCCCCGGCCGGAACCGACCCGGCGACGGACCTTACGACATGGTGGCGATCATGGAATGACCCGGCCCTGACCCGGATGGTGGAGGCGGCACTTGCTGCAAATCCAGACATCCGTATTGCCCGTGACAATGTACTGCAGGCGCGTGCGGCGCATGTGATCGCGCGTTCGGCGCTGTATCCCACGGTCGGGGCGACAGGGAACATTGGCGGTGGCGGGATGAGCTGGCGCAATCCTGCCGCCCTGTCACAGATGTCCGACGGCGACCCGGCCAATGATGGCCATCTGGCAGGGATCGGGGCATCGTGGGAACCGGACCTGTTCGGTGGTCGCCATGCCGACAGCCGGGCCGCACGTGCGTTGATGTTGGGACAGCAGGCTGCATATCATGGCATGCAGATGCTGGTTGCGGCGGATGTGGCGGAAAACTATCTCCGGGCGCAGGGGATACAGCGTCAGATCGACCTGCTTGATCGCAGTCTTGGTATATTACAACGCCTGCGCACCTATACCCAGGCGCGTTTTGCGGCGGGGCAGGCGGTTTCGGCCGACGTGCGCGCCGTGGATGAAAAACTGTCGCTTCAGCAGGCGCAACGTCCGTTGTTGGTGACGGAATATGACCTGCATCGGCGCAGGCTTGCGATCCTGTCAGGCCAGGCGCCTGAAAGTGCGCCCTCACTGCCGTCGCCAGGCGCGTTCTTTGTGCCAGCCGCCCCCGTGGGGGAGATGCCCGACAGCGTGCTGGCCCGACGTCCCGATGTGCTGGCACGACGTGACGAGGTGGACGCGGCGCTGCAACGGCTCAAAAGCGCCAAGACAGACCTGTTGCCCCGTTTCGGGCTGGAATTTTTCGGGGGGGACGGGCGATTGCGCTTTGACGGTATTCCCGGGCTTTCGGGTACCGGTGGCCTGATCGCGCTGACGACTTACCTGCCGATCTTTACTGCCGGGCGGGTGCATGCACGCATCCATGCCGCCCATGCCCGCCTGGATGCCGCCGTGGCCGGGTATGACCGCACCGTCCTCAATGCTCTGGCAGAAGTCGAAGATGCGTATGAGGCCCGCACCAGTGCCGATGCCCGTGGCCATGACCTTGCCATTGCCGTGTCACAGGCGGGAAGTAACGTGCGCGATGTGACAGGCCTGTATGAAGGGGGGCAGCGCATGATGCAGGACATCCTGCGTGCCCGCCTTGATGAACTTGATGCGCGTGAACAGGTTCTGCGTAATGAGGAGATGCAGACATTGGCGAGCATCCATCTGGCGCGGGCGCTGGGTGGGGGCTGGGCACACGATGTCGGCGACGCCGCGCCTTTATCGTCGCAAGGGCATGCCCGGCCACATGGGTAACGCGCGCCAGTCAGGGGAGGATGCTGGCGGATGCCGGTTTCACTGGCCTTCCTGACCGTCGGGGCCTCCATCGCCATGGCGGTGGTCCTGATCCAGCGATGCAGGCTGCATCCGTTCATCGCCCTGTTCGTGACGTCGCTGTTCCTTGGCCTGTGCGCCGGCATGTCGCCCACGCATGTGATCGCTGCCTTTGAAAATGGGGCGGGGCAGGTTCTGGGGCAGGTCGCGTCGGTCATCGCGCTTGGTGCGATGTTGGGAAAGATGCTGGAGGTTTCAGGTGGGGCGGACCAGATTGCACTGACGGTCGTGCGTCTGTCGGGGCGGCGGCACATGGCATGGGCCATGATGGTGATCGGGTTGCTGGTCGGGATTTCTGTCTTCTTTACGGTCGGTTTTGTCGTTCTTGTCCCCCTGGCGATGTCGGTTGCGCGGCGGACCGGGTTGCCGATGCTGCGCGTGGCGTTGCCGATGACGGCGGCCCTGTCGGTGGTGCAGGGGCTGGTCCCGCCGCATCCCGGGGCAATGTTCGCGCTTGCGGCCTATCATGCGGATATCGGTCATCTGATCATGCTGGGTATTGCACTAAGCATTCCCATCGCGATCATATCCGGCCCGCTTTATGCAGCATTCATCGTTCCACGTCTGGCGGCCAACCCACATGATGCGGTTGCGGTCGCACCATCGCCCGCCCGGCGGTCCATGCCATCGTTTGCTGTCACGCTGCTGACGATGGTGGCGCCTGTCGCGCTGATGATGGGGGGATCCGTCGCGCGATTGGCCTGCGCACCGGGCAGTATATCGGGCACGGTCCTGCGTTTCGCCGGAGATGCCAATGTGGGGTTGGTGCTTTCGGTTATCCTGTCTTTCTATACCCTTGGCCTGCGGCAGGGGATGTCACGGCAGGAGATACTGCGGCTGAGTAATGACAGCCTTGGACCACTGGCGTCATTGTTTCTGATGATTGGTGCAGGCGGCGGGTTCGGTCAGGAACTGATGGATAGCAGCCTGTCCACCACCATCACGACGGCTGCGATCGGGATGCATATTCCCGTCCTGCTGCTGGCGTGGCTGATGGCGGCGGCTCTGCGCCTTGCGGTGGGGTCGGCTACGGTTGCAATGGGGACCACCGCGGGTGTCGTCGGGCCGATGCTGTTGCATGGGCAGGGCGTGTCGCCAGAACTGATGGTCATCGTCACCGGCGCGGGGGCGGTGATGTTCGGACCCTTGAATGATTCGGGCTTCTGGCAGGTCAAGGAGGCACTGGGCCTGAGCGTGCCGCAAACAATTGCCACGTGGTCGGTGATTGAAACGCTGATCGGGGTGAGCGGGCTGGTCCTGTGTGGCGTACTGTCATGGGTCGGGCTGGGATAGGGGTTCTTTTTTTGAAACAGGTGGTGTTCCTGGCCTCTGGACGCCCTTGGATACAGATTTACCCGAATGCCTGTGCTATTGCCGGGATTGCTGGTTCCGGGAACCGGCGGCCGGACCTGGCCTGCCGGTTCCCGAAGGTTTCAGCGTCCGTACCGTACGAGGCCCAGATCCTCGAACGGGATTTCCGGCATGCGCCCGGACATGATATCCGCCAGCACACGGCCCGACCCGCAGGCCATGGTCCAGCCCAGCGTCCCATGGCCGGTATTGAGGAACAGGTTATCATAACGCGTGCGACCGATGATGGGCGTGCCATCGGGCGTCATGGGGCGCAGGCCCGTCCAGAATGTGGCATCCGACAGGTTGTTGCCACCGGGGAACAGGTCCGTCAGGGAATGTTCCAGCGTTTCGCGCCGGGGTTTGCGCAGGCGTGTGCTGAACCCGGCCAGTTCGGCAGTCCCGCCCACACGGGTCCGGTTGCCAAGGCGGGTGATCCCGATCTTGAACGTTTCATCCATCACCGTGGAAACCGGCGCGCGCGCCTCGTTAATGATCGGGGTGGTGATGGAATAGCCCTTGACGGGATAGATCGGCAGGTCCAGTCCCAGCGCACGCACCATCGCGGGCGAATAACTGCCCAGTGACAGGACATAGGAATCCGCGCTCAGCAGGCCGCGGCTGGTCTGTACACCGGTGATCTTCCCGCCCTCGTTATGCAGGGCACGGATTTTCGTATCATACAGGAACGTCACCCCGGCCTTTTGCGCCATGGCGGCAAGGTTCTGCGTGAATTTGAACGCGTCTCCCGTTTCATCCCCCGGCAGGCGCAAGCCCCCGACGATCTTGTCACGTGCGCTGACCAGTCCAGGTTCCGCCGCGATACATCCGGCGGCGTCAAGCACTTCATACCCTACGTTATACTGTTCCAGCACACGGATATCGCCTGCGGCGGCATCCACCTGTTTTTGCGTGCGGAAAACCTGCAACGTACCCTGCTGGCGATCGTCATAGGTGATGCCGGTGCTTGAACGCAGGTCGCGCATGACATCGCGGCTATATTCCGCAAGGCGCACCATCCGCCCCTTGTTACGGTCATAGGCGGCGGTCGTGCAGTTTTCGAGCATCTGCACCATCCACGACCACAGGTGCGGGTCCGGCATTGGCCAGAACACGAACGGGCGATATTTCATCAGCAGCCACTTGACGGATTTCAGCGGCACGCCCGGCCCGGCCCATGGGGCGGAATAACCGGGGGAGACCTGTCCCGCATTGGCGAAACTGGTTTCCAGACCGGCGGCGGGCTGACGGTCCACGACCGTCACCTCATGCCCCGCCTGCGCCAGATACCACGCCGATGTAACGCCGACGACACCGCTGCCCAGAACGATGATTTTCATTGCGCTTGTGCTTTCGTGCAAAGGTAGGATTAAGGAAAAATATCAGCCCCCGGCCACATAGGCCCGGTGATAGCGATGGCCGAGCGATGTCAGGATCTCATAACCGATCGTGCCTGCGGCACGTGCTGCCGCATCGACATCATAATGCGGCCCAAGCAGGTCCACTGCCATGTCCGGACCCAGTTGCCCCACCGGGACGTCGGTGATGTCGATGGTGATCGAATCCATGGAAATACGGCCCAGGATCGGCAGGCGCGTCGCCCCGAACCATGCGGCGCCATGGTGTGCGCCCTGCCGCAGGCAGCCATCGGCATAGCCCGCCCCGATTGTTGCGATCCGGCGCGGGCCGGATGCACGATAGGTCAGGCCATATCCCACACCGTCACCGGCCACGATGTCACGGACCTGCAGGATACGTGCGCTAAGCCGGACGACCGGGCGCAGGGGATTGGCGGTGGCCTCGTTCGGGGCGATACCATACAGTGCCGCACCGGGACGGACCATGTCGAAATGATAGTCTGGACCAAGGAAAATGCCCGAGGACGCCGAAAGCGCCAGCGGGGCGGCAGGTAGCATGGCCGCCATTTCCAACAGGCGCGCGCGTTGTTGCGCGTTGGCCGGATTTTGCGGTGTATCCGCACAGGCAAGGTGGCTGATGACCAGATCCGGACGGATCCCCGCCAGCAGGCCGGCATCATCGGCGATGGCGCGTACATCCGCCATCGACAGGCCAAAACGCGACATGCCTGTATCAAGCTGTATGACGGCAGGCAGCACCCTGTCCAGACGCCGCGCCAGCGCACGCCAGCCCGCGACCTGCCCGGCGGAGTTGAGGACAGGCGTCAGGTCGTGTGCGGTGAATTCCTCTTCCGTATCCGGCAGGGGGCCATGCAGGACGAAAATCCGCGTCGCGGGGGTGACATGACGACGCAGGGCGATCCCTTCTTCAAGGTGCGCGACATAGAAATGATCCGCGCCCGCGCGCTGCAATGCCGGGGCCACCTGCGCCAGGCCCAGCCCGTAGGCATCGGCCTTGACCACGGCGGCGCAGATCGTGGTGGGGCTGACCCTGTCGCGCACAAGGCGGTAATTGGCTGCAATCGCATCGAGGTCGATCCGCAGGGTCGCGCCAGCACGATGACGTGGCCAGTGCGAGGAAGCTGTGGTGGAAGGGGAAGGCGACACGGGCACGGATTCCGGCACAGTGGAAGGCATGAAAAATCCTATGCCGGATCAAAACGAAATGTCCTGCCATTCAATGGCAGAATATGCCAAGATATCGTCATGTTACGCACATAAATGCGAAGAATGGCGGAATATTGTATCATGATCGTGGACCGGGTGAATGATTCCATCCTGCGCCATCTCTCCCATGATGGACGGATGACGAACGCGGACCTTGCGCAGAAGGTCGGGCTGTCGCCCTCGGCATGCCTGCGGCGGGTCAAATTATTGGAAAAGCAGGGCATCATCTGCGGTTATCGTGCCATGATCGACGAACGTTCGGTCCATGGCATGACCACCGTGATCGTGCATATCACACTGGAACGCCAGACCGATGAATGTCAGCGCCGGTTCGAGGCAAGGGTGCGCGAGTGTCCTGATGTGCGCGAATGCTACCTGATGACCGGGGATGCGGACTATCTCCTGCGGGTGGAGGTGCGTGACACCGCCGATTATGAACGTATCCATAAAGAGGAGCTGTCACGCATGCCCGGCGTTGCCCGTATCCAGAGCAATTTCGCCATTCGCACTGTCATTCGCAAACCATCATGAAAAAACGTCGGGCCGGATGACAGGAATGTCACCCGGCCCGATATGTTCCTGATATGTAAGGGTATCAGGGGATATGCAGGATGTCTTCGTGGTCGGTGACCTGTCCCGCTGTTGCCTGTTGTGCCGTGGTGGCAGCGTAACGGGGAATGAACGGACGCACCAGGAACTGATAGGCACCAGCCCCGATCACCCCGCCACACAGGGGGCCGACGATCGGGACCCACCAGAAATTGTCTGGTCCCGGCAGGGCGGAATATTTCCATCCGCTGAGGAAACAGAACAGGCGCGGCCCGAAATCACGGGCGGGGTTGATGGCCCATCCCTCCAGATAGCCCGCGCAGGCGCCGATGGATGCGACAAGCAATCCGATGATCAGCGCGCTGGAGTTTGCTTGCGGGGCCTGCGTGTTATATTCGCACGTCACGGCAAAGATGCCGAACAGCAGCAGTGCCGTCAGGATGACTTCATCCGCGAATGCGTGCATGGGGGTTACGAATTCCCCCGGATGGGTAAAGAATACACCTGCCGCCCCGCCATCAATCGCACGATCAAGGTGATGTGCCAGATTGTAATGGTCGATGACCGGTTGATACAGCGTATAGACAAGAATCGCCCCGATCAGGCCCCCCATGACCTGCGCCACGCAGTAGGGAAGCACTTTTTTCCATGGAAAGCCGCGATACAGCGCAAGAGAGATGGAAACCGCCGGATTGGCGTGGGTGCCAGATACGCTGCCGGTGATATAGATGGCAATGGTAACGCCAAGCCCCCAGACGATACAGACCCCCCAATATGACAGTTTATAGGGGCTGGGGTCATATAACGTATACATGGCGGCAACGGAATCGCCGATCAGGACGATAATCATGACGGCGAGACATTCGGAGATCAGTTCCCCGAAGAATTGTCGGTTTGTGAACATCGGACCTACTTTGTTCTTTTATTATTCGGTCAATGGGAAACGGTCGGCATGGACCGCTGTCACGCGATCTTTGTGATCTATCATGTTCTTAAACGAACATATGAACCTTAAAAATGATTATTTTTGGTTCATAAGGAAATGTGATGAAAAATATTATATAATTTTTTATGAAACGCTGAATACATGCCCTTAACATGTTCTTATAAAGTATTTTGTGCATTGCAGCATTATATTGTGACATACGGGCGAATGCGCGGAATCGCGCATTCTTACCTGATGAAAAATGTCCATCGGCCTGATTTCTGCCAGAATAAGGTTTATATAGAATGGTTTTTATGGAATCCTTCACTTGATGTAGATCAATGAAATAAGTGCGGGACTGATGTTGATAACCCCTAAATGTTCGTTTACGAACATGGCAGGAGGAATTACGCACATGCTGTCCATGGATGAAACGTCCCAGGCATCGTCCGGGATGCCGCGCGATAACGGCACGACTGTTGATATGCTGATCGTGGGGGGAGGGATCAACGGTGCAGGCATCGCGCGCGATGCCGTCGGCCGTGGTGCCTCCGTCCTGCTGGTGGAGCAGGATGACTTTGCAAGTCATACCTCGTCCGCCAGCACAAAGCTGATTCACGGCGGCCTGCGCTATCTGGAATATTATGAATTCCGTCTGGTGCGCGAGGCCCTGATCGAACGTGAGCGGTTGCTGCGCATTGCGCCGCATATTATCTGGCCGATGCGTTTCATCCTGCCCCATACGCCACAGGCGCGACCGGCATGGATGCTGCGGGTCGGGCTGTTCCTGTACGACCATCTTGCGGGGAGGCAGATGACCCTGCCGAAGTCGAAATCTATCGACTTCACCACCAACCCGGTCGGCGCGCCGTTGAATGGTACATGTGTCAAAGGGTTTTCCTATTCCGATGGCTGGGTGCAGGACAGCCGCCTTGTGGTGCTCAATGCCATGGATGCCGCGGCGCGTGGGGCCGACATACGCACCCGTACCCGCATGCTTGGCGCGCGTCGCGTCGATGGCGTGTGGGAAGTGGAGATAGAGAACACCCGTGACGGCACGCGCGAAACCGTGCGTGCGCGCATTCTGGTCAATGCCGGTGGCCCATGGGTGAGCGAGATCCTGCGCGAGCGCGCCTGCATCCAGACCGATAAGCAGGTACGTCTTGTCAAGGGCAGTCACATCGTCGTGCCGCGCATATTTGAGGGTGATCAGGCCTATATCCTGCAGAACCCGGACAAGCGCATCGTATTCGCCATCCCGTACGAGCAGAAATTTACCCTGATCGGCACCACTGATGTCCCATGGACACAGGCACCGGGCAAGGTCGAGATCTCGGGCGAGGAAATCAGCTATCTGTGCGAAAGCGTCAGCCGCTATTTCAAGACGCCTGTGACACCCGCCGACGTGGTCTGGAGCTATGCCGGTGTGCGGCCGCTTTATGACGATGCTTCAAAAAATGCGTCGGCTGTGACACGTGATTATGTACTTGATATCGACGCCGCCAATGGGCAGGCCCCGTTGCTGTCGATCTTTGGGGGCAAGATCACGACCTATCGCCGCCTTGCCGAACATGCGATCGAAAAGCTGCGTCCTTTCCTGCCTGTCCTTTCGGCGTCCGGGTGGACGGCGGACCGGGTCCTGCCGGGCGGGGATCTTGGCGAAGGCGGGTTCGAAGGGGCGCTGGCGCGCTTTGCACGGGCGGCCCCGTTCCTGGATGCCAACCAGCACTGGCGCCTTGTGCGCAACTATGGATCGCGGGCGACGGACATCGTGGGCGATGCGAAATCGGCGGCGGATATGGGCGAAAGCTTCGGCGGGGGCCTGACTGCGCGTGAAATTGATTACCTCATGACGCACGAGCGCGCCGAAACTGGGGACGATATCCTGTGGCGCCGTTCGCGCATGGGTCTGCATGTCACGGATGAGGACGCCGCCCGCCTTGATGCCTATGTGCAGAAAAAGCTTCTGGCGCGTTGACATCCTTCATTGCGGCCTGACGTTGCCGCACTTTGCGATATCTGCATCCCGATGGGACAGGAGACGACAATGAACAAGAAGAACAAGATTCTCGCCATTGACCAGGGCACGACATCGACACGCAGCATCGTGTTCAATCGTGAAATTGCGGCACTTGCCACGGCGCGGGTGGAATTTCAGCAGCATTACCCGGACCATGGCTGGGTAGAACATGATCCCATCGAGATCTGGAGCAACGTCGTATCCACCGCGCGTGAGGCGATGGAACAGGTTGGCGGCGCGGAACAGATCGCGGCCATCGGGATCACGAACCAGCGCGAGACCATTGTCGTATGGGACCGCAAGACGGGCGAGCCGGTTCACCGTGCAATCGTGTGGCAGGACCGCCGGACGACGGCCCAGTGCGCGCGCATGCGCCAGGAGGGGCATGAGGCATTGGTGCGTGAACGGACGGGCCTGCTGCTTGATCCCTATTTTTCGGCGACCAAGCTTGCCTGGATTCTTGATAACGTCCCTGACGCCCGCCGCCGTGCAGAGGCCGGAGAGCTTGCGTGTGGTACCATCGACAGCTTCCTTCTGTGGCGGCTGACGGGGGGGAAGGTACACGCAACCGACATCACCAACGCCTCGCGGACATTGCTGTGCAATATCCATACCGGTGCGTGGGATGATGACCTGCTAAACCTGTTCCATATCCCGCGCGCGATCCTGCCGCGTATCCAGGGTAACAGCGAACCATTCGGCGAAACCGATCCCGCCCTGTTTGGCCACCCGATCATGGTGGCGGGGATGGCGGGGGACCAGAACGCGGCGCTGGTGGGGCAGGCATGTTTTGAACCGGGTATGGTCAAGGCCACATATGGCACGGGCTGCTTTGCGCTGCTTAATACTGGTGAGCGTCCGGTCATGTCGCACAACCGCATGCTGACGACCATCGGCTATCGTATCGGTGAGACCACCACCTATGCCCTCGAAGGGTCAATTTTTGTTGCAGGTGCCGCGATCCGCTGGCTGCGTGACGGGCTGAACCTCATCACCCATGCGTCACAGACGGATGACATGGCGACCCGCGTTCCACACAGCCATGGTGTTTATATGGTGCCGGGGTTCGTGGGTCTGGGCGCGCCGCACTGGGACCCGGATGCGCGTGGCCTGATCTGCGGGCTGACGCTGGATGCCACGGCGGCGCATATTGCGCGCGCGGCGCTGGAATCGGTGGCGTACCAGACGCTCGATCTGGTCGGGGCCATGTTCGAGGATGGTGGCGGGAAACTGAGCGCGCTGCGTGTTGATGGCGGGATGTCCGTCAATGACTGGTTCTGTCAGTTCCTTGCCGATATGCTCCAGACCCCGGTGGAGCGTCCCCGGCAGGTGGAAACCACCGCATTGGGTGCGGCATTCCTTGCGGGACTTGCCGTTGGGGTGTGGGATAGTATTCCTGAACTGGCCGGAACCTGGACACAGGGCCGCCTGTTTGAACCGGGGATGCCCGCCGATCAGCGCGATGTGCTGGTTCAGGGGTGGCATCAGGCTGTGAAACGCACCTTGACCAGCACGGTCGCCGCTTGAGCGATCATAAGAAAATCATACAGGAAGGACTGTTTTAATGACCGTCACGCCAACCCACTATCAGGTCACCGACCGAAATCTTGCCCTTGAACTGGTGCGCGTGACGGAGGCGGCGGCTGTCGCGGCCTCTGCGTGGACCGGGCGCGGAAAGAAGAACGAGGCCGATGGCGCGGCGGTGGAGGCGATGCGACGCGCCTTTGACACAGTCGCCATCAACGGGACCGTCGTCATTGGCGAGGGCGAAATGGACGAGGCCCCGATGCTGTTCATCGGCGAGCGTGTAGGCGCGGGTGGTCCTGCGATGGACATCGCCGTGGACCCGCTGGAGGGGACCAACCTTTGCGCCAAGAACCTGCCCAACGCACTGACGGTGGTGGCGCTGGCGGAAGAGGGGCATTTCCTTCACGCGCCAGACATCTATATGGACAAGATTGTGGTGGGGCCGAACCTGCCGGAAAATGTCGTTGACCTTGATGCAAGTGTCGAAGCCAACCTCAAGGCCCTTGCCGCAGCCAAAGGCAAGGATATCCGTGAACTGATGCTGTGTACGCTGGATCGTCCCCGGCATGAGGACATTATCGGGCGGGCGCGTTCGATGGGCGCACGCGTGACGCTGCTCAGCGATGGTGACGTGGCAGCCGCCATTGCCGCATGTCTTGAGAATAACGAGGTCGATATCTATCTCGGCTCCGGCGGGGCGCCCGAAGGTGTGCTGGCCGCTGCTGCCGTGCGGTGTGTGCATGGGCAGATGCAGGGGCGTCTTCTGTTTGAGGATGACACCCAGCTTGAACGTGCAAAGACGATGAATCCCGGTGCGGACCCGTCGCGCAAGCTCGACCTGACGGACATTGCCAGTGGCGATGTGCTGTTTTCGGCAACCGGTGTTACGGGCGGCACGTTGCTGCGCGGGATTTCGCAGAACAACGGATGGACCATTACCCATTCGCTGGTCATGCGTTCAAAATCGGGAACTCTTCGCTTTGTCGAGGGGCATCACGATTTTTCCACGAAAACCTGGCGATAAAAAAACAAGAACAAAGAAAGGCTGGTTCGATCATGGCACATTCCGCACGTCCTTCCCTGCCTCCTGGGGTGGTTACGGGTGAAAACTATCGCAAGCTGGTCGCGACATGCTGTAGCGAGGGATATGCCCTGCCTGCGGTCAATGTCGTGGGCACCGACAGCATCAATGCGGTGCTGGAGGCCGCCGCCCGCAACCGTTCCGACGTCATTATCCAGATGTCGAACGGTGGCGCGCGTTTTTATGCGGGCGAGGGGATGAAGGACCAGCATCGCGCCCGTGTTCTGGGCGCGGTGGCGGCGGCGCGGCATGTGCATACGCTTGCGGCGGCATATGGGGTGTGCGTGATCCTGCATACTGATCATGCCGATCGCAAGCTTCTGCCGTGGGTGTCAGACCTGATCGACGAGAGTGAGGCCGCCGTCCATGCAACCGGGCAGCCGCTGTTTTCGTCGCACATGATCGACCTTTCGGCCGAGCCATTGGACGATAATATCGCTGAATGCGCCAGATTCCTGCGCCGCATGGCCCCGCTTGGGATCGGCCTTGAAATCGAACTTGGCGTTACCGGGGGCGAGGAAGATGGTATCGGGCATGACCTTGATGACGGTGCGGACAATGCCCATCTTTATACCCAACCGGCCGATGTGCTGCGTGCGTATAACGAGCTTTCGCCGCTTGGGTTTGTCACGATCGCCGCGTCCTTTGGCAATGTGCATGGCGTGTATGCGCCGGGCAATGTGAAACTGCGTCCTGAAATCCTGCTGCATTCACAACAGGCCGTGTCAGAGGCGACGGGGCAGGGGGAACGTCCGCTCGCACTTGTCTTCCATGGTGGTTCCGGCTCCGAACAGCGCCAGATTGCCGAGGCGGTGTCCTATGGTGTGTTCAAGATGAACATCGACACGGACATCCAGTTTGCCTTTGCCGAAGGTGTCGGGGGATATGTGCTGGAAAACCCTGAGGCATTCCGTCACCAGATATCGCCTTCCACCGGCAAGCCACTGAAAAAGGTCTATGACCCGCGTAAGTGGCTGCGTGTTGGTGAAAACAGCATCGTCTCCCGCCTTGATCAGACATTCGCAGATCTTGGGGCGACAGGCCGGACGGTTGCATCTTCCTGATCTGATGGTGTGATTTCAGGGGCCGGGGCGCGGGAGATATGTTCCGATGATCCGGCCCGCTGTTTTGCATGTTCCTGAATTGCTATAGATTATGATGACACCGCTCCTGTGCTTTGGGATCGGTAAAGAATGGCAAGAGCGGGATCGACGACGTATGGCCAGCGTATCGGCGGAAGAACGGCATCGCGAGATCATGGAGCTCGTGCGCCTTCAGGGGTATGTCTCCAACGAAGACCTTGCCCAACGTCTGAATGTGGCGGTCCAGACCATCCGTCGTGATGTCAATGCCCTGGCGCGGCAGGGATTGGTGGCCCGTCACCATGGTGGGGCGGGGCTTGCGTCCTCGGTTGAAAATATTGCCTATGCCGAACGGCAGGTCCTGAATCGCAACGCCAAGGAAGCGATAGGACAGATCGCGGCACGCGCCATTCCCGACAATTCCTCCCTGTTCATCAGTATCGGCACCACGACCGAGGCATTCGCACGGGCATTGCGCCAGCACAGGTCACTGCGGGTTATCACCAATAACCTGCATGTCGCCTCCACCCTGTCTTCACGCACTGATTTTCAGGTGATTGTCACCGGTGGGCAGGTGCGGTTTTCCGATGGGGGCATTACGGGCTCAACGGCCAGTTCCTCCATTGACCAGTATCGGACCGATTTCGCGGTGATCGGCATCAGCGGGATTGAGGAAGACGGTACGCTGCTGGATTTCGATGCAGATGAGATCAATATCGCGCAGGCGATGATGCGTAACGCGCGCAAGGTGTTTCTGCTGGCCGATCAAGGCAAGTTCGGGCGTCGCCCGATGGGGCGGTTGGGGCACCTGTCGAACATCCATGGATTTTTTACAGATCGTCCCCCATCGGCACGTATCCGGCAGGTTCTGCAGGACAATAAGGTACAATTGCATGTCGCGCAGGAGGCTGGATCAAAACCGGATTGATGCCATAAGGGGTGTTACTGCTTGCAGGAGGAGATTTTTCCGGTGCGTCCGGCCGTAAAGGCGGGCGTTTTTATGTGCTGGAATGTAAATATTATCGCACATTATTATGATAGTTTTATGGATATCTGATGATGGCCCGCATGGAATGGGAGCGTATTGAACGGGTTTGCAGTAAAGAGTCTGGAGGTGCCATTTCCAAAATGGCAACATTTTGAAAAGCCTTCCTAAGAGACGGTTTGAAAACAACTCGTTGATAAAAAACAAGAAAAGTTTTTGGGTGCCGCCTTTTTCCAAAAAGGCGGCGTCTTCTGAAGCTTTTTGGAAAAAGCTTCACCAAAAACCTTTATAATTTCAGTATGTTATCGATCCTGACTTTTTAAACTGTCTCTTATGATTGACAGCGGATTGTCTAAATGCGTCCGCGATCCGGTCGGTGGGGGCCGGGGTTATGCACGTTCTGCCATCATGCGAATTCGGTTCAGCATGCGCCGCCGGATCAGGCCGCTGACAGGGCGTATGGCGTACCAGTAAGGGGCAAAACGACGACGTGAGGCGTGGGTAGGGCAATCGACACGCGTTTGTGTCACGACCCTGTTATAGGGATGGCCGGGGCACGTTCTGATGTGAAATCCCATGGCCAGCCGGCATATCCCAGTATGGTCGCATGTGGCAAAGGCTTCGGGTGACGGGATGGGGACAAGGCCATAATCAGCTTCCCAGAATGCGCCCATAAGGGCAAAGACAATCTCCACGTTGCCCTCTTGGCCCACGACAGTGAAATCATCAAGGTCGAGCATCCGTCCGCCCCGCGTCCCCATCAGCCGGGCGGGCAGTTCGCGCATCCCTATTGCCATGCGCACCAGCGGGTCATGCCCGGCGCGATAGGCGCGGATGCTTTCCATGATATGTGCAGGCGATGCGTGGATTACGATATGGTGCGTTTCCATGAACTGGTAACGCGGCAGGATTATGTCCAGAAGGCCCGTCTGCGCTGTGTCCATTTCTGTCAGGGGCCTTCCTGTCCCGTTATTGTCGTGGCGTATCATCATGCCAGTTGCCATGCACTGATGTCCTGCATGGTTTTGAATAAAGATATTGTGCATATTGTTCCGGGGCCCTCATGCCGATCCATTCTGCGTGTCTGACGGGTGCGAACCGGCGCGCCGTTTTTTGATTTTGGTCACGGATAATGGGGTATAACGTGGGCCAGCCCCGGGGCAGGGCATTGTCCATGGTGTGTTTTTCACCACAGGATATGGCGGGTGCGTGCCCGATGAACCGGGGGATGGATGAGGCGGCGCGCGTCATATTGGCGGGTGGCTGGTCGTGCGAACGGGTTGGAGCAGAGTGAGATGGCGCAGAAGTTTCGGATCGTGATTGTTGGTGGCGGGGTCGCCGGGCTTGCGCTGGCCACCCGCCTTGGCAAATCGGTCGGGAAATCCGGGCGCGCGGAAATTACACTGGTGGACAAAAGTTTTGCCCATGTGTGGAAGCCGATGCTGCATTGCTTCGCCGCAGGCACGGCCGCCAACGAGAATGACCGGATCAGCTTCATGTCACAGGCGAGCCGTCATCATTTCGATTTCTGGCCCGGCGAGATTTCCGGCATGGACCGACGCGCCAGGACCATCACCCTTGCCCCGGTGATTGATCCGAATGGGGAGACGGTTCTTGATGAACGTACCCTTGACTATGACGCGGTCATCCTGTCGATCGGCAGCCGCGCCAATGATTTCGGCACGCCAGGTGTGGCCGAACATTGCATGTTCATTGATAACCTGGTCGATGCCAATGGTTTCAATGACCGGTTTCGCACGGAACTGCTCAAGGCGTTTGCCTATCACCGCGAACTTGATATCGCCATTGTGGGGGGGGGGGCGACCGGCACGCAGCTTGCCGCCGAGTTGCACAAGGCGCTGGGCCTTGCGGCACTGTACAGCTTTGGACAGAAACCGCCCGAACTGAAGATCACTTTGCTGGAAGCCGGTCCACGTATCCTGCCAGCCTTCCCCGAGGCCGTGTCCGAGGCGGCCATGAAACAGCTTGAGGCCATTGGCGTGGTGGTGAAAACCTCTGCCATGGTCAGTGGGGCGGATGAGAATGGGTTCATGCTCAAGGACGGTAGCCATGTCCCCGCGACATTGCGTGTCTGGGCAGCGGGGGTGAAGGCGCCCGATGTGACACGGAAATTCGGTGATATCAGGCTGTCGCGCTCTGGACAGTTGGAGGTGCGCCCGACCCTTCAGGTGACGGGGGATGACAATGTCTTCGCGATGGGGGACTGTGCCTTCATCGCGGAAAAGCCCGTGGCCCCCACCGCGCAGGCCGCCCGTCAGCAGGCCCACCATCTGGCGCGTCACCTGCCTGCGTGGATCGCCGGGCGTCCGCTGCCACCATTCGTGTTCAGTAACAAGGGCGCGGTCGTGGCGCTGGGGGATTACAATGGGTGGGGCACATTCCCCGGTGGAACCGTTTTTGGCGGAGGGTGGTTGCATGGGCTATCCGCGCGTCTGGTGCATCTGATGCTGTATCGCCAGCACCAGTTTGAACTTTACGGGCCGTTCCGTGGCATGGTCTCCTGCCTTGTGGACTGGCTTGATGTATTTGTCCGTCCTGCGGTCCGGCTCGACTGATTATGGGGGGGCGCACTGGCGCGTATGACCCTGTTGCGTGCGGGGATTTTGGGATATGAAGCAGGTCATGTCTTCTTTTCCACCACTGCCGCGGCATTCTCTTGTGGAACAGGCCATTGCCTTCATGCGTGAACGCGTGGCGCAGGGGGCATGGGCCTTGGGGGAGCGTATCCCCAAGGAAACCGAACTGGCACACTTGTTGCAGGTTGGGCGCAATACCGTGCGCGAAGCCGTGCGCGTCCTGTCCCATGCGGGCATGCTGGAGGTGCGGCAGGGGGATGGCACCTATGTAAGGTCCCGCACCGATCCTGCTGATGTCATCCATCGTATCAGCCGCTCCGGCCTGCGGGACCATTTCGAACTGCGTGTGGTGCTGGAGGCGGAGGCCGCCCGCCTTGCGGCCCTGCGCCGGACCGAACGTGACCTTGACCTTCTGGAAAAGCTGCTGTTGGCCCGGGGGGAGAAATCTCCCGATATGGATATGGAGGCATTTGTCGCGCGCGATACGGCCTTTCACCTTGCGATCGCGCAGGCGTCGCATAATACGGCGCTGAGTGAGCTTTACCGTTATTTTGTATCGGAAGTGCGTCGCGGCACCCATACCGCTGTGGTGGAACCAACTTTGCCGGAACCTGATCTTGCGGCGCATCAGCGTATTTTTGATGCAATCCGCAATCAGGATGCGTCCGGGGCGGAACATGCCGCCCGTGCCGCCGTGGAAGGGTTGATTACCGCAATGTCCTGACCCTGGCGAGAGATTCCAGAATAATCATCGTCAGGAAACGGGGAGGATGTTGGGGCGGGCGTTTGCCAACAACCCTGAAAAACATGGTGTCATTCAAAAAATGGCACTAATTCCATCATGTTCCTGAGACAGCATGTGCATGTTCGTTCGGTCAGGTCAGTGCATCGGGGCAGTGTGAGGTATGGTCGCGGCCTGCAACAGGTCATGCACGCGTGCCACGACCCCAGCCCATGCACCGGGGCGGGACTGACGCACGATCCGCAGATGGGGGTACCACTGGCTGTCCTCCTGTCCTGACTGCCATCGCCAGCAATTGTCATACCGATCCATCATGATGACGGGCCGGCCTAGTGCCCCCGCCAGATGCACGATGGAGGTATCGACCGACACGACGATATCAAGGTTCATGATGATCGCGGCGGTATCATCCATGTCGCGGACGTCATCCATGGGGTCATAAAGCTGCATGCCATCGGGAATGTCGGTCATCTGCCGGGCATGCTGCCCCCGCTGCAGGTTGACAAGGTAAAGTCCGGGAATCGTTGACAGGCAGGCCAGTTGCACAAGGTTCATCGAACGCTTGCGATCGATAGCCTGCGCCTGCGCCACACCCGGTCGGCTTGCGCCGCCCCAGACCAGCCCGACGCGCAGGCCGGGACGGGGGGGCATGTAATCCGCCCATGCCAGTACCTTGTGCGGGTCGGCCTGCAGATAGGGAACGGGCGCGCCGATAATATCGGATGTCTGCGCCAGAACGCGTGGCAGGCTGCCGAAGGGACAGTGCCAGTCATGGGCGGGAACTGGGCGCAGCGGGTCGATCACCCGTTCCACCCCATAGATGCGTGCGGCAAGTGGCAGGATTTCGCGCGGAACCTGCAATGTTACACGCGCGCCACGACGGATCAATGCCGGGACAAAGCGCAGATACATCAGCATGTCGCCCAAACCTGCCTCTGACAGGATCAGGATCCGCTGTCCCGTCAGCTTGCCATCCTGATTCAGGGTCGGCAGCAGGCGTTCGGGCGGATATTTTAAACGACCGGGTATGCGCAGGCGCCATTCATATTCTGGCCATCCGTCCGCATGGCGTCCCGCCTTAAGCAGGGTCATGGCATGATTGAGGTGGATATGCGGATCATCTGGCCGCAGTGCGAGCGCCTGCGCATGGTGATGCAGGGCCTCGTCCACCTTGTTGTCGATCGTCAGGATATGCGCCAGGTTGGCGTGCGTCATGGCGCTTTGCGGATGGTAGGTCAGAAGATGGCGCAGCAGGGCCTGCGCCTTGTGTGCTTCTCCCGTTTCGTTCTGCGTTACCGCCAGAAGATTCCCCGTTCGCAGGGCGGAAGGATGGCGGCGGCATCCCTCGAGCAGGACTTCTATCGCTTCTTCCGTGCGGGCATGCAGTAGCAGGAATTCCCCAAGCTGGTCATACAGGCGGATATCATTGGGGGTCTGCCGCAAGGTGGCATGCAGGGTGGTTTCAATTTCCTCCAGCCGCGAATGGCGCAGCAGCAGTGTCATCATGTCCTGTGCGGGATGGCGGGCCGTCGGATTGTCCTGTGCCAGCCGACACAGCATCCGTGCCGCGCGGGCACTGCGGCCGCAGCCCGCAAGGGCATGGGCGAGGATGATATCCGCCCGCCTGTCATCGCACAGGGGTTCGACAATGGCCCGCGCCTGTGCGAACCCGCCGTTTTCCAGATGCTGCATGGCCTGCCGCAACCGTTCTGTCCGGGCGGTATCGTGCTGGTGTGTCTCTGTCTGCCCTGTCCTTGCCATGTTTGTCGCGTCCGCCTGCGGTAACGTGGATCAGGCGTTCGCGCCGGATGGGGATGCATCTGCGGGAGGGGGGAGCAGTTTGCCGGGGTTGAGGATGTTTTGCGGGTCGAGGGCGTGCTTGATTGCGCGCATGACCTGCAGGGCATTTTCCCCATGTTCGGCCGCCATGAATTCCAGCTTGCCCGTGCCGATGCCATGTTCCCCACTGCATGAACCCTGCAGCGCCAGCGCACGACGTACGATCTTGCGGTCCAGTTCCATGGCGCGTTCATAACCGCCGGGTCCGGGGGGAACCATGATGATGGTATGGAAATTGCCATCGCCCACATGCCCGACAATCGGTGCAGCCAGTCCCGATGCCTCGATATCTGCCTTGACGCCGGTGATCAGCTCCGTCAGGGCCGAAATGGGGACGATGGCATCGGTTGCGATGCCATCATGGCCGGGATGGGCCGCAAGTGCCGCCCAATAGGCACCGTGTCGCGCCTTCCACAGGCGGGTGCGTTCTTCCTGACTGGTGCTCCAGACGAAACCAAGGCCGTTATTGTCGGCAGCGATCGCCTCCACCATTTCCACCTGTTCGCGCACGGCCTCCGGCGATCCCTGGAATTCAAAGAACAGGGTGGTGATCGGGCGGTAGTCCTCCAGCTTGGAATAGGCGATGCAGGCTTTCATCTGCGCATCATCAAGTAGTTCGATGCGCCCGATCGGCACACCTACCTGTATGGTGGAAACCGCAGTGCGCACTGCATCGGCAAGGTTTTCGAACTGGCATGTCGCGGCGGCGATGGTTTCGGGGATACCATGCAGGCGCAACTGCACCTCGGTAATGATGCCCAGCGTCCCTTCGGACCCGATGAACAGGCCTGTCAGGTCATAACCGGTGGATGATTTGCGTACCCGACCACCCGTATCGACAATGCGCCCATCAGGCATGACAACGCGCAGCCCCATGACATTTTCACGCATGGTGCCGTAACGTACCGCCGCCGTGCCCGATGCGCGCGTGGCGCACATGCCGCCGAATGTGGCCTCTCCCCCCGGATCAACGGGAAAGAACAGGCCCATGTCGCGCAGGTGGGCATTAAGTGACTGCCGTGTCACGCCAGCTTCCACCCGGCAGTCAAGGTCGTCGGCATTGACGCCGATGACACGCGTCATGCGTGACAGGTCAAGGCTGATGGCGTCAGCGCCGGGGGTAACGTGTCCTTCCAGGGATGTGCCGCCACCGAATGCCACCACGGGCACCATATGTTCATGACATGTGCGCAGGACCAGCGCCACATCAGTCGTGCTTTCAGCAAAAATGACCAATGCGGGCAGGCGGGCATGCTTCCAGCCCTCGCCATGGCTGTGCTGTTCACGGATCGAGTCGTTGGTCGTAACCCGCTCGCCCAGTTGCTGGTGCAGGATGCGGGCAACCCCGGCGATCGCGGGGGGAAGGGAAGAGAACATGAGCGGCGGTCCCATCAGGCAGTAATCCTTCCTTTTGGGTTATCCGTATATCCGTTTTACCGCAAGATCAGTGCGGGCCCGACGTTTCACGACCGGTCGCGTCCACCGTCATGCCAAAATACTGTTCGATCAGGACGATATTGCGCAGGTTCGCCTTATAAACGGTATCGACCAGATCACCGAGGACCGGCACGAAATCGGCCAGAAGTTCAACCGCGACATTCCCCACCATCCGTGTGAGGATACGGCTTGGCACCCCCAGTCGCCGCGCCTCCCATATGATGTACAGCGATGGGATCGCCATAACCATCGTCCCTGCGACCGGTAATAACCCGATCAGTGTATCCAGCCCCCAGCGCAAGCGCGTACCGGGCAGGACGAAAGCCGCGTCCAACAATGTTGCCAGACGACGCAACCGCAGGATGCAACGCCGGATTTCCGTGCTGTCGAGGGGCTGAGGCCCCGTAAACTGGGATGAGGATGCGGTATGTGCCATGCCCGGTCATATGGGGTGGGGGGAGGGGCGACACAATACCATCATGTCAATGAGGTTTAGCCATCGGGCAGCGCCCCGCTTGCGTCGGCGGCCTTATCCCCGCAGGTGACGGGGGGAACCCGACCCGTTTTGACTGGTCTGTCGGTCGATATGTGGATGCGGAGCCATGACCCGGAAATTCAACACGTTGGACGGATTCATACAGCATCTGCGCGAGCGTGTGGAACCGAATATTGCCCGCGCCGTGCAGAATGGGGCGGAACTGATTACAACCGAAACCAGGGTGCAGGTCGGCTAATATCCGGACGGACTGGAAAGCGGCCTGCCCAGGCACCATTGGCTGATAGCACTATTGATGACCATATCCGCAAGGGCTTTTCCCCGATGCCATGGCGACGATTGAAGCTGCCTTGGCGCAGGCCGGTGTGGTGTTGGTATCGCACGCAAGCGATTGGCGGCCCGGCGCAGGTTGCACTATTCGTCCACGCCGACCGGGCCGCGCAATGCAGTCAGGCACAGCCGGACCTGGTGGTGGGCACGATCGCAGGCGATGTCACGTTGAGATTGTCCGGGTCATTCACCCAATCCAGCCAATTCACAATTGGTGCCCTAACCACGGCCCCGACTGTCGGCATCCCGGTCGCGCGCTCAGCAGCTTAGCCTGTCGGCCACTCTGTCTTCCCTGCCTGACGTGGAGATGTCCCGGCAGGTTGGTTGCAAGACAGCGATATTCACGCAGAATGACGACGTCTGGTAACAGGAGGCGGCACGGCTGATTGCTGACCGAGAGGTCTTGCGGGAACGCGGGATGGAGCTGGTTGAGAGTTGGGTGCGAGACAGTGCATCCCGCGCGCGTCGGTCACGCCGTTTGTAGGTGGACGGCAGCCCCACAGGAACATGCAGCGAAAATAGTGGCACGGATTATTGGGCATGGATCAATGCGTGCTAAAGTGGCCTGATCCGTATCGGTCTGTATCGAAATACACCTACAACCTGCTGCCAAAAATTCTTTATTTTCTGGGTGTTATGACCGAAGCAAATGGTGGGCGCAACAGGGATTGAACCTGTGACCCCTACCATGTCAAGGTAGTGCTCTACCGCTGAGCTATGCGCCCATTTGCTTCGGTGAGAAGGCTTCTAACTGCCACCGGGGTTTCGTGCAACCCCCTTTTTCAGAAAAAATCACATTGACCAGCTCTTGGTCGCCTGTCCCTATGTCCGACATGCCATTTCTTTGCGTCCTCCTGTTCAGACACCACGTTTTATGTGTGTTCCCATGCCGTTAACCACGTTGCCGCCGTATGAGGTCATTCCCCCAGGTGCATCGATTTCGCCACTGGTGGTGGCCTCTGCGCATTCGGGGCGGGATTATACGGATCGCTTTCTCAAACAATCCCGTCTGTCGCCTGCGGCCCTCCGACGGAGTGAGGATTGTTTCGTGGAGGAGTTGTTACACTCTGCGCCATTATATGGGGCACCCCTGCTGCATGCCCATTTCCCACGTGCCTATTGCGATGCCAACCGGGAGCCATGGGAACTGGACCCCAGCATGTTTTGCGATGCGTTGCCGGATTGGTGCAATACCTCCAGTAAAAAGGTGCAGGCAGGTTTTGGCACCATTGCCCGCCTGGTTGGGAATGGCGGGCCGATTTATTGCCATTCCCTGGATTTTGAAGAAGCGGAACGTCGTATCCGTGAGTGCTGGTATCCTTACCATGCAGCGCTTCTTCATTTGATTGAGGCCAGCGTAGCACGGCATGACCTGTGCATTTTGCTGGATGGGCATTCGATGCCGCGGCAGGGGGGGCGTGACAGTGCCGATTTCATTCTGGGGAACGCATGGGGTACATCATGCGCGCCTGAAATCACCGCTATGGTTGAAAAAATCTTGACGGAGCATGGATATCGCGTGGCACGGAACATGCCGTTTGCCGGTGGATACGTGACACGGCATTATGGCAGGCCACGCAGGGGCGTTCATGCCCTGCAGATGGAGATCAGCCGCCATCTATATATGGATGAACGCACGTTGGAACGCCATGACGGTTTTCCTGTCGTGCAGCAGGTCTTGTCACGTGTCATGGCGGAACTGTCAGGTCTGGCCCACCGTATGGCACGCCAGACCTGACAGGTTATGTTGACAGACAGTCGCGGTGAGGTTTCAGGCTTTTGCCGGCACTTCACCCTGCGGGGTCTGTGCGTTGACGGCGACAGGAAGCAGATGGGCCAGAACCGGCAGGATCGTGCTGGCGGGCAGGCCGGTATGATCCACCATTGCCTGCACCTGCTGGCTGCTGAGCAGCGAACGCAGTTCGTCGGTGGAAATCGGCAGGTTTTCACCAGTACCGATCCAGGAGCGTACCTTGTCGGTCAGGCCGGCCTTCTGCGCCTGATCCATCAGGGAAGAAATCGTATCGGGGGTCAGCAACTGTGCCAGATAGGTATGCACCTGCTCCGCCAATCCCGAACTGGCTGCCAGGTTGGTCAGCTTTCCCATTACGTCGTCGAAAATGCCACTCATGATCATGTTCCTGAAATTTGCCTGATGTCACCAACATAAGCGATCTTGGACAATTATAAAAAAAATATATAAGCCCACGCAAAAAAAAAGCGGTGCATATGCACCGCTTGAGTTTAGGGAGGAAACGTCCAAGAAGCAGTTGCCAAGGCAAATCTGCTTCCCGGATTTATGATGTCCCTCACGCTTATGTGTCAAGGGGAAAGATCGGCACCAGCGTCATTCTGTCTGACGCGGCGTGCCATATACAGGTGATAGGACAATATCGTCTTGGCATCTGTCCGGCCAATGTGGGGCAGGTCCGCCAAAGGCAGGACATGCAGGTGTATGTTTTCATGCTCGCCCGGCAGTCCGGTATGCCGTCCGTCCAGCGTGCGCACGACATCAGTGGAGACCGTTATGTCCGCGCAATAAAGTGCCATGGTTTCATCCGTCCCGCCGGGGGAAAGCCAGACGGTATCAAGCAGCACAAGGTCTTCCTGCCTGACCTGCAGATCCGTCCCGACTTCTTCGGACAGTTCACGCAGGGCCGTGCTGATGAACTCTCCGCCATCCAGCATGCCCGCAGGTAATGCCAGAAGGTCGGGCCGGGCGATGGGAATGCGTGCTTCACGCGTCAGGACCGTAAGCGGCGCGGCCCCCGGACAGTGCAGGACCAGCAGGACCGAAACCGAATCTCCGCGTAACAGGGCTGCGCCCGGTACGGGTTTTCCGTCGTGGCGGGCATCCGCAACGGCCATGATGAACCCGACGCGCGGGCCAAACATGATGACATCATGTACATCAATGCGGCGGACATCGAAACGCGCCACCAGCCCGTCGCGCCAGCGTACGAAATGGGGCGCCGATCGCACGGCGTCGTGTACCCCCAAGGGAACCGCAGGGGAAAAATGGACCAGATCCGTATCTGACATGTCGCGCACTCCCGTCCCTGATGACACAGGAATATACCTTGGGGGACAAAAGCCCATCATCACAGATGCAGGGCACCCATGATGGTAACGGTGCGATCATATCCATCCCGTGCGGTATCGGGAAACAGTCGCGCCGGTCAGTTGAAACGATAAAAACCCCCGAAGATGGCACCGGTGTAAAAAGGCGCACCTTCAGGGGCTTTTATGTTTCCATACCAACGGGGTGTTTTAATAAACAGTCCGTTGCTGTTGTTATCGCGCGGGGGCTTCCGGTATGCCCGTTAACGCAGGATGCCGGTATGGCCGATGGAATAGCGTCCTGGCTGCGGCCAGACCGTCAGGCCATGCGGTTCCTGGCCAACCGCAACCTTGCGTACTGCGCCGGTCGTGGTGTCAAAGGCATAGACAACATCGTCAAACCGTCCGGACAGCCACAGCGTCTTTCCATCAGCACTGACATTGCCCATGTCCGGGCTGCCGCCACCGGGAATGGGCCACTGGCTGACCACTTTTTCGGTGGCGAAGCTGATGACCGATACGCCACCGGCCTTGCCATGCGGGGGGCCATGGATCTTGTGCGATCCACGGTTGGCCACATACATCATCGTCCCGTCCCTGCTGGGATACAGGCCATGCGTGCCGATTCCTGTCGGGATGAAGCCTGTTTCACGGAACGTGTCGCCATCAATGATGAACACCCCGTCCGCATGCATGTCCGCAACATAGAATGTATGCCCGTTCGGGCCGGTCAGGACATCTTGCGGCATGCCACCGCTTGACAGCTTGAGATATCCCATCACCGTGTGGTTGACGGTATCCACTTTCGCCAGATAGCCACCGAACTCACACGTAAAGATGGCATAGCGTCCGTCAATCGAGAAATCGGCATGGTTGACGCCCTTGCATTGTGGCACCTCCACCGATGTCTGTAACTGCATGGTGTGGGGATCGCGGAAATCGAGGCGTTCGCGTGCCTCGGCCACCGTTATGGCCGACTTGCCATCGGGCGTGAAATACATGTTGTACGGGTCATCGACCGCGACCTCCGGCCCCGGCAGGGTGGTGCGCGGGTTGATGGGGGTCAGGCTGCCGTTGGTCGTGCCTTCGGCATTGTTTGTCACCCACAGGGTGCGCAGATCCCACGACGGCACGACATGCTGCGGGCTTTTGCCCACGGGGAAGCGGTTGACGACCTTGTAGGTCTGCGGATCAATGACATAGACATTGTTCGACCGAAGGTTGGGAACATATATCCGTGCCGGGTCCTGCGCCACTTCTGGTGCGATATGGGCGGGTGTCGTTTCGGTATAGATATTTCGCGGGTCCACGACCGGCGGCATGCCGGGAATGGTCTGTACCACCTGTTGCGCCCGTGCCCCGGACGATCCCGCACATCCCAGGGCCGCCATGCACAGCCCCGACATCAGAAACAGTTTTTTTACGCTCATGCGATCCAATCTCCTGGCGCCCCTATAGCACGCGGCAAAAATCTGGCAATCACGGAGAAATCGGACCATTTTGGTCGGTCTGGAGCGCCCTGACGGCTGCTGTGACCTGCATGTCCGTCCCCACCTGTCCCAGCGCTGCGCTTGCGGGGCGGGGGTCGCCGCCATAGACACCCTGCGACGGACCGGGAAGGGCGGCATGATGCAGGGCCTCCTGACGCACCATATCCGGCTGTACCGCCAGCATCAGCGACGTATCGCTGAGATCGGCATGCGTGCCCACATCCGCCCCCAGCCCCCGCCTGCGCAGGTAATCGGCATAGCTTCCCGCCACGACATCATAATATGCGCCCAGATAAATCACATGTGCGCCCGTGCCTGCCCACCTGCGGTTCAGCACCTGTGCCACGGTCCTGAGATCCTTTTGGTATCCCCCATGATCGCCCAGCAGGACGATGCGCCGGAACCCCTGCACACGCAGGCTTTCGGCCGCTCCCGTGACCAGTTCGCGAAAGACGGCGGGCGGGATGCTTAGCGTTCCGGCAAAGCGCATGTGCGACGTGCGGGGTGACGTGCCGCCTTCGGGCACATATGCGATGGTGGGCGCCACCAGCATGTGGCCCACCTCGTGCGCGATGCGCTGTGCCAGCACGGTGGCGCGGACATTATGCTTGCCCACCGCGATGAAGGGGCCACTCTGCTCCGTCCCGCCCACGGGAATGATGACGCTGGTCCATCCCTGGGCAAGGGCATCGCGGATTTCCGTCCATGTCAGGTGTTCAAACACCACGTCACGCGGCGCGGTGGCATGCGCCCTGTCAGGGAGCAGGGTCATCCCCCCCATGGCCCCCATGAGTGTACACGCACAGGCCATCGTGCGGCCCCATTTCAACATCCGTCGCATCGCGCCTTCATCCCGCCCCAGAGCCGCGGAATGCCCGCGCCGGAACCATCTGGCGGACATCCCGTTATGTTACCGGATATTTTACCCGGACCTGCCATGACTGGCGCGTCGGTATAAAGGAGAAGCGGCCATGAATGCCAGTGCCAGCCCACACCCATCACATGCCACGACAGGACAGGGGGGAGAGACCCACCAGACGGCGGATGATGCTGGCACGCCCACCATGACCACCCAGCAGGGCGTTCCCGTATCCGACGATCAGAATACCCTGCGCAACGGTCCCGATGGCCCGGCTTTGATGGAAGATTTCCATTTCCGGGAAAAAATCTTCCATTTCGACCATGAACGCATTCCCGAACGTGTCGTCCATGCCCGTGGGTATGGCGCGCATGGCTATTTCGAACTGACCGATTCCCTTGCCGATGTCTGCCATGCCGATATTTTTCAGCACGTGGGCGAAAAGACCCCGGCCTTCGTGCGTTTTTCCACCGTGGCAGGCGCCAAGGGATCGTCCGACACGGTGCGCGATGTACGCGGCTTTGCGGTGAAGCTTTATACCCGGCAGGGGAACTGGGATATCGTTGGCAACAACATGCCGGTTTTTTTCATACAGGACGCGATGAAATTCCCCGATTTCGTCCATGCCGCCAAGGAGGCGCCTGACCGTGCCTTTCCACAGGCACAGACCGCGCATGACAATTTCTGGGATTTCGTCTCCCTCTCGCCCGAGGCCACGCATATGGTCTGCTGGGCAATGTCCGACCGTGCGATCCCGCGCTCCTTTCGCTTTATGGAGGGGTTTGGCGTTCATACGTTTCGCCTGATCGACGCGCAGGGGCGCTCGACCTATGTCAAGTTCCACTGGAAACCCCGTCAGGGCCTGCAATCCATTGTCTGGAACGAGGCTCTGAAGCTGAACGGTGCTGATCCCGATTTTCATCGACGTGACCTGTGGAACGCCATCAATGCCGGGGATTATCCCGAATGGGAACTTGGCGTGCAGTTGTTCGATGATGAATTCGCGGATAAATTTGCGTTCGATATTCTCGACGCGACGAAGCTGATCCCCGAGGAACTGGTGCCCGTGCGTCGTGTCGGGCGGCTGGTGCTCAATCGTGTGGTGGACAATTTCTTTGCAGAGACGGAGCAGGTTGCCTTTTGCACCCAGAATATCGTGCCGGGGATTGATTTTACCAATGATCCCCTGTTGCAGGGGCGTAACTTTTCCTATCTCGACACGCAAACCAAGCGTCTGGGTGGTCCCAATTTCACGCATATTCCCATAAATGCGCCCAAATGCCCGTTCCATAATTTCCAGCAGGACGGGCACATGGCGATGCACAACCCAAAGGGGCGCGTGAACTATGAACCCAATTCATGGTCACAGCCACATGGCGGCGCACGTGAAAACCCCATCACCGGGTTCCGCTCCTTTGCACAGGAACAGTCGGGGGCGAAAGTGCGCCAGCGCTCTGCCGCGTTTGGTGACCATTACAGTCAGGCGCGCCAGTTTTATATCAGCCAGACCCCGGTCGAGCAGACCCATATGAAGGACGCGTTCGTCTTTGAACTGAGCAAGGTTGAAACGCCTGCCATCCGCGTGCGCATGTTGGCGCACCTGCGCAATGTGGATGAAACACTTGCCCATGGCGTGGCGGACGGGCTTGGTATTTCTCCCTTGCCCGCTGCGACCAAGCCTTTCCTGCCCGTGCGTACGGACCTGCCGGCTTCCGATGCGCTGAGTATCCTGAAAAATGGCCCCGGCAGCTTTCACGGGCGCAAGCTCGGGATCGTGGTGAGCGAAGGTACGGATGCGGACCTGCTGTCTGCCGTGCTTGAAGCCGCCCATAATGTGGGCGCGGAAACCGAACTTGTCGGTCCGCGCATCGGTAATATCTGTAACGACCGTGGCAAGGTGCTGCCGGTCATGCAGAAGATCAATGGCGGGCCGTCGGTGCTGTATGATGCTGTGGTCCTCCTTCCTTCCGCACAGGGAAGCAAGCTTCTGCTGGGCGAGGCGACGATGCGTGATTTCATTTCCGATGCCTATGCCCATGCCAAATTCATTGGATATGGGGCAGATGCCGAACCACTACTGGATGCTGCCGGTGTCACGGCCCCTGCGCGTGATGATGGTGTCATCCGCCTGGGCAGTGGGGGTGATGCCGCATCGTTTGTAAAAGCCTGCGGTGCGCTGCGTTTCTGGCCGCGTGAACAATACATCCACGCCGTATGATATTCGTGCCCCCATCCTTCTTTTTTGCCTCTCGACCCTTGATACATGTGCGGGAGGGAGACAATGAAAAAGAAGGACGGAGGAAACGGCATGGACGAAAAACCAACCATCACCATACATTACTGCACGCGCTGTAACTGGCTGTTGCGTGCGGGATGGATGGCGCAGGAACTGCTTTCCTCCTTTGGCGAGGATCTGGGCGCGGTCAGTCTGGTGCCCGGCAGTGGTGGCCGGTTTGAGATCCATGTCGGCCCGCATATGATATGGGAACGCAAACGCGATGGTGGCTTTCCTGGCCCCAAGGAACTGAAGCAGCGGGTACGTGATATCATAGCACCCGAACGCGACCTTGGTCATACCGACCGTTAAGAGAGTGTTTGAAAACACATCATTGATAAAAAAGAAAAGTTTTTGGGTGCCGCCTTTCGATCAAAAAAGCGGCGTCTTCTGAAGCTTTTTAGAAAAAGCTTCACCAAAAACCTTTATTATTTCAGTATGTTATATCTCCTGACTATTTCAAATAGCCTCTAAGATACACCGCACATAGGTGCAAAGATCAAAACGAGGCAGCCCAACGCAGCCGCAGGCTTTTGCGGACAGGGGCGTCGTAGCTTCCTGTTATTGTTGTCACGTAAGTTATTTATATTGTTGATATATAATAGGTTCCCGCTGAAGCGCATGCTGTCCTCATGCCTCGTCATGGGAGGAGAAGGCTCAGTCAGGATCAAGGGCTGAATCCGGTCGGATATTTGGGGGATCACCAGCATGGCCCCCACAGGGGCATAATGTTTCCCGCAGTTGGAAGCATTGATGCATGAGCGTGGCGGCAACATCTGGTGCGTCGCTATTTACGGGGTCCGGGGGGTGCGCGATAAGGGCGCTCCGGCTTTTCGCTCTCTTTACGTTATCTGGGGCCCCATGATCCGTCTCGACACCATCAGCAAGCATAATGGCCATCGCGTGATTTTCATCGACGCTTCGGCCGCCCTCCAGAAAGGGGAGAAAGTCGGGCTTGTCGGGCCTAATGGGGCAGGTAAGACAACATTGTTTCGCCTGATTACAGGGCAGGAAGAACCTGACGAAGGGCAGGTCCTGATCGAACGTGGCCTCACTGTGGGTTTTTTCAATCAGGATGTGGGGGAGATGGCAGGCCGCAGCGCGGTCGCAGAGGTGATGGACGGTGCCGGCCCTGTGGCAGCCATCGGAGCCGAACTGTCCCAACTTGAATCCGCCATGGCGGACCCGGACCGCTTTGATGAACTGGACATCATTCTTGAACGGTTTGGCGAAGTACAGAGCCGTTTTGAGGAATTGGGCGGCTATGCCCTGGAAGGGCGTGCGCGCGAAGTCCTGCACGGGCTGGGATTCAGTCAGGAAATGATGGATGGCGATGTCGGCCGCCTGTCGGGGGGATGGAAGATGCGCGTGGCGCTGGCGCGCATCTTGCTGATGAAACCGGATGTTATGCTGCTTGATGAACCGAGCAACCATCTCGACCTCGAAAGTCTGATCTGGCTGGAGCAGTTTCTGGCCGGTTATGACGGTGCCCTGCTGGTGACTTCGCACGACCGTGCCTTCATGAACAGGATCATCAACAAGGTGATCGAGATTGATGGCGGTGTATTGTCAAGTTTTTCCGGTGATTATGAGTTCTATGAACAACAGCGCGCCCTGAACGAAAAGCAGCAGCAGGCACAGTTCGAACGCCAGCAGGCCATGCTTGCCAAGGAAGTCGCCTTTATCGAGCGTTTCAAGGCGCGGGCCTCACACGCTGCGCAGGTGCAGAGCCGGGTCAAGAAACTGGACAAAATTGATCGGATAGAGCCCCCGAAACGCCGTCAGACACTTGCCTTTACCTTCCCGCCTGCCCCCCGTTCCGGCGATGCGGTCGTCAACCTGCGCGGTGTGGACAAGGCCTATGGCAGCCGGGTGATCTACCATGATCTTGACCTGTTGATCCGCCGCCAGGAACGCTGCTGTGTGCTGGGTATCAACGGGGCGGGTAAATCGACCCTGTTGAAACTGGTCACTGGTACTATCGAACCGGACGCAGGAACCGTCACCCTTGGCGGTAGTGTCAAGATGGGATATTTCGCGCAGCATGCCATGGATCTGCTGGATGGCAATCTGACGATTTTTGAAACCCTGAACAATGCCTTCCCACTTGCTTCCCAAGGGGTGCTCAGGTCACTGGCGGGCAGTTTTGGCTTCTCTGGCGACGATATCGACAAGCTGTGTCGTGTTCTGTCCGGTGGGGAAAAAGCACGTCTTGTTCTGGCCATGATGTTGTTTGACCCACCGAATTTCCTGGTGCTGGACGAACCGACCAATCACCTTGATCTCGCCACCAAGGAAATGTTGATCACGGCCCTGGCCGATTATGACGGCACGATGCTTTTCGTCTCCCATGACCGTCATTTTCTGGCAGCACTTTCCAACCGTGTCCTGGAACTTACACCAGAAGGCCTTCATCGTTATGACGGTGGTTACACGGAATATGTTGCCCGAACCGGTCGTGAAGCACCGGGCCTGCATGAATGATGGCGGCGTCATGATCGGCGGGCTGTCAGGTTTGTCAGCCGGCCGGTTACGACAGGTGATGGTGTGCGGCAGCCATGGGTAAGCAGGACGGGTATGCATAGATAAAATCGGGTTTTCCCTTACGATGGGAAAAGGGCGATGATAGTCCTGCATGACCGATAGGGTATGGATTACCAGTGCCTGACCCACTGAAAACCGTGGGATCAGGATATATAGAGATGGAGTGGGGCGTTGCTACAGAAACTTCGGGAGATCAATCATGATCGTACGCTTCTGGTGAATGCGGGGGTGTGTTTCTGCGTGATTGCCATGCTTGGCCTGGGCAACCTGTTTTGCAGTTTCGTGCTGCATACCGATATGTCGTACCTGATGCCATGGCTGCTGGTGGGGGTGATATCCTATTTCTTTTTGCCGAGCCTGATTCTTTGGATCGCAACTGGACATCCATCCTGACAATTAAACTAAGGTGTCGGGAATTACGTGACAGATCGCAATGGCAATATCATGCTGTCCTCACTGGGTATGCAGCATGTGTCAGATGTTTCGGGGCGCAGAGGATAAATCGTAATCAACGGCTTTGGCGGGGACAGGTAACGCGGTGAGTATGGTGAAACACGGCATAGTTGTCATGATTTTTCCATATGCCGTAACCGACGTCGCAAGGGTTCATCAACAAATCGCATTACACCATATGCAAATAGTGTCAGAGATGTCACGCTCAGTCCGATAATGAGTGCGGTCATGCCGTAACCAATGGTATGATGCTGGTAAAAATTCATGAAAATCCATAAGGCGACATAATGCGTCATGTACAGTGGATAAGATAAGCGGCCAAGAAAAGAACACAACTTCTCCGTAACGCCGGACACATGTATTCCCGCACCCATCATGATGAGTAATGGATAAAATACAAAAACGACCAATTCTTCTGCAAGCCATTCATGCGAGAAGAAAGGCATTACAAACGTCAGCACAAGCAATGCACCGATGGCACAGAAATGTAGGTTATTTTTCCATATGAGGTGGTAACGATAAATGAAAAGACCTGCCAGAAATGAAAAGCTGACACGCGCGGCACCAGTCCAGAAGCCATTTGCATCCCATCCGTTATAAATCCATCCATCACGATAGCCACAAATGCCCAGCCACAGAGCTGCGATGCAGAGAAGAACGCCAAGTGCAGGCCGGGCGACACGCCACAAAACAAGCGCATATACGATACTGGCGATATATTCCCAGAACAAAGACCATTCCGGTGCATTGAGGCCAAAGAGATTGTGCGTGCGTTCGACCATCGTTGGATAGGGCACAACCAGAAGTGTTGTTAAAAAAAGCATGGCGATGCGGTCGACACCATAAGAAGCAGGCACCGGCATGAAGGGATCAAACAGAAAAGCCAGAAGGCCAAGAACCGCACCGAACACAACCATGGGATGAAGCCGGATCAGGCGATGGCGAACAAAACGTATGAAACCAAGGGTTCGTATCCTGTCATCATAAGCATAGCCCATGACAAATCCTGACAGGCAGAAGAAAAAATCAACAGCCAGGAAGCCATGTCCAATAAAATTCTTTGTATAGTCCAGGATAGCCATTTCCATAAAGTGGAAGATGACAACGGAAATGGCTGCCAAACCGCGAAGGCCGTCGAGAGCAACAAAATGCTTGCGGTGTTCGACTTCTGTTATCGCCTCGGCATCGGATTGAGACATGAGAGTCCTTTGACATTTTATCGTCAGGTCATAAGGCGGCAATATATTTCGATATTTTAACGAAATTCAAGCTTATTACAGCTCACCCCCGCGTGATCGCATCCGCCATGCTGATCGTAGGGCCAGAGCCCGCCAGGCGTCGATACAACCTGCGCGTGATCGAATAGCCATGGCAATGATGAATGGGAAAAGAACAGGGGAGTGCCTGGCAGTATCCGTCTGCTAACGAAGTGCAATAAGGATAATTTTATAAATATTTTCAGTGAATTGATTTAGGTTTTGAGTATTTTTTTAAGTGATGTCATCCAAAATGATGCATTTATCAGCGATCTGTTTGTTGGGTGCTTGAGTGCATTTCCTGTGCCCATCCGGATTATGTCAGAAGGTCTGACGCGTATGGTGTTGACGCTGTGTGCCGCCGGATATTCCACGGGCGCGAGTTTGAGAGGCAGGGGGGCAGAGCATCAGTGTTACTGAAGCCCATGGCATGAAAAGGTGTCTTGGGACAAAGGTTCCGTACCGCAGGCTGTGTCCGTGGGGATTATCATCACCATGGTCATCGAAGCGGTTTACCTGCATGCCTGTCACCATGTCTTTTACAAGGGCAACGTTTTGGTGGTTTGTCATATGTTCTGTGGGCTGTATGCAAAGAACATAAAAGAAATGCATATGCAGCCTTGCTTTTTGAAGGTAGAGAATTTTATAAAGCGGGTTATCAAGTCAACGGTCCCGTGCGAACGGGTGAAAAGGGAATGCTGTGCAACTCCGGCTGGGGAAGTCGCCCCGGGGGTTCAGTCAGCAACTGTCCCCGCAACTGTAGGCGGCGAATGTTACAACCATGCTACCATCTGGTGGCAGCCACTGACTTCGGTTGGGAAGGCGGATGTAACGTGATGACCCGTAAGTCAGGAGACCTGCCGTTGAGTTCAGATTGTCGCCGGGCGGGCTGAGCCGGAGGCGGGTCAAGGTTTCATGTATTTTCTTCTGTAATGCCGTGTCATGGCGATGTGCAGGTCGGTTTCCCGGTCGGGGGCTGGCGGCATCTGGAATTGTTGCTTTTTTACCAACACTGCCACCTGACAGGCTCCTTTTCATGATCTATTTCCGCTCCCCCTGCGTTTCGCGGCGCAGGGTCCGTGCATTTTTTGTCAATTGCATGCTGGCAAGCAGCGTTGTCGCATATTCACATGCCTATGCTCAGGCCCCCCAGACCCAGATTGAGGAAGACCGAGCCCGGCTGGGCAATTCCACACCATTGGTGGAACAGATTGACCCCGCGACCGTGCGTGATTCACAACGCGCGCAGGCTGATGCGCAGGAAAAGGCTGCCGGGGATGACAGGCTCGACACCAGCGGCAATCTGCTGGGCGATATGTGGGGGGCACGATCATGGTTGTACAGGCATGGTGTCACTTTTGATATTCAGGAGGTTGATGAAGTCTGGGGCAATGGCACAGGCGGCACGCCGTCGTCCAATGATGGTGCGTCAGGTTCGGGCACTGGTCCGGCCTATGACGGTGTGACCATGCCGACGTTAAGCATTGATACTGAAAAGCTGTTTGGCCTGAAGGGCGGATTGTTCAATGTCAGTGCGTTGCAGACACGCGGGCGTTCAATCTCGCAGGATCATCTTGCTAATTTCAATCCCATCAGTGGCTTCGAGGCTGATCGCTCCACCCGCCTGTTTGAATTATGGTACCAGCAATCCTTTTTGAATGGGAAACTGGACATAAAGATCGGTCAGCAGGATCTTGATACTGAATTCCTGATCAGTGATTATGCATCTCTTTACCTGAATTCAAACTTTGGCTGGCCGATGGCGCCTTCGGTCAACCTGTATGGCGGTGGTCCGTCGTGGCCACTATCCTCGCCTGCCGTTCGCGTCCGTTACCGGCCAAGCGAGAAGTTCACCTTCATGTTCGCGGCTGCCGATGATAATCCGCCAGGTAACCGTACCAATTCCTTTGCCATACAGAATGGCGGTAACGGCGCGGATCCGACAAATCAGGTCACTAATGATGGCAGCGGGACACAGTTCAACATGGGCACAGGCGCCCTGCTGATTACTGAATTGCAATACGCACTGAACCCACAGCCGGCTGATATGTCGAATGTAACCAAGGATCCGGGCTTGCCGGGTGTGTACAAGTTGGGTGGGTATTACGATACCGCAAAATTCCCCGATTATCGCTATAACAACATGGGCAAGCCTCTTGGTGGCGCTGATGACAGCACCGGGATCCCGCGCTGGGATCGCGGGAACTGGATGGTCTACGGCATCATTGACCAAATGATCTGGCGTCCGTCACTGACCTCGGCCCGGTCGGTCGGGGTGTTTGTGCGCGCCACGGGCAATGGTGGCGATCGTAACCTGATCAGCTTTGCAATGGATGCAGGCTTTAACCTGAAGGCCCCATTCCGTGGCCGTGCCAATGACACACTCGGGCTGGGCTGGGGGATTGGCCGCGCCAGTTCGGGGGAGCGTCAGTTCGACCGCAATGTGGCACAGACTGGTACTTACAGCCCGGTGCAAGGGAATGAAAATCATCTCGAACTGACCTATCAGGCGCAGGTAACTCCCTGGCTGGTTATGCAGCCGGATTTTCAATATGTATGGCATCCTTCGGGCGGGGTGCGTGATTATGGTGTCTCCTATAACCGTCATGTTGGTAACGAGGCCATTTTCGGCCTGCATGGCAGCATTACATTCTGATTTATGATGATAGATGTTTATATATAAAGATTATAGGAAATTAAGAATCAGGTGCGTGGCATGCCTCAAGCGGCATGGTCTTTTTTAAGTCCATGTCACGACAGGATGTCTCTTGCCATGTCGCGCGACTGCGTCGTGTTCAGGGGATATCCTGAATGCCGGGAAATATAATCCAAAATGATAATGATCGTGACAGGGTATCACAAAATTGAATCCTGCTTGACAAGCATTGTTCATCAGATCAGAACAGGTGCGACGGTTCCTTCTGCCGGAGGGATTAAAAGGGAACGAAGTGCGGAATTACCATCCAATGCTTCGGCTGTCCCCGCAACTGTAAGCGGTATGTCTTTGCATTACCGGATGTAACGGTCCGGGCCACTGAAAACCACGGTTTTCGGGAAGGTTATGCATGATGCCAAGCCGCAAGCCAGGAGACCTGCCGTCCTTAGTGGTTGCGACCGGGAACTGTTGGGCGGGGCGTCCTGGCGGTGTGGTGTTACGGGGTTTCGCGCGGATCGAAACCTGGGGTGGCAGCACGCTCTCGTGGCAACGATGATGTGACCGCGAGACCTGGATTCTATGATATTTTTTCGTAATCTTCTGATTGCCTCGACCATGTTCGTTACAATACGGGGCGGCATCGCGTATGCTGATGATCTGGGCGGGCAGGTAAAACCGCCAGCAACCGGTTATGTCGTGCAGGATAAGAAATCCCGGGTTGTCATTTCACCCGGAGGGGACGGGATTCCAGAACTTATCAGTGTCAGTGCCGCGCGGCGGCCGACTGCCGTTGATGATATCGGCACCAGCATGACCATCATCACCGAAAAACAGATCCAGACACAGCAGCGACGCAGCCTGACGGATATCCTGACGCGCCAGCCGGGCCTGAATGTGGTACAGACGGGTGGCCCTGGGGGGGCGTCCTCTATTTTCATGCGGGGCAATAATGCGAATGAGGTCAAGGTCCGTCTTGATGGCATGGATATCAATGATGGCAGTTCGGCATCAGGCGCGTTTGATGCGGGGCAGTTCGTGACTGATGGTATGGGGCGCATCGAAATCCTGCGTGGTCCGCAAAGCGGCCTTTACGGTGCGGATGCCATGGCGGGCGTGATCGACATCACCACGGCGCAGGGGGAAGGACGATTCAGACCATTCGTCCGTGTCGAAGGGGGCGGATACGGTACTTTCAACCAGACTTTTGGCGCGCGCGGCAGCAAGGGGCGTTTTCATTACAATGTTGAACTTTCCCATTACCGTATGGATGGGTTCAACAATATCCCTGCCTATATTGAACGGTATTACGGCGCCGACCGACAACAGCGACACGAGGGCAACCGCAATGACAACCGGGGGGCCAATATCCGGCTGGGATATGACATTACCCATAATTTTGACCTTGGCCTGACTGCACGCCTTATACAGAATAATAACCATTCCTATTCATTATATGACCTGCAAAGCGAGAACGCTTATGGGGACAGGGGTGTGCGGGAACAGAACAGCCAGAATGAGGCCATCGTACGAGGAACGGCGCATCTGGTTTCCTTTCATGGCATGTTCGATCAGGTACTAGGCCTTGGATACATGACCAATCGCAACCGCTGGACAGAGGCAGGCACCAGTGATGGTAGCCCCATAAATCCCGATCCTGATTATTACCGTTCCAGCCGGTTGAAAGTGGATTGGCACGGAACATTCAATTTAAAAAAATATGGACAGTTCTTGATCGGGGCGGAACATTTCCACGATACGTTCAATACCAGCCATACCGCCGCCAGCATGTGGGACAGCGGATATAATACATCCGCCAGCATGGATACGACCGCGGGTTATGGACAGTATCAGGGGAATTGGAACCATATCCTGTATGGTGCGGCCAATATTCGTTATGATGCCAACTCACGTTATGGCAACCATGTGACGTGGCGTGTTGCCCCTGCGATCCATGTGCCGGGAACCGGAACCATTATCAAGGCCAGCGCCGGTTCGGGTTTTCATGGCCCATCGCTATATCAGCTATTTGCCAATCAGGTGGGCGCCGGATATTCGGAAAAAGGCAATCCGAACCTGAAAGCCGAGCAGTTGATCGGTTATGATGCGGGGGGGGGAGCAGAAATTGCTGCACGATCATCTGAATTTTGGGGCAACATGGTACGACAACAGGGTCAGGAACCTGATCCAGTCTTCCGTATCAGTGGATTCATCGTATAATTATACCTATTCCTATGCCAATGTTGCCAAGGCCCGGATGTATGGTGTGGAAGCTTTCCTGAACTGGAAGGCATTGAATACCCTGGAGTTCAATCTGAGCTATACTTGGACACATGCCCGCGATGCAACGGATGGCGCCGAGCTTCAGCGCCGTCCCCAGCACAAGTTCAATTTCAATACGACATGGACACCAATCCGCGACCTGACATTTTCGGGCAATATCCTGTATACCAGTGCCTGGCGCGATGTGCCGGTCATCGGCGGGGCGACATGCAGCGTTTGCGCCAGGGGGCATGGATATTTCACCATTGATGTGGCTGCCAATTATAAGGTCAATCGCTATGTTTCCGTTTATGCCCGTGCGGACAACCTGTTGAACCGCCAGTTCGAGGACCCGATTGGCTATCTGCAGCCCGGTCGTGCCGGTTATGGTGGTTTCATGCTGAATTATTGACATGAAAAGGATGCTTGCGGGATTTGTCGCCGGGATGCTTGCCTGTGTCCCGATGGCGGCACGGGCGCAGCCTGTGGCGCGTGTGGTGTCGCTCAACCTTTGCACGGACCAGTTGCTGCTGTTATTGGCCGCACCGGGGCAGGTCGTGGGGATTACACCACTGGCGCGCGACTGCTGGAACGCGGTATTGTGCGCGCAGGCCGCGCGCGTGCCAGTGATGCGGCCCACGTCGGAAAATGTCGTGGCCGCCAATCCCGATGTCGTGCTGGGTGGTGTCTATACAGCGACGTTGGCCATGCAGGCTGCACGGGAAAGCGGGGCGAAGGTCATTACCCTGCCACCAGCAAAATCACTGACGGATATCGCCTCACAGATCATGATCGTGGCGAGTGCGATTGGTGTGCCCGAACGTGGGCGTGAACTGGCTGGCGCCTTTGTGCTGCGCCTTGCCTCCTTTCCATCGGGACGGTCTGCCACCGATCCCACGGCTGCGGTCTATGCCGCCAACGGGTTCGTAACCCATGCGGGTTCGTTGCCTGATGATGTCCTTGCCCATGCGGGCCTGCGTAATTATGCAACCGTCATGGGGCATGAAGGGTCTTCACGCTTTCCTATGGAGGTGCTGATCGCGCATCCGCCCGGCCTGCTGGTCCTCGACCGTTCGGGACGGGGGCGTTCCCTTGCACAATCAATGCTTGACCATCCTGCACTGCGGCAGGCCTTTGCCGGTGCGCATCACCTCGACCTGCCAGCGCGCCTGTGGTTATGTGGCCTGCCACAGACACTGGATGCAGTGGCGATGCTGCGTGCTGCCCGCGGTCATCTTGGAATCCCACAGTGAAACAGTTCGGGCATGGAACCCTGTTGCTCAATACGCTGCTGCTGCTTGGGGTAGTGGGCCTGTTCGGGGCGTCGTTGATGTGGGGGGAAACCAGTATCATGTTTTCGCATGCACTGGCGGACCTGATGGCGGGACGACATACGGCCGGTGCGATCATCGTGGCGCAACTGCGTCTGCCGCGCACCCTGTTGGCCCTTATGGTGGGTGGCACACTGGGCCTGTCGGGTGCGGTCCTGCAGGGATATCTGCGAAACCCGCTGGCGGACCCCGGTATTCTGGGCGTATCGGGTGGGGCGGCACTTGGTGCGGTATGCGTGTTTTATACCGGCCTCATGCAGCTTTCCATCGCGGCCCTGCCGCTTGGTGGCCTGACGGGGGCCCTGTGCGCGGCTGCCGTGCTGATGGGGGTGGTGGGGCGTGGCGGGACACTGGTGCTTTTACTGGCGGGGGCGGCACTCAGCAGTTTTACCGCCGCGCTGACGGCGCTGGTGCTGAACCTTGTCCCCAGTCCGTATGCATCCTTTGAAATCATGCATTGGCTTATGGGGTCACTGACTGACCGGACCTTTACCCATGTCTGGATCTGCCTGCCCGGTGTGGTGTGTGGCACGCTGTTTATGCTGTCCTGCGCACGTGCGCTCGATGCGCTGGCGCTGGGTACGGATGTGGCGGAAAGCCTTGGGTTCCGGCTTCATGCTCCATGGGGGATACAGACGCGCGTCGTGCTTGGCGCGGCTCTTGCCGTTGGGGCGTGTGTGGCGGTTTCCGGTGCGATTGGCTTTGTGGGGTTGGTGGTGCCGCATCTGTTGCGCCCGTTGACGGGACACCAGCCTTCACGCCTGCTTGTGCCGTCCTTTCTGGGTGGCGGACTGTTGCTCCTGGCGGCGGATATGGTTGTGCGCCTGGTGGCAAGCGGGCCTGAACTACAGCTTGGCGTATTGACGGCATTGGTTGGTGCGCCGGTTTTTTTCGCCCGTGTCATCATCCTTAAAAGGAGCAGCCCATGAGCTTGCTTCATGCGTGCGGCGTCTCGCTCAGACGGGGGGAACGGGCTGTCGTTTCCGCCGCTGCCCTTACCCTGGAACGGGGGCGGGTTGTGGGCCTGATCGGACCGAACGGGGCGGGGAAAAGCACGTTCATGCGTATGCTTGCGGGGTTACAGGCCCCAGATTGTGGGAAGATCCAGCTTCTTGGGCGTGACATGGGGCAGATCCCCCCCGCAATGAGGGCAAGGCAACTGGCCTTTATCCCGCAAGATGGGGGAATGCCGCCGCCGATGCCCGTCCGTAATCTGGTGGCACTTGGGCGCCTGCCACATGGACAGGCCAACATGCATGCGATAGGGCATCCTGCGGTGCAACGTGCGCTGGAGGCAACAGGCCTGCTGGACCTGTCTGCCCGTCCGGCCAGTCATCTTTCGGGTGGAGAGCGGGCGCGTATGAACCTCGCGCGTGCGCTGGCGACCGATACGCCTGTTGTTGTGGCGGATGAACCGATTGCCGCCCTTGACCCTGCCCATGCCCTGTCCATGATGCAGCTTTTCCGTGAACAGGCCGCACAAGGTAAGGGGATTGTCGTTGTGTTGCATGATCTGGTGCTGGCGACGCGGTTTTGCGATGAACTTGTGCTGATGGATGATGGCTCCATCATTCGACATGGCCCTGCAACACAGGTGCTGGATGATGATATCATGCATGCAGTGTACGGGGTAACGGTCAGGCGGATCGGGGATGCTGTCATTCCGTGGGAACTCTGTCGATAAGGCATCTTGATGTAATCCGGGCTGTTTTTGTACGAATCCGTTATTTCCCCGGATTATTGTTTGCAAAAACCTTTCCGGACATTTGCGGGGCAGGGACTGATCTGCGAGTGCATTTCGAAAAAATCTTCAGGATATCTTGCATCTGGCGGAAAAATGCAGGCACTATCAACTTCTATCAAGTCGATGGTCCCGTGCGAGCGGGCTAACAGGGAACGCCGTCATGCTCCGGCCGGGTCATAAGCCCGGGAGCCAAGTCGGAGGCTGCTCCCGCAACTGTAGGCGGTATGCCGCCGGTTCATTTACCCCCATGGGGTAGGTCACTGTTTCCACGATCAAGGGAATGGGAAGGCAGGAACCGGCAGGCCATGATCCGTGAGCCAGGAGACCTGCCATCGTCATTTGCCAAGCCGTCGGACGGGATGTGCCGAAGGCGGGAGAAGCCTATGCCCATCAGGCAGGAAGCCACGTGCCATGGCGATATGGCAGGTAACGCATCCACGCGTTGCAGTTTTATGAAAATCACACGAAAAATAACGTCTTTTCTGACTACGCCGCCCCAGGTCCCGTGTGGCCGATATTGTGGGAGGCATTGAAGCGAGTATGGCACGGATTATATCGGACATAACCGCGCCGGTGCGGATGCCGCGTCTGCCCCATGATATCCGGCGTGTGCGGAGTAACCCGGATTTCTGGTATCCCGTTGCCTGGTCGCGTGAACTGCGGCGGGGCAGGGCGATCGGGGTACGTTATGCAGGGCAGCCGATTGTTGTGGTCAGGCCAGAGGCAGGTGCGATCTTTGCACTTGATGATGTCTGCCCCCATCGTCAGGTTCCTCTGAGCAGAGGAGACGTATGTGGGGATTTTGTGCGCTGTGCATATCATGGGCTGAAATATAGCCGACGTGGACAGTGTTTTTCACCGGATATGAAAATCGAAGATGATCTGCCCCGACTGCGCACATGGGCCTGTCAGGAAAAGAACGGGCTGATTTTTGTTTTCATGGGGCCGATGGAAAAATCCGATAGTGTGCCTCTGCCGGATATTCCACGTGTGCGCGATCCACATTATCGTACGCGTCATTTTGGAAAAATTGTGAAATGCCATTACAGTTTCATGCATGAAAACCTGATGGACATGAACCATCAGGTCCTGCACAGTCGTCTGGTCGGAAGTATGAAACCCCGGTTCCTGGGCATGGAACGTGGTCATGATTTTGTGGAGGCGCGCTATACCTTTGCGCGTATGGCCGGCAAGCAACCCCTGAGTGAAGCCCTGATTTATGGGCAGCGTCGGAAAGAAGGGCGCAATTTCGCCTATCGCGATGTCATGACCATCCGTACGCAATATCCATATCAGGTCTTGCGGATCGAGACGCAGGGCGTTGAGGAACCGGTCATGGACCTGTGGATTGCGTATGTGCCGCAGGATCGCGAGGAACAAACCAACCGTGTCTTTGGACTGTTGTCCATACGCCGGTTAAAGGTTCCGTTCATACTGGATCTGGCATGGCCGTTGCTGGTTGCCTTTACGGAACGTGTCTTTGCTGAGGATCGCGAAATTGTCGAACTTGAACAGCGGGCATGGCAGGAGCAGGGCGGTGATCGGAATCAGGAAGTTTTTCCGGTTATCATGGCCTTGCGCCAACTGCTTGTCCAAAATGGGATAAGTGCGCAAACAGCCTGAAATCAGGAACCAGGGTCTGGTGCAGCTTTTCCCCCAGGACTTCAGGGGGGCTGCCATTTGAAAGGCGCGCGTCCGCCAGACCCTTTGTCGGGTTTTATGAATGGGTTATTTCCTGACGTTCTCTAAGATAGATTTTAATATGCCGGGTCGGGCTGATCGTGACATGTTTTGTCATGATTTATCCGCCATGGAATGGAATTGCGGCATGACCCATAATTCGGCAAAAGCAGATCCTGCCCCGTTGGGGTTGATGGGGTTTGGCATGACCACTGTCCTGCTCAACCTGCATAATTCAGGCATCGTTCCCATGGGGGGAGCTATTCTCGCAATGGGATTGGTGTTCGGCGGGGCGACGCAATTTGTCGCCGGCCTGCTGGAATACGGAAACAGAAATACATTTGGCATGACGGCCTTCATGTCTTATGGCGCTTTCTGGCTGTCCCTCGTTGTGTTGCTGTTCTTGCCGCACTGGGGATTGGTGGCACCCTCATCACCTGCCTTGATGGGCAGCTACCTGCTGATGTGGGGCCTGTTTACTGCCATTATGACGATTGGCACGCTGCGTGCCTCGCGCATGCATCAGGTGGTGTTTTCCAGCCTGACAGTATTGTTTCTGCTGCTCGGCCTTGCCGAAATCCTTGAGCAGCCCATGTTGACGGTTATTGCCGGATATGAAGGATTATTTTGCGGGTTCAGCGCCATTTATCTGGCGGCAGTGGAATTGCTCGCAGCACAACCGGGGCACGTCGCAGCTCCTGTTGCAGTTATGGTGCCGCCTGCCGAGGTTGCAGCCTGATATTGCGGTTCCGCAAACCTGTTATGGGGGAAGGCAGCACATGCCCGATGATGCCCCATGACTGAATATAACCGCCCTTCGGGGCGGTTTTTTTTTTGGATATGCCGCTATATCAAGGGGCTGACGGTTACGCGTATATATGTGCTTGATCGCGCGTATCCTGCGGCGCCATAGGCATAAAAACGCGCAAATGCCCGGGGATAAGTTCTCCTGAAACGGCCAAGCCTATGGCATAATGTATAATTCTGGCACCCCGCAGGTATTTTGCGCATATGCGTGGCCCGTATGCAGGGGGCGAAACACGTTCCCTATGTCCCAATGCAAGGATATGGATTGTAATGCGCCTTGTTGTTTTTGGTTTGCCCCTGCTGATCGTGATCCTGAACTGGCTGTGGCCGTTGCCTCTACCTTTTGGGGTGAAAATGCTTGCGGCTGCACTGGTGGTTGTGGCGGCACTTTATCACTACTGGTCCCGGCTTTCCTCGGGCTCAGTCTTTGCACCGGAATTTCCCCGTCCTTTTGTTATTCTGTTCAATTGGGCCTTCGGGGCGCTTCTCTTCCTTACGCTATTGCAGGTCGTGCTTGATTTTGGGGCGCTGGCTGTTGCGTTGGTAACATGGCAGCCGGTTTATATTCCTGTCGGTGCGCGGGCGGCGGTGGGGGGAATTGCCGGCGGGCTTGCTGCGATTGGTGTGGCCAATGCGATAAGGGTGCCACCGGTCAGGGACGTGACTGTCACCATTTCCGGCCTCTCGCCCTTGTTTGACGGATATCGGCTGCTTCAGTTGACCGACATGCATATCAGTCGGCTGTTTCCTGCAAGTTGGGCTGCATCGGTTGTGGAGCGCGCCAATGCGACCGGTGCGGACATGATTGTCGTGACCGGAGATTTCATTGATGGATCGGTCGCCATGCGCTGTGCTGATGTGGCGCCGCTTGCACGACTTCATGCGCCGGATGGCGTTCTGGCAATACCGGGCAACCATGAATATTTCTTCGATTATGATGACTGGATGCACCACCTGTCGGAATTGGGGTTTCATATGCTGCTTAACCGGCATGTGGTTATCACAAGGGAAGGGGCCGAACTGGTATGCGCTGGTGTGACTGACCGCTCGGCACCAGGACATGGGCAGGCTGGTCCGGATCTGGTTGCTGCCCTTGCAGGTTCTCCCGCTGGTGCGCCGGTTGTGCTGCTTGATCACCAACCTGGTGATGCACATACCGCTTCCAAGCTGGGCGTTGCCTTTCAACTGTCGGGGCATACGCATGGCGGGATGATTTTCGGCCTTGATCGCCTTGTTGCACGTGGGAATAGCGGTTTTGTGTCCGGGCGTTATGATCTGGGTGGTATGACGCTGTATGTCAGTAATGGTACCGGATTGTGGCCGGGATTTGCGCTGCGGCTTGGCAGGCCATCTGAAATCACCCTTTTCCATCTGCGTGCGGATAATGCGTAAATCTCTTTGATATGATGGGGATGGTGGTCTGCTCGTTGTAAAGGCGCATCGGGAGGGCGAAGGGATCATGCTGTGCCGGATGTATTTGGACGGCCCTGACAGTCGGATCACCAGCGCCGCAAGCGCATTCCCCGCAGATCATCCAGAGTGATGATGGCAGGCCGCTGCTCTTTTTCGAGAGGTTGTAAAAGCCCCTCAGCATTGGAGAGCTTGTAAAATCCGTCTTTTGGCTTTGCACGCGCGGATCGCGGTATCCGTCGGCATGGATATCCCCATCGTATCTGTCCTTCGGCGGCTTTCCATGCCATCGCATGTCAGATCAGAAGGCGATAAAACGGCAGAAATCCCGAGGGATTGTTAACTGCTGTCACTGTATGTCAGGGGAAATTGGCGGAGGGGATGTCCGCCGTACTATCGTTCATAATTATCCGCCATCATTCAAAATCCGCCGTTTCCCGTCACATATCAGTGCTCCTATTATTCGCCATGGTCCCTATTTGTTCGCTGGCAACCAGATGCTAATTTGGGGCTGATTTGGGGGCCAGACCATGAGCAAATTGACAGCAATAGCCGTAAAATCCATGACCAGACCGGGGCGATACGCTGATGGGAACGGTCTATATCTTCACGTGCGATCAGCCGACAGGAAAAATTGGGTACTGAGGTTCATGCTGATGGGGCGAAGTCGGGATATGGGTCTGGGGTCATATCCGGATATCTCTCTGGCTGCTGCGCGGGTAAAGGCCCTTGAGGCCAAGGGGCTAATTCGTGAGGGAATAGACCCAATTGAGGCGCGGCGCGTCAATCAATCGCCTGAGCCTCAATCGGCTAAAACATTCCGGTATGCCGCCAAGGCGCTAATCGAGGACAAACGACCCGGATGGAGAAATGAAAAACATGTCGCCCAATGGGTCAGCACCCTAGAACGATTCGCATATCCGACCATAGGAGATATAGCCGTTCAGGATGTGACGATTGATCACGTTTTGCGCATTTTGCGTCCGATCTGGCACCAGATTCCAGAAACGGCATCGCGGCTACGGGGGCGCATTGAGAACGTAATGGATTCTGCATATGCACGTGGGTGGTGCACACAAGAAAACCCGGCCCGGTGGAAGGGGCGTATTTCCACGATCCTGCCGTCTCAGTCCAGCATACGGAACGTAGAACATTATCCGTCTCTACCGTGGAAAAGAATACCTGATTTTCTGACCGAACTTTCCAAGCGGGAGGGAATGGGGAGATGGGCCCTCCTGTTCGCCATCCTTACAGCAGCCAGGTCAGGAGAGGTGAGAGGGGCGACATGGGCAGAAATGAACCTACATTCGCGCGTCTGGACCATTCCCGGCGCCCGGATGAAGGCGAAGCGCCCGCATCGTGTCCCGCTTTCGTCGCACGCTATGGCAGTTTTAGGAATGATGGTCCCGTGCCAAAATGGGCCAGATTCATGCGTATTTCCGGGACGTAGAGGGAAGCCTATTTCATTAATGGCTATGACCATGATGTTACGAAGAATGAACGGCATGGGCACAGATGATGTGATCCACTGGAAGGATGACATTACTGGTGAACCCATTGTTCCGCACGGTTTCCGATCGACATTTAGGGATTGGGCCGCCGAGCAGACCAACTATCCGAGGGAGATGGCAGAAGCGGCCTTGGCTCACGAGAAGGACAATAAAGTAGAGGCCGCCTATGCCCGCAGCGATTTACTGGAGCGTAGGCGGCCCATGATGCAGGAGTGGGGAAACTGGTGCTTTAGTCGGATGCTCGGTGACTGTCCGGCTGATGATAAGGAAGGGAGTTGATGTAGCTTTCCAAACTGTCAACCATGATCAGCGTCCGGCGCCCGCATTTCCGTGCTTTGATCTTCCCTTGGCTCAGAAGCCCATAAAGCGTTGTGCGTCCGATGCCGCTCATTCTTACGGCATCTTGGATTGATGCGGAAATAGGAGACGTAGTCCGGTTCATTATTTCACCCATGCCCGACCTCACGCACACTACCGCTCTGGACCAGCCTGCGCCACGTATCGGCCTGAGCGACGACGATTTCTCCGTTACGCCGGATAAACACGCGCCCTGGACCTTCCGAAATCAGTTCGAGTGGTTCTGTCAGTCCACCGGGATAATGGAGGATGTGGGTTATCATGCCGCCTCCCGCCGCGTGATCTCGCGCCTGATATACCATTCGGCCTTCTTCAGATCCTCCAGCGCATTGCCCTTCTCGTCGGCGCGCCAGATATATTTCAGGGCATTGCCAAGGTTGAAGGACATGTGTTCGGCCACCTGTATGCATTCGATGCCGGACGGATGAGCATTATAGTGGTGGGGATGGTTGACCATTTCTTCAGGTGCCGCCCCATCTCCCAAAACCCTCATGCAATTATCCACATTCGGTACGCTATCGAAGCCCCTGAACCATTCCGTCACTTCATCCACGCTGGGGGAGGGATGTCCGCCCGTTGGGAAATTACGATCTGCCCCGCGCTCGGCAGCCCTGCGACCGCGCTGGTAGGGGGTATGGGTTGGCTGTTCGGTCATCAGTATTTCTTCCCCCCAACCTTCGCGCGGTTTTCGCGCAGGTGGTCCGCACGGGTGCGGTTGTAAGACAATTTCTCGGCCATCGCTCCTGCTACGTCGAGGTTCAGGCCGGCCGCCATATCGAGAGTGCGAATTACGGCGTCAGCCAATTCAACCTCAATCATAGGACGATGCGGCAAGTGGTCATCCATCAGCCCTTTGCGGTCGCCCTCCATCGCCTCAGATATTTCCGATACGATCAGCATGAGAAGCTCCCCATGATTGCGCGGCTTGTTCCACCATCCTGCTTCACAGTTTTGCTGATGAATAGCCTTCTGGATAGCAGCGATTGCGGATGTGTCGATTGTTGGGCTCACTGGTATTTCTCCATCAGGGCGCGGTTCTGGACCCAGCCCCGGAAATTGCGTTGGTCGGTTTCGTCGTGGAAACCGGGAACATAGGGTGACGCAGAATGCTCGAAAGGGCTGGCGTGGAACGGACGGGAGCGCGTCAGGCGTTTCCCAAGGGCGACGTCTTCATCCAGTGACGACTTTCGGCCATCGTGGGTCAGATAGGACGTGCGCGCACACCGGGCGGCCGACACGATCCGCAGGTTTCCAGTTGGGTCCATGGTGCCCTGATGCGCGCGGATTTCGTCAGGGGAGACGAACGGCAAATGCCACTGGCCCAAATCAAGATGCTGCACTGGCGCGGCCACCATCGCCATCTTCATCGCCTGCGCCAATGCACGGATTTCCGGCTGGGCGTCCGCATGATCACGTAGGGCGAAGAAATTATCCCATTCCGTTGCCGTCACCACCACGTTGATGTGGGCGAACGGTTCAAGGATGCGATTGACGATCTGCTTGTGTGCGCCGATATTTTCCAGCGCCTTGGCGTGTTCGATCATGTCGCGAAAGGCCATGCTCCAGAGGTTTTTTGCCGCCTGAAGCGCAGCCCCGGCCAGTTCCTTATTGGCCTGCATTCCCGCCTGGTTGGCGCCCCAGAATGAGGGCGTAACGGGATCGCGCTCAATATCCGCGATCATTCGCAGGACAGGCACAGCCCGGCTGCTGGAGGCATTGCGCGAAAGATCGTCGCAATACATCAGCCCGTCGGCAATGGCCTCATAAAACAGGCATTCCGGCTGGGTCTCGATTATGCGGTGCGTCAATTCCTCCGCATGGATAAATCGCGGATACCGTAGAAGCAGCGTGTCGATGCGCTGTCCTGCGCTGTTGACGCTGGCGAGGATGGAGGTGGCTGTGATGGTCATCCCTGCGCCTCCCGTGCTGCGTCGATGGCGGCACGGGCTGCTTGCTCAGCCTCATTCCGATTAGGAAATTCGTAAATTTCCCCATCCTCATCTTGGTATGCGAAGAAAATACAAATGTCCGCGGCCTCAGAGGTTTCCACAATTTCAAAAGGCTTTGTCTCGCAAAGCATATCAGCCAGATCGGCATGGCCGCTTTCAGGATCATCGACCATATAGAACCATGTATGCCGCTTAGCGATCTCCGCCCGCACGCGCTGTTCTGCCCGGCGTTCGGCTTCGAGGATGTGGCGTTCTAGCCATTTCTCAAGAATGGAAACGGAATAATCTGGCCTACACACAGGCTTTTCGAGCCCATCGACCAGTTCTGCAATCTGTTCTTCTCTCGTCCTCATGATGCGGCCCCTAGGTTGCGGATGTTCTCTTGAGCAAGCGTCTCAATCTCATGAGCAGTCGCCATTAGCAGGTCAGGTGCATTGTCTGGGCTGGTTCGGTCGGGCAATTCAGCCAGGTCAATGAGTATTTTTGGAAGTGCCTCAGTAATCACCCGCTCCCGTTCCGCCACAAGCAATGCGGACACCTGCGCAGGCGTATAAACCGCGCCAACGTATCTATACCGTTCAGGCGAAGTATTCAGGCTTCGGACCTGTTCGCCGCCGCCCCATTCCCTGCCGTTCCAATGCGTCAATGCTGTTTGACCGCCGCATATCCCTTCCATGACATGCCACCCATCCTGTTCAGGGAACATCGGCGCGCCGGGTCGGTTGGGGTCGGGCCAGTTTGCGGTAGCGGTCATGCTGCAATCCTTTCTTTTGGGAGAATGAAGCGCAAACGGCGCAGGCACGTTCTCATTTTCCCTGTATTCGCAATTACGGGACCCACATCGCCGTCAATTATTCCGGGCGCAGGAGCGATAAAGAACGGTTTTGCAAGGTCTGTGCGAACAGCCACACGCTCCCAAATACCCGTGTGATCCGCAGTTTTTTTCTGATACTTGCGTCTTGTATAGTAGGGTCCTTTCTCAATAACTTGTCGTTCTGTGTATTCCCCAGCCCACGGAATGGAATAGCAATATCCAGCATTATCGGGACGCCACAATGTGACATAAGGCTTGCAGTTCCACTCTTCTCGGAAGTCAAAAACGTAATACATATTCACGCCTTATCCCCCGTGCGATATCGGGCGGCGCGACGCTCTTTAATTTTCATTCCGAGATATGCGCTGTAATTCCAGCGCTGTATCTCCATTCGGATGGCGTATATCATCCACATGACGGGAAACGTCATGGGTCCGAAGAGGACAATGGCAAATGATGTGCTGCGGCCATTATCCAGTGAAATGATATATGCCTGCGTTGCAATCAGGCCAGCAACCCACAACAAAATATAGATCATTCCCCATCCCCCGGCAGGACTTCGCGGACGTGGATTGTGCGGATTAAGATAGAATTAATGCCGGTCTTTGCGGCTTCGGAAGCACTCTCATTTGGCATCCCAAATACCCCGCACGCATACTCATTAATCCAAAAATCCCGCGCCACAGGAACTTCGCGGGCGTTCATGACGTCATATACGGTGTCGGACATGCCGGTGTCATCGTAGCTACCATTCTTCAGCCAAGAAGTTATGTATTTTTCACCTCCTACATATCCAATCAACGTAGAACGCCCGCGACCATCTCTAATCTTCAGGTCAACAGGGCTCCCAGCCCGCGTGCAAAACGGCCCCTCATGCTCCGGTGTATACGGGCCGATGATTTCGAGTTTGGTTTTGGTCATGCGGCTGATCCTTCCTTGTGAGCTTCCCATTCATCTAGCGCGCTTTCGCGTACAGCCTCTTCATTAGACAGGAGAGAAAGACAGATATGAGCCAACTGGTGGATAGACTTTGCATCCTCTGTCTGTTCCAATTTGTGGGCCACGTGATCCAACTTGTTGAGGATGGGCCACAGGATCATTTTTGAGTAGGCAACCTGCGCTTCCATGTCGGTGCGGAACATCAGGTCATCCCAATTGCCGTGGTTATATGGGATATTGCCAACCATTTGCCGTAAGTGGGTGGGAGTCTCCTTGGGCACTTTGCGCATCCATCCAACCGTCTCCACATCCGCGCACGGTGGGATGGGGGTGCCGATGGCAAGAATAGCATCAGCCGCACCGCCCTTATTTGTCAGGTCATAGACGGCAGCTTTCTGCGCCGCACTCAGCGGCAGCCGCACCATCACAAACTGTTCTTCGTTTTTCATAATCACTTCGTCCAAATCAACCTGTCGCGCATCGTGGATGAGTTCGTTTTCAGAACTGGACATAATCAGCCCCTATCACGCGTGTAACGGCATCCTGGGGGCTTTCGCCCTGATCCCATGCCAGTCGCAACGCCTCAGTTTGCGGGTCATTCAGTTCATGCGCGCCCTCACGCTCCGCAAGGGCCGTTGCCTGAAGCAGCCAGATGGGCCAGCCCAATGGCTGGCGCGCGTCGGGTATTTCAACGGGTTCAGCGGCATCGCTGGTGAAGATCATCATGAGGCTGCGCCATTACGAATATGGAAAAAGATGCGGGCGCAGGCGCGAACATCAACCAGGGCATCATGCGCGCCGATCAATTCTTCACCGAAGAAACGACGATAACATTCCGACAGTGAAGGTGCCTTGGGTTTGTCGATACCAGCCGCACGCATCCGTTCGGTGGGAGGCAAATTGACTAGAGGGGCCACTTTTTCCATCGTGCATACGCGACCGGACGGCAGATGCCATTTCCGTTCTGCGCGGGCATACATGGTGCTGACGATCTGCAAATCGAATTTGATATTATGGGCCACCAGAAGGTTTGTCCGCTGTGTCAAATCATAGAAGGCAGCCGCCGCCACAACCTCACGAATGCCGCACATTTCGGCAAGCGTGGTGGTGATGCCATGCACATCGGCTGCACCCTGCGGTATCGTCCATCCTTCTGGACGGATCATTACATTCATGCTGGCGCGTTCGACGCCACTGCTTTCCATCAGTATCGCAGCAAGCTGCACGCAGCGGGGCTGCGCTTCATGGGACGATGTCAGACGGTAATTCGGAATGCCCGTCGTTTCCGTATCAAAGAAAAGGATCATTTCGAATCACCAAACAATATTTCTGACTTGATTTTGTAATCCAGCTTTGCAAACCGATCACGTTCCCAAGCAATCCAATCAGGATTGATATGTGCGCTTTTGATGCTGCCACGCAGGATCATGCCATTCAGGGTAGCGAGTGACATATTTCTTATGACTTTTGCATGAATTAAGCGTCTATAATAAAAAAACCATAAATCATCATCCAGAAACGCCATAAGCCCGGCGAATACATCGGTCAAAACATCACCTTGAATGAACTTGCGAGGTGGCCGTGACCGCTCCTTTTTCCAACTCATGCCGGAACCTCAACCGCATCAATCCGTGATTGCTCTTCTGCGATCTGGTTTTCGCGTTCCTGCATGTGCGCCATCCGCTCACTAATCATGGCCTGAATGCACTCAACCATATCTGGACTGATGGGGCGTCCGGCCTCTTTGGCTTTTTCGACGGTGCTTTTCCATTTCTTCCACTGGAAATCGACGCTTTCGATATCCGTGCATTGCGCCAGGCGTGCATCGAACATCGCCACGTAATCGGTAGGTCGCCGCTCCTGCGTGGTGGGGCGCTGGGGCTCGGGGGTGATGTCAATCGCAGATGTGTCACGCGCAGGAACATCATTAAATTCATCAGGTGAATAAACCCCCAGCATCACTTCAGGTGTATGCCGTCGCGCCCATACGCGGGCCGCGTGATAGGTCAGCATCTGATCGGGGGTTTTCTTCCACCACACGTTATCGGTAGCGGCACTTGCTAGCGTGACTTCAACGGTTCTGGGCTGGCTCTCGCCACGGATCTTTCCCGAGCATTCTACCTTGCGGGACTGCCCTTCACCAGAGAACGTGTAGTGAAAGCGCCCCTCTAAAACGCCACTGGTCTGGATAGCGGCGGCGACCAACTTCCCTTCGAAGCACATCTTCCCGCGCACCACGGAAGAAGCCTGCGCCACAGCAAACGGCGACATCTGCCAACGCATGGCCTGTTCAATGACCATCAGACAGTCGCCCGGACTGCCCTGAAGATGCTGCGGAACCATTTTGGCAGAGGACATGGCCTTTGCCAGGCTCATCGCCCCCTGCATGCCATCAATGGCAAATCCAGTGCTCTGGGTTGTCGTGATCGCATTCATGCCACTTTGCCTTTCTTGCCACGGATCACCAGAGACATTCCGCCCCCGTTGCTCAACGTGGCTCCGTTAATATGCGCACCTGTTTCCAGGGCTTTTATCAGTGCAGACCGGTTCAGTTTGTCCGGCTGGGGTTCGAACAGTTCGGGATGATCGGCGCGCAGTTTCGCGTCGTCAGTGATGATCGGCTGGCGTGGCTTGCGGGACAGGCTGGCCTCGTAGTTCTCACTTTCGAACCCAAGGATGCCGTTTTCCTGCATGTCGGCCTCCTCGGCCTCCCGCAGTATCCCGCGCGCTGCCTTCATCGACTTCTCGACCGCTTCCATCGCTTCGATCAGTTCGATGGCCTCGGCATCGACGTTCGCGCCAGGCACGCGCGCAGCCAGCAGCCGAGAAGTAAAGCGCGTCAGATCGTCTTTGATGCGTTCAGCATAGACCTTATTGATAATGGACAGGATATCCATCACATCCTCCCTGTGGGGATCTGCGACCCATCCGGGCAGAACCAAACCCCATACGGCGGCACAGCGGTCGCATACTGAGTGCGAGGTGCGTCAGCGCGGCCAATCAATGCCCGGTCATCGCCATTCGCCCATGCGAGGCGGCGCAGGATCAGGTCGTGGGCAATGGGGCTGTATTCGGGACGGGTCATGCTGCGTCCACCTTCTTTTTCTTACTCTTGCGGCGACGTTTCTTGCGTTTTGACGCAGTCGCATGAGATTCATCTTCCTCGAATGTCCGGGGATATCCGCAAGGATCGCCAATATATTCCCCAGTCATGCAGTCAAGCGTGCCATCAAGCATCATGTCAGCGATTTCGCCCATCACAGCCCCTTCCGCCCGACATGGTTCTGCATTACGCGCCGGTTGATCCGCACGCGCTGGTGGGTTGTGAGCAGGATCATGCCGCGCACTCCAAACGCTCGGACCGGCGCATGTCCGCGCGGTCGAATGCTGCTGCGGACTGCCGATCGCGAATGCGCTGCTCCACGATGCTGTCAAAATCGCGGATCATCTTCTTGACGGTATCGAGATCATCTTCAATCGCGTTCAGGCTGTCCAATATAGTTCCGTCGCTCAACTTGAACTCAGTGACCTGTGCCATGGTGCCCTCAAGCAGCTTCTTCATCGCATGCAGCTTGTCGGCATCGTCCCAATCATCTTGGGTCATATTCTGGTCAATCCAGTTTTTGTCAGGCATTTTTCAATCCCCTATCGCAAATATTCGGCCAACGCGGCCATTTCACCGGCCCTCTCAAGGGCCGATGCGTATGGTCGTGTCAGTAGGACAGCGTGACGTTTGGGACTTTCCCTTGCACGATTGCGGTGATTACGGCCTTCCCCTGATCATCGGATAGTCCCAGAGCGGTCAGGGCGCGCAGCGCATCACCATTGACTTTAGCCTTGTGAGCACGATCGCTTGCCCGGCGCTCTGCTTCCTGTTGTTCGCGTCGCTTTTCGTCTTCAGCGCGCTTCCTCTCGGCAGCGATAGCGGCCTGCTTGTCCTCTTCTGCTTTCTTTTCCGCAGCCTTGCGCTGCTCTTCAGCCAGCTTATCCGCCTCAATTTTCTGCCGTTCGGCGCGCTGGTACCGCTCAATCGCTGCCTGCCGTTCACGCTCAACCCGGTCCTGCTCAATCTTCGCCCGGCGCTCTACCTCTATGCGGGCTGCTTCCGCAGCTTGCCGCGCTATCTCTTCCTCACGGACCTTGCGTTCTTCTTCTTGCCTGACGCGCTCTTTCTCGACTTCTATCGCTGCAATGCGATCAGCATTTTCCTGAGCTTCACGACGCGCCTTGGCGGCAACGGCATGTGCGTTCAGATTTCTTTCCGCATCTCCATAAGCTTGTGCGCCGCGCGCCGCGAATTCCTGCCAGTCCCGGCCACTGAACGCCGCCAAAGCATCCAGACGCTGACGCACAAGTTCCTCATTTGGTTCAGCATCAAAGCGTGCCAGGTATTCAATCTCACGAATGGCAGACTGATGCGCTTCGATGCGTTCCTTTTCCCGTGCATCATATTCATCGACAGGAGCACGCACTTCATCGCGCAATGCATTCAAACGATCACGGATAACCCGGCGATCCTCGTTTACACGATCAACAATGGCCTTTGCCTCGGCCTGAACCTCTTTACCCATATCATCCAGAGCCGTCTTTGACCGGGCAACCTTATGGGCAATGGACTTGATTTCTTTCCGGCCCTTTTCAGTGGTTGGGTCAACCACCATTGCACGCACATCGCGCTCTAATTTGCTAATAATGTCCTCAACGCCGTCATTTTGGAAAACAACTTGAGGGGTTAAGGTCTGTATTACTTCAAGAGCATTTACAGTTTCGCTCATAATAATCTCCACGTCATGCCGAAAGCATCCATACTTCCGGGACCGCAATCCCGGTGGCCCGGATACGTCAGGGCATTGCAACAATGGTGAATGCGTAAAACGACGTGCCCAAAAACATCGCGATAAGAAGCGCCATGCCCACGAAGCGGTTCAGGTGATTGTCGGGGAGGGGAGGAATATTGGCGCACGCACCCCATTCGCGGATCTTGAGCAGGGTAATCTGTGCGGGGTTATTTTCGGGAGCAGTCTCCTGCTCGACCTGTGTGTTCATGCTCGTTTCCATTATTACTGCATCCCCAGACGATGAGCCAGGCGCGTCATGCCTTTTGGCGTGATGAATACCTGCTGTGTGCTGACTTCTTCGCCTGCGCTGTTTGTATGGGTGGTGTATTTCATCTCGATGTAACCTGCATCGACTGCGCCGGAATATGCCTTCCAGCGTCCGGCCTGATCGCGGAACGTCCACTTGATCTCGCGCAGAAACTCGATGCCGCGCTTGGAGCCAATCTGAAGTTCCTTGCCGACTTCACGCAGGTTCGTACGGCCTTTGCTGTTGGCGAGGCGTTCGAATACTTCCAGCTTCGGCGCGGCTTCTGCCTTTTCGGCTTCGAGAGCAATCACCTTCTCCGTGTAGGTCAGGAGCGTGCTGCGCAGGAATGCAGGGTCGTTCAGGTCAATGGCGGGGTTGGTGCTGTAGGTGCCAGTCTTTCTGATGGTAGGAAGCACTTCATGTCGGACCCAGCGGTCGAAGCGCTTTGCTTCCGGTTTGCGGCTGCGGGAGATCAGCTTGTAAAGGCCCGGCTCCGTGATGCCGTTTACAATCTGGTCTCCGCCAAGGGTCCGCACAATAAGCGGACCCTTTTCGTCGGCGTCCAGATGACGAAGTGCTGATGTGACATCGGACAGTTCAAGTGCCCGGCATACATCGGGTGCAGAAAAAATCAGATCTCCAGCTTCGTCCGTCTGGACGTTCAGCGGCTTGCCCTCAAATCGAAACAGGGTCGGTGTGTTTTCCACTTCCCATCTCCGTGTTGGTGATGGGGCTACCATGCGGCCAAATGACCGCGACAGTCAACGGTCAAATGACCGCTCAGTGAATTTTTTTTGGTCAATTGTCCGGGCGTGCAAAAAACGCCTTCGCGAATCGGCACGAACATAATAGGAACACAAAGGAAGGAAATTCGCTATGGCCGCTGAAACTGTCCTGATCCAGACATATAGTCGCCAGCCGATGCCGTGGGGCGAATGCGTATGGCCCGACCGGCCCCGTGTGTGCGGGGGCGAGACAGAAGGCTATGATGCGATTTTTCAGGTGAAGGCCGGGCTATCCGCCGCAGTGGGTGCGCACGTGTTTTGCGCCTGAGGGGCAGTGACGGCTAAAGCTATGCGCCGACGGCGCGAGGTGGGGCAGTGGTGACGGCATGAAAAAACCCCGCCGGAGCGGGGCTGTCGTTAGATGCGCTTGTTCACCCAGCGCTTGATCCTCTTTTTAGTGAGCGGTGCCAAGGCAATCAGTCCGATGATTGGCATGGCAAGATAGGCGATCTCAAAATCAGTCATCTCTAAGCGCCTCCAGAACAAACCGTGCAGCCTGATTGATCCTATACGAAAGTAGGGTCCATAAGCCAGCCCCAGATACGAGCGTTAAAAACGGAAGTTTTTTGCTATGGTCGTAATAGTGACTTATCGCTGGCACAACATATCCTGTGACTGCGACAGAGACGGCAATGCCATTCAGCCAGTTCGCTAATAGCTTCGTTTGTTCATTATGAACGAGGTTTGACACAGATATTTCCCATTATCATCGCATAACCCATATCCAAATTCCGTATACCCTCCCAATTCTCTGGTCTGATATCGTTCCATGAGAACGAAAGGGAAACAATGAACGGGAACGCGGCAAAAGACCTACGGGCGATGGGGGATGGGCTAGGCTGCATTGGTGTCGATTCTGGCCTTGAGAAGCGCCATCAGACCGAGACGCTCTTCATCGCTCATAGCGCGCCAGATCTTGAGGAGAAGAACCTCGAATCTATCATGAGCCACATCACCACCCGACTGATCCGGCGCAGGACTGAAGAGCATGTTAGGGGTCAGCCCCAGCGGCTTCAGGAACTCAAATGGCGGCACGTTCAAGGTGTGAGCTATTTTTACCACTGCGAGAAGATCAGGCGCAGTGGTGCGGCGCCGAGCGTTTCGCATGGTGTCGATCCCCACACCCGCCGCACGCATGACTGATGACTCCGACGGTGAACCGGCGGCTTTCAGGGCTGCGTCATAGACGCTGAAGAACTCCTCTACGCTCATGCGGTCTTTTTGCCGTTTTTTGAGGAAAATTGCATGCGGTAATACGACCGCACTTTCTTGTTGACGAAGCGGTCAAATGACCGCATTGTTCCGTCATGGAACTCACAGAGAAACTCTCGAAACTGACTGATGCCTACTGCGAGGCGCGTGGTGTATCGGTCGCGACAGTTTCGGGGATTATTTTTAAAAATAGTCGAACCCTTCCACGAGTGAAATCTGGTGGGGATCTTAAGACACGCAGCTACCACCGCGCAGTCTCATGGATAAGTAATAACTGGCCTTCCGATAAGGAATGGCCGTCAGATATTGCGCGTCCAGTAGTTGATGGAGGGCGCGTGTAATGCCCGTGTACTTCATTCGGTCTGGAAATGACGGACCGGTAAAAATTGGCAGCACGAACAATATTCGACGCCGCATGCAGATGCTCCAGACAGGTAGCGCGAACCAATTGGTATTGCTGCGCGCCTTTATTGGGGGGAAAGTGGAAGAAAGGGCCATTCATGATCGTTTGTCGCGTTTCCGGGTTTCTGGGGAATGGTTTGAGGCATCTAACGAAGTTCTAAATGGCGATATGGGCCTTCCTTTATTTGAAGTCTCACATAAGCTGTCAAAAAATCGGGGAGGTCGACAGAACATTTGGTCTCCTGAGGCAAAGAAAAGCTTTGCGAAAAAGACAGCATCTCGTTGGAGTGACCCGGAATGGGCGGATGCTGAACGCAAAAGACGAAAAGAAAACGGCCCCAATCTTTCGCGCCTCTACCATGAGCGCCAAGTATCTTACTGGACGGAAGCATCTTGCCGCCTCAGCGATGCTAATGATGAGAAAGGGGCATCGTGGTGCAAAGAGCAGGCGGAAAGACATTTCCAAGTATTGGAAAATAAATTCAGCATCCCCCGCGAAGAACTGCGCCCGGACCTGTTCCGAGGCGTGACGGTCGTGCGCCCGGAAGGGGAGGGGGTGCGATGACACAGCGGATTGAAATGGCAGGACAGACCTTTGGCTTCCTGCAGGTCATCGAGCATGTCGGGTGGAAACCTGGGGATTCATCCTCTTGGAAGTGCTTATGTTTGCGCTGCGGTGGGCTGCATGTCGCAAGATCCTATTATCTGCGTACAGGTCGCTCCACGCAGTGCCGCAAATGCAGGCTGAAGGAACTGTCGCAAGAAAAGCGCGCCCTGACTAACGGCGCCCCGCGTTCCGGTCGGGGTCGGCCGCCGAAGCCATGCGAGATGACGTATATTGAAAAGTCGTATCGCAAGATGCTCGCCGCCAAGGAATATCTTGAGGTGAACAATAATATTCGCCTGAACAATTTCACTGAGGTCCGTCTTTACGACCAATTGATACGGCGTGACGTGGATAAAATTTCGCACAGGATGGCACTCTGATGGCTGGATCAGTGAATAAGGTAATTATTGTCGGCAATCTTGGGAAAGATCCTGAAATCCGTACATCTCAGAGCGGAAAGAAGATCGTAAACTTAACGGTTGCGACCAGTGAAACATGGAGCGACCGCGCATCCGGTGAGCGTAAGGAGCGCACCGAATGGCATAGGGTTGTTGTATTCAATGAGCGTCTGGCCGATATGGCCGAACGTTTCTTGCGCAAGGGCCGCAAGATCTATCTTGAAGGGGCCATTCAAACCCGGAAATGGACAGATCAGAGCGGGCAGGAGCGTTATGCTACCGAGATCGTCATAGCGGCGTTTCGCGGCGAAATTGTGCTTCTGGACAGTCCAGGAAATGGTTCTGGCGCATCTCCCGTTCAACAGGGACAGGCCCGCCAGCAGGGGAGCCATCAGCGTTCAGGCGGATGGGATGCGCCATCCGACAATGATCTGGATGATGAAATTCCTTTCTGATGTATCACCGCCCCGCCAGTTCCGTAGCCACCAGTGCTGCGAGGAATTGCCGTTCCTCAATGGTGGCATACGGATGCATCGCGGCCCAGGCGCATGCCAGGGTACGCAGCATCCACGGGATCGTCGGGGCGAATGGTTGTTCGCATAGGCCATCAGCAGATTCGATTGGTGGTTTCTCCATACTGTTTTTCTCCGGTTCCGTTCGTCGCTGTTCGGAATGTGGAGCATAATAATGCAAATATCTCGGGAAAATCTTTCCCCCAATTTCACCCCAGAACGTGTGTCGAACGACGACTGCATAGAGGCCGTAAAACGATCAATGCAGCACCGTTATGGGGAAGTCCGCAATGCCGCCAAACGGGTTTCTAGAAAACACGGGTGGTCGGTGAAGGCTTTCACAAATTGGCTCTACGGCAAGAACGCGCCGCGCATGCATGACCTGATCGTGCTGATGGCAGATTGCCCGGAGTTGGAAAAAGAGGTCGGCCAGATGGTCGAAGAAACAAGGAAATGCCTACAGCAATCCAAACACTGAAATGGCGTGGCTTCGGCTTTGACCGGGGTGAAGGATATGTCGAAATACGCGTCGGCATGATCGGGTTTGCGTTTCTGCAACAGGAAGTATGGGAAACGATGCACCACCTGCGTGCAGATAATGAGGCGCTTCGGCGCGAGAATGAAAAGCTGCGTGTCGGCCTGGGGGATGCGCAAATGCGCCTGCTTGCAATCGAGGTGTGTTTGCAGCCTCCGACAACCTTCACGCGCACCGCGCCTGGTGAACCGCAGCGGGAGGCCGGGGAATGAACCGAAACACCCTCACCGACATTGATGTGCATCGGATAGTTTCCCAAGCGATCAACAAAGCGGGGACGGCGCAGGCATTTGCGGATCAGGTTGGCATTTCAAGATCGGCCCTGAGCAAACAGCGAAACGCTCACACAGCGCAGGGATACACTCCTGCAGTATTGCGCGCGGCTGGCGTCAAGGTTTTTCAGCCGCCGCGTGAATATTACCTGATGGATGATGTTTAATGCCATGCGCGTCTACTACAACGAGTGGGACAAAGGGATCGCAGCAGCAGTTGAAGTGGTCGCCCAATCTGGTGGGCATCCTGCGCGCCGCCATGCTGGCGGATAAGGATGCGCCGCGCCCTTTCGCCAGGCAGCCGGAGCGCGCGCCGGCGTAGACCTGACAGAAAACCCGATCAGCGGGTACTATCCATCCGACGCGCAACTGATGGATTGGATGGCGGAGTGCGAGGGATGGGACCGTATTTATAGCCGCGATCCCAAAGACATGGCGGCCAATGCCAACATTGCCTTGCTGATTTTACAAATCAAGAAGCGCCGGGGCATTCACCCTCATGTCGAACATCTCCGGCGGGACTGGTTGCAGCGGCGGCAGGTAGTGACGCTCCACCCGGAACGACAAAAACAGATTGCTTAACCATAGGCGGTTCTTCGGAGCCGCCTTTTTTATTGGGAAAATCATGACAAATCGCAAACTCGGCTGTCGCCCGGCTGAACACCGGCCCGGCCAGCCATCCCTATCCGTCATGCGCGGATTCTGTGCCCGGCAGGCCCCGCCACGCCTGATCCGCGACCACATCGACCCGGCCCCGCTGATGCTGGGCAACGACGTGCTGGGCGATTGCACGTCCGCCGGGATCGGAAACCACGTCCGCGCCACGGCGGCGTTGGGCGGGTTTCAGGTGGATGTGACCACCGCACAGGCCGTGACGTTTTATGAACGCTCCACCGGATACGTGCCCGGAAACCCCAGCACGGACAATGGCGGGGTAGAGGTCGATGTGCTGACCGATGCCATGCGCTATGGCTATGCTGTGACCAACCAGACGCTATTCCCGCTGTGGGGCAGTGCTGATCCGTCCGACCTGAATGGCATCCGCAATATCGCTGCCGGACTGTCTGCCGCCTATCTGGGCGTGCAGCTTGCCGCGTCGGACATGTGGGAAGACGAGGCCGGCGCTCTGGCCCCCGTGTGGGATACGGATGCACCCGCCGGGCATGGCGACCAGACGCCGGGCAGCGCGGGCGGCCACTGCCTCCTGCTGTGGGATTACGCAGGCACAGCAGATACAGACCTTGTGACGCTGCTGACGTGGGGAACCACGCAGCGGGCCACGTGGCGCTGGGTCCGGTCCCGCATCATGGAGGCGCACGCACTGGCGTGGATGCAGCTTATGCCTGCGACGGGATTAACTCCCACCGGGCAGGATCGGGATGCGCTGATCGCGGCCAACGCGGCGTATCTGCATGGTGCTGCATGAGGGCACCACTTTGGATCGTCCTGATGGGATTATGCGCCTGTTCCCATTCTCCCCCTGTGCCAACCACAATCCCCGATGCCATGGCGACGATTGAATCAGCCATGGCGCAGGCCGGTGCGGTGTCGCTATCGCACGCAGGCGATTGGGCGCCGGCTCAGGACGCGCTATTCGTCCGCGCCGTCCGGGGCGCCCAATGCAGTCAGGCACGGCCCGACCCGGTGGTGGGCACGATCGCAGGCGATGTCACGTTGGGGTTGTCCGGGTCATTCACCCAATCCGGCCAGTTCACGGTTGGCGCGATCACAACGGCCCCGACTGTCGGCATCCAGGGGGCGGCTAGCCGGACGCGGACGCAGCAGGTCAGCCTGCAGGTCGCCTATGTCCCGCTATCCTCCCTGCCGGACGTGGAGATGTCCCGGCAGGTGGGTTACGAAACAGCGATATTCGCGCAGAACGACGACGCCCGGCACCGGGAGGCCGCGCGCCTGATCTCCGATCGGGAGAAATTGCGGGCACGGGTGATGGAACTGGTCAAAGATTGGGATGCAGGACAGTGCGGCCCGCGCGCGCGGGTTGTGCCATTTGTCGGGGGCAGGTGGTGATCTGGCGGTGGCTGCATCGGCTGTTCTGTCTGCGGAGAGGGTGCCAGAAGTGATCGACAGGGGACTTTGCTGTTAACGGTTGATCGACAACGCTAACGCATTGGCATGTCGTGTTAACGAAAACGGCATGAACCCGTTAAGGCCCTGCCGTTCTTCGCTCAATTGCTGCGGGCCGGGCTTGATACCGGCTCGTAATACGAACTCCCCGCCGTTCAATGGGGGCCGTGGCCTGATTTGGCGACCTGCGCCGAACTGTCCCGTATTGCACGTCCTTCCGTGCTGCCGCAGCAACTAAAACTGGTGCCGTCTCTCCGGCTGTCACGGCATCCGCCTTCCGTCCTCGGCATGCTCTGTGGTTGATTGAGGAGGGACCATTGGTATCACTCAGCAAGCACGTCGCATTGGTTGCAGGGGCCGGATTTGAACCGGCGACCTTCAGGTTATGGGCCTGACGAGCTACCAGACTGCTCTACCCCACGTCAGGTGCCGCGCCACATGCGGAGATCCCACGGAGATGGGCGTGGCGCAGCAAGGGGGATTATAAGGGGATTTGATGCGCGAGTACACCATAAATCTCTCATCCGAGATGATGAACGGCCATGGACGCACGCGGACATAAAAAGTGATTTGGGGCTGTGTTTGGGTCCAAAAATACCTAGGCCCAATAAGTTATAGTTAAAACAATAACTTATTTGGTTTGATTGGCGGAGGGGATGGGATTCGAACCCACGGAACGAGTTACCCCGTTCAGCGATTTAGCAAACCGCCGCCTTCAGCCTCTCGGCCACCCCTCCGCCGGGGAAAAGCGTATATTTCTACACGGCGTTTGCAGCGCTGCTTGTAGCTGGTTCCGGCAGCGCCGTCAAACGTTCAAATGAAAAAAATATCCAGTTTTTACAAAACCTTTTTCAGCGCCTCGTTCACGAGGGCCGGATTGGCCTTTCCGGCCATGGCTTTCATCACCTGTCCGACGAAGAATCCGAACAAACGATCCTTGCCACTGCGGTATTCTGCCACCTTGTCAGCGTGCTTGGTCATGATGTCGGCAACCACCGTATCAATGGCCCCCGTATCCGTGACCTGCTTCAGGCCCTTGCGTTCGACAATATCAGCGGCGCTGTCACCGGTCTCCAGCATGTCTTCGAAGACTTCCTTGGCGATCTTGCCGTTGATCGTGCCGTCTGCGACAAGGTCCAGCATACCGCCAAGTGCCTGCGCTGAAATCGGGCTGTCGCTGATATGGCGACTGCTTTTGTTCAATGCCGCGAACAGGTCCCCTGTAACCCAGTTGGCCACCAATCGCCCATCACGACCACGGGCCACGGTTTCATAATAATCCGCGATCGCCTGCTCCGCCACCAGGACATTGGCATCGTAATGTGGGATTTTATATTCTTTTTCAAAGCGGTCGCGCTTGTCATCGGGCAGCTCCGGCAGGCCCTTTTCCAAATTACGCACCCATTCTTCCTCGATCACGAGCGGAAGCAGGTCCGGATCGGGGAAGTAGCGGTAATCGTGGGCGTCTTCCTTGCTGCGCAGGGATCGGGTCTCGTTACGTGACGGGTCGAACAGGCGCGTTTCCTGATCGACGCTGCCGCCTGCTTCCCATATCTCCACCTGCCGCGCGGCTTCGACCTCGATGGCATGCATGACATACCGGATCGAATTGACGTTCTTGATTTCGCATCGCGTGCGGAAGGGGTCATCCTTCTTGCGTACGGAAACGTTGACGTCCGCACGCATGGAGCCTTCCTCCATGTTGCCATCACAGGTGCCAAGATAGCGCAGGATCATGCGCAACTTACGCAGGTAGGCACCAGCTTCCTCGGGGGAGCGGATGTCAGGTTCGCTGACGATTTCCATCAGCGCCACCCCCGCGCGGTTCAGGTCGATGAAGGATCGGGTCGGGTCCTGGTCATGCATCGACTTGCCGGCATCTTGTTCCAGATGCAGGCGTGTGATCCCGATATGGCGCACTGTCCCATCGGACAGTTCGATTTCCACCGTGCCTTCCCCCACGATGGGGTGGGTGAACTGGCTGATCTGGTAGCCGGTGGGCAGATCGGCGTAGAAATAGTTTTTCCGGTCAAAACGGCTTTGCAGGTTGATGCGCGCCTTCAGGCCCAGGCCCGTGCGCACGGCCTGCGCCACGCATTCGCGGTTGATGACGGGTAACATGCCGGGAAAACCCGCATCAACCAGGCTGACATGGGTGTTCGCATTACCACCATAGGTGGCCGACGCCCCGGAAAACAGCTTCGACTTGCTGATGACCTGCGCGTGGACCTCCAGGCCCACGACGATTTCCCACGTCCCGGTCTTGCCTTCGATCAGGTAGGACATCACACGCCCTCCGCACGGATGGTGGGACGATGCGTGAACGCCGCGGCCCGTTCCAGCGCATGGCCCGCCGCCAGAACGCTTTTTTCATCAAAGGGGCGGCCGATCAGTTGCAGCCCCAGCGGCAGCTTGCGCTCACTCAGCCCGACCGGCAGCGACATGGCGGGCATGCCGGCCATGCTGGCGGGAACGGTGAACACATCATTCAGGTACATCTGGACCGGATCGTCCGTCTTTTCGCCCTGCGCAAAGGCCGGGGAAGGGGCAGTCGGTGTCAACAAGACGTCAACCTTCTCAAAGGCTTCGGTGAAATCACGACGGATCAGGGAACGGACCTTCTGTGCCTTGAGGTAATAGGCGTCATAATAGCCCGCAGACAGGACATAGGTCCCGACCATGATGCGGCGGCGGACTTCGGCGCCGAAGCCTTCGCGCCGGGTCTTTTCGTACATTTCATCGAGTGTCGGCGCCGCAACCCGGCGTCCGAAGCGCACACCGTCATACCGGGCCAGGTTGGACGAACATTCCGCAGGGGCGACGATATAATAGGTCGCAAGCCCGTATTTGGTGTGTGGCAGGGACACATCGACAATTTCACAGCCCGCATCACGCAGCCATTCAATCCCCTGACGCCATGATGCCTCGATTTCTGCGGGCATTCCCTCCACCCGGTATTCGCGCGGAATGCCCACGCGCATGCCCTTGAGGCTGGTGGAGCAGGCAGCGCGATAGTCATCAAGCGGATGATCGACGCTGGTGCTGTCCTTGGGGTCGAACCCGGCCATGGATTGCAACATGATTGCGCAATCTTCCACCGTGCGGGCCATCGGCCCGGCCTGGTCAAGGGAACTTGCGAACGCAATGGTGCCCCAGCGGCTGCACCGGCCATAGGTCGGCTTCAGCCCGACAATCCCGCAATAGGCGGCAGGCTGACGGATGGAGCCACCGGTATCCGTGCCCGTTGCGCCCATGGCAAGGCCCGCCGCGACCGCCGCAGCCGACCCGCCAGACGATCCTCCGGGCACAAGGGCGGTCTGTGCATCGCCTTCACGCTTCCATGGGTTTTCGACGGCGCCAAAAGCCGAGGTGATGTTGGCTGAACCCATGGCGAATTCGTCAAGGTTTGTCTTGCCCACGAACACTGCGCCATCACGCAGAAGGTTTGCCGTCACCGTGCTTTCATATGGCGGGACAAATTCTTCCAGCATCCGGCTTGCGGCGGTGGTGCGCACGCCATTGGTGCAGAACAGGTCCTTGATCCCCAGCGGGATACCCGTCAGGGCCGGGGCATCCTTGCTCGCCAGAAGGTCATCGGCACGCTTTGCCGCAACCAGTGCCTGTTCCGAGGTCACGGTAATGAAGGCGTTGAGCCGTCCATTAAGCCGCCCGATCGCATCGACATGCGCGCCAACCAGTTCGGATGCGGAAAATTCGCGCCGGCGTAACCCGTCATGCGCTGCGGCGATCGTCAGTTCTGTCAGCATTATTCAACCACCTTGGGCACGGTATAATAGGGGCCAGCCGTATCGGTGGCGTTCGACAGGACGGCATCGCGTATGTTCCCATCCGTCACGACGTCCTCGCGCATGCGCAGGACCGCGGTTTCGGTCCCGATCATGGGGGCGATACCATCGACATTGACCTCGTTGAGCTGTTCGATCCAGCCGAGGATGCCGTTCAGTTCCCCTGGCAGGGACTGCAGGTCGGATTCGTCAATACCAATCCGTGCCAGCCGGGCAATTCGGCGGACGGTCGCGGGATCAAGCGACATGAAGCAATAACTTTCCATCGTGACGGGGTAAGAATATCCTGCGCGCAGGAACGTCCAAGGATAATAGCCCCAGACCATGCCCCTGTTCAACATACCCGAATTACGATTGGCCCTGCGGCCCGGACAACGCCTGATGGGGATCGATCCCGGTCAGAAAACGATCGGGATCGCGCTGTCCGATGTTTCGCTCATGCTGGCGTCACCATGCACCACGGTGCGCAGACGCAAGCTGTCCCTTGTCGCGGCGGAGATCGGGGAACTGGCACGGCGCCACGATGTCGGTGCGCTGGTGGGGGGGCTGCCGCTGTCACTTGATGGCAGCTTTGGCCCGGCGGCGCAGGCCGCGCGTGACTGGATGATGAACCTGTCGCAACAGGTCGGGTTGCCTGCGGCGATGTGGGACGAACGCCTGTCGTCCTCGGCGGTGAACCGCATGCTGATCCAGGATGTGGACATGACCCGACAGCGCCGTGAACAGGTGGTGGACAAGGTGGCGGCGGCCTATATCCTCCAGGCGGCACTCGACGCTTCGGCATGATGGTCGTGGGTGCGACCGCCATCCGCCGGATCGCCAAACAACGCCTGTAGCAGCACAAGCATCAGGAAAAGCGCCGCCAGCAGTCCGAACATCCGGCCAAAGACACGGAACGCGGCGATGATGAGCGCGATCAGCACGATGGTCAGCACGGCCCGCTGCGTCTGTCCATGCACGCCGATGGTGTCCATCATTGCGGCTAGGACGCCTTCGATCATCACAATTCCAGCGAGGATGAGGCCGACAAGGCCAAACAGCATGTTGCCCAGAAGGCTGAGGATATGACTCATCGGTGGGCGACTTTCCGCTGTGAAGGAATGGTGGCAGGCGGCGCGGGGGCATAACGCGGGCGGGGGCATATGCGTTCGGGGGCTGCGAACACACGATGTTACGGAAAATTGCGCAGTCGCGGGTCGCCGCGCGACCTCTTGTCAGGACGAGGCCTCCGTGCTGATTAAGCCAGACAAAAGAGATTGTGAAGGGACTGACAGCGGATGAAGATTGCCGTCATCGGGGCAGGCTACGTGGGTCTGGTATCAGGCGCGTGCCTTGCTGATTTTGGCCATGAGGTCCGTTGCATCGACAGGGATCTGCGTCGTGTCGAGGGGCTGCGTGCCGGACGCATGCCCATATACGAACCCGGCCTTGCGGAACTGACGGCCGACAACGTGGCGGCGGGGCGGCTGTCCTTCGAACATGACCTGGCGGTCGGCATGAAGGACGCCGAAGTGATCTTCATCGCCGTTGGTACGCCGTCACGCCCGGAGGATGGGCATGCGGACCTTACCTTCGTCTATCAGGTCACGCGGGAGATCGCGCAGAACCTTGAGGGGTACGCGGTTATCGTCACGAAATCGACTGTCCCTGTCGGTACAAGTGATGAGGTGGAGCGTCTTGTGCGTTCGCTGCGTCCCGATGTGGAATTTTCCGTGGCATCCAATCCGGAATTCCTGCGCGAGGGGGCCGCGATCGGGGATTTCAAGATTCCCGACCGTATCGTCGTGGGCGTGGAGGATGAGCGTGCGAGGGAGGTCATGGCTGCGGTTTATCGTCCGCTGTTCCTTAATCAGGCACCGCTGCTGTTCACGGATCGCCGTACGTCGGAATTGACGAAATACGCAGCCAATGCATTCCTTGCGACCAAAATTACCTTTATCAACGAAATCGCCGATATCTGTGAAAAGACCGGCGCCAACGTGCAGGACGTTGCGCGTGGCATGGGGCTGGACAAGCGGATCGGGCCGAAATTCCTGCATGCGGGTCCGGGCTTTGGCGGGTCATGCTTTCCCAAGGATGTCAGGGCGCTGATCAAGACGGGGCAGGATTATGATGTCCCCAGCCGCATTGTGGAGGCGGTGGCCGATGTCAATGAACGGCGCAAGCGCAGGATGGGGCGCAGGATTGTCGCTGCCTGTGGCGGGGAAATCCGTGACCGCATCATCGCTGTGCTGGGCCTGACGTTCAAGCCGCGTACCGACGACATGCGTGATGCCCCGTCCATTGCCATCATCCAGACCCTGCGTGATGCAGGGGGCGTGGTGCATGCGTTCGACCCCGCCGGGATGGAACATGCACGTGAGGTCATGGGGGATGTGACCTATTTCCAGGATCCTTATCAGGCGGTTGCCGGGGCGGATGCGGTGGCCATCGTGACGGAGTGGGAGTCCCTGCGCGCGCTGGACCTGAAAAAAATATACGGCCTGATGCGTACACCTGTCCTTGTGGACCTGCGTAATATCTATGGACCCGAGGAGGCCAAGGCCGCCGGTTTTACCTATATCGCGGTCGGGCGTGGGGACCTGCGGGAATAAGCCCTGCCCACCGCCGAAGGGAACGGCGGTGGGTATTTTCGCGCCTGTCTTCGGGATATGGTAATCGTATCCGTAATACAGTGCCGTCGTTGCCGAAATATCAGGAAACCATGATCCATGGGAAACACGTCGCGGGTTCAGTATGTTGCCACAGGGGTCTTCGTCTGCCTCGTCATCATGGCATCGCTGTATATCGAGCAGTCCTTTCTGGGGGCGTTCGTATGGGGCATCATCCTGTCGATTACGGCATTTCCCCTCTATCAGGTCCTGCGTCGGCGCGGATGCGGCAATATGGTGGCGTCACTGGTCATCAGCATCGGGATATTTGCATTGCTGGCGGTTCCGCTGGTGGCCATGGTGGCAAAGGCGGTGGCGGACCTGCCGTCACTCTATGACTGGGCCAAGTCGGCATCACAGACGGGAATCCCGGTTCCAAAGCAGGTGGCCGACCTTCCGGGTGGCAGTTCAAAGATCGCTCCCCTGTGGCAAAAATATCTGTCGGACCCGAATGAACTGCGCACCTGGCTGGGATCTGTTTCGCATACATTCGCCACTGCTGATGGGAAAAACCTGACCCATCGCCTGATGGAGGTTGCCGAAACCTTCATGATTGCGGTCCTGTCCGTCTATTTCTTCTTGGTATCCGCTGAAAGCCTGATTGGCGATATCCGTGCGGTCGGCAAGAAATTCCTTGGCCGTCGTGCCACCGATGCCATCGACAATATCGTTGGTTCTGTGCGTGGAACGGTTGCAGGTCTTGTCCTGGTCGGGATGGGGGAAGGGGGCATCATCGGGATCGGCTATTTCATGGCGGGCACCCCGCATCCGGCACTGTTCATGCTGGTGACGGCCATTGTCAGCATCGTGCCGTTCTGCGGGCCTGTGATCCTTGCGCTGGCGGCTGCCACGACCTTTGCCGCAAGCGGGGGCGGGGCCGCGCTGATTGTCGGGCTTATCGGGTGTGTGGCCTATTTTTTCGGAGATCATTTCGTGCGTCCCAAGCTGATCAGCGGGAATACCAAAATTCCGTTTCTTGCTGTCCTGACCGCCATCCTGGGGGGGCTGCATGCCTGCGGTCTGCTGGGGCTGTTTATCGGGCCGGCCGTCATTGCGGTGGCATTTTCACTATGGCGTTCGGCCGTGACAGACAGTCGTGCCGATTGCGCCGCCTCCTGAACAGGGACATTTCGTATTTATTGCGTGGGGGTGAATATAGGGGGGTAACATCGCCTCCTTATGGTAGAATAGACCTGAAAAAGAGAGCCGGAATAATCCGCTGACCGGGATTAAAGGTTTTCGGGAGCGGGATATTTGGCAATATGATGCCTGGTGAGGTATTGTGAAAAATCTTCACCAGAAGAGTCCTGATGCCTCGCGGGGAGGGCTTGATTGCCTTTCCCGGCCATGTTCTGGGCGCGTGGCCATATTTTCCACTTTATTTTCCTGTGAATGGTGACACGGGGGCATGATGTGCATGCCTTGCATGTATGACTATGTCCGGTGGGGTCATCCTTTGGGGCTTTACCTGTAAAATTCGTCAAGGTTGGTAAATTGTACGATTCCAGAAAACAAGTTGTCATCATCACTGGCGGTTCATCTGGGATTGGTCGATGCACGGCCCGGCTGTTCGCCACCCATGGATGGAATGTCGGCATCATCGCCCGGGGGATGGCCGCGATGGAGGCAACGGCGCGGGATGTGCGTGCGCAGGGTGGGGATGTTGCCATTGCGGAAGCCGATGTGACGGATACTGTGGCGCTCGGCACGGCGGCGGATGGGATCATTGCGCAACTCGGTCCTGTGGATGTCTGGATCAATTGCGCGGGGACCGGCATTTATGGTCGTTTCGATGATGTGCGTGAAAATGAATTCCAGCGTGTGACCGACGTGACCTATCACGGCACGGTTAACGGGACGCGCATTGCATTGCGGCACATGCGCGCACGCGGACAGGGATCCATTGTCAATGTCTGTTCCGCCATTGCATTCCATGGTGTGCCGCTGCTGTCATCCTATGCCGGGGCAAAGGGGGCGGTGCGTGCCTTTACGCAGGCAATCCGTGGGGAGTTGCGCCTGGAAAAAAGCCATGTGCGCATATGCTCTGTTTTCCCCGCGGCGATGAATACGCCATTTTTCAGCCATGCGCTGAGCCATATGGGATGGCCCGCGCGCCCAGCCAAGCCGATCTATCAGCCGGAGGTGGCGGCCGAGGGGATCTGGCTGGCGTCGCGTGGCAACCATTCCGAACTTTTCATTACAGGCACGACCGAACTTTTTTCCCTGGCCACACGCTTCATGCCCGGTGTCATCGGCTGGTGTGTCAGTCAACTGGGTATGGAACGGCAATTGACGCGTGACCAGCGTGCTGTCGAATTGTGTGAACCCACCTTGTTCAATCCATCCGATCGGGTGCGGGGAGGCAGGGGGCCATTCAATCATCAGGCGCGGGGATGGAGTCTGCAGGTCTGGATGCTGGGGATGCGTCTGAAAATCTTCGCACGGATAAAGCGGATATTGCGTATGAAGCCAGAAGGCTGAGCCGTGTGGCTCCTTGCGGGTCGTATTTTTACTGTCGGGACTGAACGATTTTCCTTTCCGGGCGTTTGTGGGGGATAGCGTCATTTCAGGCAGGGAGGCACGACATGCGGGGCATGGTACTCAGTGCGCTGGGGTTCTTTTTTGCCGGGGGTATCGATACTGCCTATGCCGTGTCGGTATCGCGCCTTCCGGTCATGACGGCCCCGCCCGGGCAGGCGGTGCAAAATGTCTCACTACACATGCGCCCATGCGTGGGAACTGATGGGGTGCGCCCTGCGGTTGTCTCTGCGGGTTCGTACATGCGCCACGGGCCAGTCTGAAATATCCCGCCGATAACAATGATAATAGTTTTCATGGCAGGGCAACCCGCTGGATAACCGCCGCAGGATGATTGTCTCAGGGTGACTGTCACTATGTCGCCTGCTCGATCATGCGACGGTCTGCGGGGTGGGGGATTTCATGGCCTGCCACTGCGGGCATTTCGTGCTAGGCTGCTGTGATCTCCAAACGCAGCAAAGCCCCCTCGTGCAGCATGTCCTCCAGCCATCTCAACCGTCAGGGTCGCGATGACCCGTTGCCACCTTCCTTCATTTCCCACCGCAATCCCGCCGCTGACGGCAGTTATTGGCATGCATGGCGGGGCAGGGCGGGCGGTCTGCTTGCATTATGTTGCCTGATGGTCGGTGGACATGTGGCAGCCCACGCCGAAGATATGATCGATAATGTGCTACCTGCGCATTGCGTGGCCCATGTCATGAATGTGCCGCTGATGTCACACAGCGGCAGCCCGGTCATTCCCGTGGTGATCAATGGCAAGTCCGGGGTGGCCTATGTCAGTTTCACGCAGGAAGATATCGGGGTGTTTGCCGTCCCCACGATGGATTATCCCATTGGCAAGACCTTCCAGATCCAGACCATTGCCGGGCAGAGCTATTCCTTTGCAACCACGATCAAATCCTTGCACATCGCACAGGGGGAAGCTGCGGATGTGCCGGCTATTGTGGTCGGGGACAGGCAGGAGATGATAGGAGACCAGCCTGTTCTGGGCATCATCGGCTATAGTGTCCTGAGCAATTATGATGTGCTGCTTGATTTCGTGACAAAGAGGATGGTTCTTTTCCGCATGTCGGAAACGGCGTCCTGCAACACGATGCCGCAATGGCTTGGGCCGGACGCCACGCCGGTTACGCTGCTGTCCAATGGCCGGGGGGTGCAGACCGGGGTGGAGCTGCAGGTCGGGGGCGTTCCCCTGCGTCTGGAGGTGGAGCCGGGGTCAAATGCGTCGGTCGTGCGGCAAAAGGATGCGCATGCTCTGGGACTGACCCATGCCACGCTGCATGCAGACCCGCATGTGCGTACCGTGGTTGGTCGCATTCTCGTCGGGCATCGGCACCATTTTGACAATGTGACGATCGGGGAATGGAAGGACCGGTCCCTTGATGTGAATGTAGAGAAGGCGAAATACAACCTTCTGGGCATGGATTTCCTGCGTAACAGGAAAGTTCTGATGGCCTTTCCTCAGGGCATGCTGTATCTGACGCCGCCTTCCGTCAGCAAGGACAAGGATCCCCGCATTCCCAGTGCGCTTGCCACGCACCTTGCGACCGCAACCGTTCATGAGGCGAGTGGAACCACCACGCAGTAGGGACACATTATGGACAAGATGCCGCCTTCCGACGACGTGACCATTCCCGATGGTGCGATGCCAGGTCTGCGCCATCATCCGGCGCGGTTTATGGCGTATTACGTCCGTCGCCACCTGTGGGCACATCTGCTGGTCCTGGGGATGGTCACACTTGCGATGGCGTGCGGCGTCAGTACGTCCTACATCATCCGGCATCTGGTCAATGCCATGGCGGCGTCCCCCCGCCCGGACATGATGGTGGTATGGTCCATGGTCGTGGCGTTCTGCGGGGTCATTTTCGTGGATGGCTGTGCATGGCGGGTGGCGGGCTGGATGGCGTCGGGCCTGTTTGTCGAGGTCGGGGGCGATATCCGTCGTGACCTGTTCCGTTACCTGACGGGGCATTCGGTCGCCTATTTCGCCGAACGTATGTCCGGCGCCCTGTCCGCCCGGATTTCCACGGCGGCGAATGCGGTTTTCAGCCTTGAAAACCTTACGGCATGGACCCTGCTGCCGTCCGGGTTGAATATCATCATGTCCATCGCAATGCTGATGACCGTCAGCCCATGGATGGCACTGTCGATCGTGGGCATGACAGTGGGGGCGGCCATCCTGATTTTCCTGCTGGGGACACGGGGGCGCGGCCTGCATCGGGATTATGCCGCGCAGGCTGCGGAAAATGATGGCGAGATGCTGGACATTGTCAATAACATGCCGTTGGTGCGTGCATATGGCATGACCGTGCGGGAGTGCCGGCATATGGGCCAGCGTATCCGGCACGAGACGGGATTACATCGCCGTTCGCTACGCTATCTTGAAAAACTGCGGATGTTTCACGCCGGCCTGACGATGTTGATGACTGGTGGCCTGCTGGTCTGGGTTGTGACGTTGTGGCATCTGCATCGCGCCACCATCGGTGATGTGGTCATGGTGACGACGCTGGGGTTTGTCATCCTTAACTGCACCCGTGACCTCGCTTTCGCCCTGGTGGAAGCGGTGCAGCATGTCTCCCGCCTGTCAGAAACACTGGAAAAGCTTCTGCTGGCGCATGAAACGTCAAGTCATCCCCCGCCGTCACGCAGCCTCCCGCAACGCGCGCATGGCCATGTCAGCATACGCGATGCATGCTTTTCCTATCCTGGGGGTAAACCGGTCCTGTCGCATTTCAACCTTGATATCCGTGCAGCCAGCCGGGTCGGGCTTGTGGGGCAGTCGGGGTCAGGGAAAAGTACCTTGCTGGCCCTGCTGCAACGGCAGCGTTTCCTGCAGGAGGGCCAGATCCTGATTGACGGGATCGACATTCTTGCACTTGATGAAGACAGTATGCGTGGCTGCATGGCGGTCGTCGCGCAGGAGGTCTCGCTTTTGCGTCGTAGCGTGCGCGACAACATCCGATACGGGTGTGACGGTGCCAGCAATGCAGAGGTCGCTGCTGCTGCTTCCGCTGCCGGATGCCTCGATTTCATCATGGCAATGCCGCAGCAGTTCGACACCATCGTGGGGGAACGGGGCGTCATGTTGTCGGGCGGTCAGCGTCAGCGCATTGCCATTGCACGCGCGTTTTTACGCAATGCCCCGATCCTTGTCCTTGACGAAGCGACAAGTGCCCTGGACAGCCAGAGTGAAAAGCATGTGCAGGATGCGCTTGATCGCCTGCAGGCGGGGCGCACGGTCATTGCCGTGGCCCATCGTCTGTCTACCTTGCAGGGGTTCGACAGGATCGTGGTGATGGACCACGGGCGGATTGTGCAGGACGGCAGTGTATCCGAACTTGAAAACATGCCTGGCCTGTATCGCGACGTCCTGATGCAGCAGGACAGCACGCTTTCGGTTTCATAGCGGCGATACAGCCGTAAACACCGTCAATGGGTGGCGGATGTGACCTGCGTCTGTGCCTTGAGCATTTGTCCCAACGTGTCATGAATATCTTTTGGGGCAGGGTGGGGAAGGTGGAATGTTAGCCGTCCACCCGGCGGTATGCTGAAGGACAGGAACACTTCGCGCCGTGTCCTGTCGGTCGCCAGTTCCCATTGCGTGATTTCATAAACCGGGTTTGGCGTCCCACCGCCAATGGCCTGACTGTCGGCAGCCAGCTTGGAAAACAGGGGCAGGCAGTTGACCAGTTGTGCGGGCGGCACAGACAGATGCAGTTTTGCACCGTTGGCGTCCTCAACTTCCAAAATGACCTTGCTGCCATCGGGGGAAGGACGTCCCCCCAGTATTTTGGTGATGTTCAGGTCGCGGGGGATATCACTCATAAAAAACCTGCTTCTTCTTGGGGTAAAGCCCAATCATATCCCATCCCTATCCGGCGATACAGGGGACGGGTCAGCAGGCAGGCCCGACCTTAGCGGAGGTGATATTGCGACAGCGCCACCTTGCAGGACAGACCTTCCCCACTCACATTGTCGCCCCGCGTCGGGTCCACTTTAAGGGTAAGACGCATCACCGCGGCGGAAAGATGGGCGCCGTTGGTATGGGCGGAAATCTTTATGTTGATGTTGTTGTTGTTTTCCATCACGGCCCAATGACCGCCGCGTGCCACGGTGGCTTCTGCCTTGACCGCCCAATAGGTGCCATTGAGGTCCGGCAGGCGTGTCAGGTTATAGACGGCCCCATCACCAAGGACATGTGAATAGCCGATGCCAACCGCGCCGCCGCCACGGATTCGCACGGGGTAGGAGTGCGTTCCATAAAACAGCCGCCCCTTGCCCCAGGTATACCCCCCGGCCACGGCAACAGATTGCACCGAGAAGCAAAGCCGGGCCATGGGTTGTCCCAATGCGTCATCGGCCCGGGCGGTCTGTGTGGTAACAAGGCCAGCCAGCAGGAGGGCCGGAATGCAGAAAGAGACTGGACGCACAATATGTTCCTGAAAAAACGGCGGCAGGGTGGCATTGGGCGGGATGGGGAGGATATCCTCCCGCGACCTCGAATACCGGTCAGTATCCTATTTGTCGTGCCATCCTTGGCAAAAGGCAAGCGCCGATCTGTCCACATGGCCAACTATAACGATATATGACAATGAATTCATGAAGTTTCCAGACCGGCATGTCCTGCGGTGGATGGCAGGCGGGCGGCAATGATGTGGCAAGGAGTGCGGCAATGTCGATGATCACAGTGTCATGGGATGATCCAGTGGTGCGTGACAGATTGGGCAGGATCCGTCAGCAGGCGCCATTTATTTATGGCGTGACAAATTATGTGGCAGCAACACTCAGCGCCAATGTGCTGCTTGCGGTTGGCGCGGCGCCTGCCATCGGAACCGCACCCGGATGGCCTGAAGCATTTGGCGCTTCCGCGGCGGCCGTGTGGATCAATACAGCGGCACTGATCTCCACTTCGGAAAAGGATATGTTGCATGTGGCCGCCTGTGCGCGTGACGCAGGCGTCCCCTGGGTGCTTGATCCCGTGGCTTTTGGGGCGGGGAGTGCGGAATATGATCGTATCGTCCGGCGTCTGCTGGACTTCGCGCCTGCTGTGATCCGGGGCAATGCCAGCGAACTGATGGCCCTGGCTGGTGGCGATGCCGGGGGGAAAGGGGTTGAAACTACCCATGGGTCTGACGACGCCCTGCGGCATATACAGGCCCTTGCGGCACGGAGCGGCGCAGTGGTGGCCGTCAGCGGGGCCACTGATTACATTGCATCCGGATCGAAGGTCTTTGCCGTAACGGGCGGGGATGTCCGCCTCACACGGGTGACCGGTGCAGGCTGTGCGCTTGGCGCCCTGATTGCCGCTTTCCTGCCGGTCTGCGATACGGCTGTGGATGCGGCCTGTGGTGCGCATGCAACATATGCTGCCGCAGCGGAGCGCGCGGGACGGCATGCTGTTGGCACGGGTGCTTTTGGGGCGGGGCTTCTGGATGAGTTGTCCGTTCTGGCCGGGCTGCAATAGGCCGTAAGGTCAGGCGGCTCTATTTGCTGCGTTCGGGAGTGGGGGGCGCTGGCGTGGCAATGGCCTCGCCCAGGTTGATGATGGCTTCGTTGGCAAAAGACACCATTTCAGAAGAAGGATGCTTGGCGGCCTCATCCGTTTTTTGCGCGATGCCACTCGTCATGGCCTTCAACGCCGCGACTTCGGCCCGAACATCATTAAGGATTTCGACCAGGGCCTGATGATCTTCTGCTGCACGCTGGTCGGAGGCACGACTGAGGACCGCATTGCCGACCATCAAAGCCGGAAGCGCCACAAGCTGGATGCAGTTGCTGATATAAAGCAGTGTGTTCTGCCATGCAGGTGCGGCAAGGGGAATCAGCGAGAATACAAAGAAGGCGTAAACGCACCAGATGCTTCCAAAGATGACGGTCATCTTGACGGCGACCTGTTCATTTAGCCGCGTGAGAAATGTTGTCTTGGGAACTGGTTGCATGGGGGTGTGCGTCTCTGTGCCTGAAGGGATACGTCAAGATTAAGGTGGCATATTACGATCCGCTTACGGCGCGGTCTGTGCCGATTTTGATAATAGCAGTTATCTCTCTCTGAAAATATTTGTTATATTATATCATTATTTTTGAGTGGCGTTGTGGCTGGCCTCCATGCCTGCAAAAAAGATGTCCATGCATATTGGCGGAAAACCGCGGTTTAGTTTCATGTAGGTCTAATTTTTTCAAAAAACTTTCAATTAATGGATTGACGTTGTTTGGTGTGGGGCCTATATCCCCGTTCACCGCTTCGGGGGCAGAAAGTTCTTGA